>OFCW01000049.1_pt1 | contig 57478 bp, 44 predicted proteins | sample 1520951 | NCBI WGS metagenome assembly OFCW01 (sample SAMEA4349680, study PRJEB24078) | microbial mat metagenome | biome: Terrestrial Biome; feature: Habitat; material: Microbial Mat | place: India | collected 2012-06-12 | depth 10 m | reverse complement strand
TTGCCAATGCCGCCGGCGATCATGATCGGCTTGTGATAACCGCGCACGGTGCCGCCCACGTTCTGCTCATAGACGCGGAAATAGCCGCCGAGGTTGGGCCGGCCGAATTCGTTGTTGAACGCAGCGCCGCCGATCGGGCCTTCGATCATGATCTGCAGCGGCGAGGCGATCCGCTCGGGCTTGCCGACGGGGCCCGGTGCCGCTTCATCGGGATTGCGGTGCGCCATGGGCTGGGCCGCATCGCGGGCGTTTTCCCACGGCTGCACGGCGTCGGGCAGCAGCAGGTTCGACACGGTGAAGCCCGTCAGCCCGGCCTTGGGCTTGGCGCCACGGCCGGTCGCGCCTTCGTCGCGGATCTCACCGCCCGCGCCGGTCGACGCACCGGGGAACGGCGAGATGGCTGTCGGGTGGTTGTGCGTCTCCACCTTCATCAGCGTGTGCGTGAGGGCTTCGCGGCGGCCGTACTGCGGCACACCCGTCTCGCCTTCCGTGCCTGCGCGCGGGAACCAGCGCTCGGCCATGCCGCCTTCCATGATGGCGGCGTTGTCCGAATACGCGACGATCGTGCCCTGCGGCGCAAGCTGGTGCGTGTTGCGGATCATCGCGAAGAGCGACTTGTCCTGCTGCTCGCCGTCGATCGTCCAGTCGGCGTTGAAGATCTTGTGGCGGCAGTGCTCGCTGTTGGCCTGCGCGAACATCATCAGCTCGACGTCGGTCGGGTTGCGTTCGAGCTTGCGGTAAGCATCGACGAGGTAGTCGATTTCGTCGTCGGAGAGGGCCAGGCCCATCTCGACGTTGGCGGCTTCCAGCGCCTGGCGACCGCCGGCGATGTCCACAAAGCGCAGCGGCTTGGCCGGCAGCACGTCGAACAGGCCGTAGCCGGCCTCGCGCGTGTCGACCACGGTTTCGGTCATGCGATCGTGCAGGTGCGCGGCGACGGCGGCGCGGGTGGCGTCGTCCAGGTGCCTGGCAGTACCGGTCAGGCTGCGGATCAGCCCCTTCCTGCACGTCACGGTGAATTCGACGCCCCGCTCGATCCGGTGGATCTGCGGCAGCGCGCAGTGGCGGGCGATTTCCGTCGCCTTGCTGGCCCACGGCGAGATCGTGCCGAAGCGCGGGATGACCACGAAGCGGTCACCCTCGACATCGGCCGGGGCGGGCGAACCGTAGGTCAGCAGCGCTTGCACACGGGCAGCCTCATCGGCCGACAACGGCGTGTCGGCGGCGACGAAATGCAGGTATTGGGCACTGACGGCATCGATGTCCGGATCGATGCGCTTAAGGGTGGAAAGCAGGCGTTGCTGGCGGAAGGCGGACAGCGCGAGAGCGCCGGGGAAGCACGAGAAATGCGCCATGGTGGGCAAGGCAGGCAGTAGCAGGAAGAGGAGGTTTCCCGGCGTGCGCGGGAAAACCGCTATTGTACCTTGCCCAAGCGTTGTTACCGACCGTCAAATCACCCTGAAATCGCCCATGAACAGCCGTTGCCGCGGCTGGAACGCGCGTTTCACAGCGACGTTGCGGAGCGCGCTGCCTGTTCGTAGAGCCCGGTCAGCACGCGCAGCAGGCGCGCGAGTTCGCCAATCTCGGCATTTTCTTCGCCGCCGGGCGAGATATTGCTGGTCAGGCACTGCTCGCGGATCTCGCGGTAGCGGGAGCAGGCCGTCTCGCCGGACTCGGTGGTGGTGTATGTGACTTCCTTTCCGTTGCGCGTGCCCTCCACCAGCCCCATGCCCTGCAGTTTCTTGAGCGAATACGTGACGAGGTGGGTGTCTTCCACATTCAGCACGAAGCAGATGTCGGCCAGCCGCTTGGCGCGGCCCCGGTGGTTGACGTGGTGCACCACCAGCACGTCCAGGAAGGTCAGGTCGCGCACCCCGGCCGCCGCCATGCAGCGCACGCACCAGCGGTTGTAGGCGTTGTAGGCCGTGTTCAGCGCAAATTCGAACTCCGACAGCTCCGGACTGCGCAGCGATACGAGGTGCGACGAAGACACGATCGGACCACCTTTTCCACCCTGGCTGGCGGCTTGCGGGACATCGGCTTTCGGGGTGGTCGGCGGCTTGGACATTGCAACGGAGCTGGGAAAGGAAGGAAAACGCGGGCTATTGTAAGAGAATAGATCGTCATGTCTGTCCTGGTGGATCCGTAGTTCTCATGCCTGAACACCGCACTTGGCGGGAAATCCTCATCGACGGCGCGCTGGCCGCGCACCATGGCGCCGACCTGCTCTTCGGCACCGCCGGCATCCGCGCGCTGGAGGCTGCCGCCTACCGCACATTGGAGCCTTTCACACTGATGGCGCGGGCCGGTGAAGCCGCCGCCGACTGGCTGCAGACGCGTGCCCCGCACGGCCACCTGCTGTTCGTTGCCGGCCCAGGCAACAACGGCGGGGATGCGCTCGTGGCCGCCACCGTGCTGCATCTGGGCGGCCGCGCCGTGACCGTGTGGCTGGCTGCGGACCCGGCCCGGCTGCCCGACGACGCCCGCCGCGCCTGGACCGAAGCCTGCGCAGCGAATGTGCCGATCGAAACGCTCCACACGCCCGCCTCGGTGCCCGCGACGGCAGCCGCCATCGTCGATGGGCTCTTCGGTGTCGGGTTGGCGCGGCCGCTGACGGGGCTGCATGCCGCGCTGGTCGAAACCATCAATGCCAGCGGCCTGCCCGTCTACGCGCTCGACATCCCGTCCGGGCTCAATGGCGACACGGGGCAGCCGCCCGCGCCGGATTCTCCCGTCATTGCAGCGCGCGGCACGATCACGTTTCTGGCGCCCAAACCGGGGCTGCTCACCGGCAGCGGCCGCGACGCCTCCGGCGATATCGCCTTGGCGGACCTGCAGGCCGCACAACCGGCCCACGACGGCGTGATCGAAGCCGATGCATGCATCAACGCGCCGGCGCGCTGGCTCACGCATGTGCCGCGCCGGCGCCACAATGGCCACAAGGGCACATACGGTAGCGTGGCGGTCGTGGGCGGCGCGCAGGGCATGGTGGGCGCGCCGCTGCTGTCGGCGCGCGGTGCGTTGTACCTGGGTGCCGGGAAAGTGCACGTGGTGTCGCTTGCCGCCGATGCGCCCCGCGTTGATCCCGCGCAGCCGGAACTGATGCTGCACACATGGGGCACGGTCGACCCGGCCGACATGCAGGCGCTTGCCATCGGCCCGGGCATGGGCACCGGCAAGGAGTCGGAGGCGGCCCTGGCCCATCTGCTGGATCGCATGCTGTCGACCCGCACGCCTGCCGTATTCGACGCCGATGCGCTGAACCTTTTTGCCAAGGCGCCGGCTCTGCTGGCCCGGCTCACGCAGCTTGCTGAAAGTGGCGTGCCGATGGTCCTGACGCCGCATCCGCTGGAGGCGGCACGGCTGCTGCACAGCGATGCGCGCACCGTCCAGCAAGATCGTCTCGCAACAGCCAAGGCGCTCGTCAACCGGACGGGCGCCGTCGTGGTGCTCAAGGGTTCGGGCTCGATCATTGCGGCGCCCGGCATGCCGCCCGCCGTCAACCCGACCGGCAACGGCGGCCTGGCGACCGGCGGCACGGGCGACGTGCTGACCGGCATGATCGGCGCGCTGCTGGCCCAGGGCATGGGCGCGCGCGAGGCTGCACTCGCCGCCGTGTGGCTGCATGGCCGCGCAGCGGATGACCTCGTCCAAGCCGGCGTCGGACCCATCGGCCTGCACGCGAGCGAACTCTGCGCCCCCGCGCGCCGGGCGCTGAATGCGCTGCTGGCGTCGGACGCTCGCCGATAGAACCGGTCCCATCGCGCCGCTATACTGCGCATTCCCCTTCGTTCTCCCTTACGCCGATATCACGCCGTATGCCCATCGCCCTCCCCGCCTGGCAATCCCTGACGCAACATGCAGAATCGATCCGCGCGGCGCATCTGCGCGACTGGTTTGCCGCGCCGGACGCCGAGCAGCGCGTGCACGCCTTCACACTGCAAGCCGCGGGCCTCACGGTCGACTATTCGAAGAACCGCATCACGCAAGACACGCTCGCCCTTCTGCTGCAACTCGCGGACGAAGCCGGCGTGCTCGCGTTGCGCGACGCCATGCTGCGCGGCGAGCGCATCAACAACACGGAGCATCGCTCGGTGCTGCACGTCGCGCTGCGCGGCCACGCCGAAGACGACTACCGCGCCGACGGTGAAGCCGTCATGCCTGAGGTCCTGCGTGTGCGCGCCCAGATGCGCGACTTTGCAGACCGCGTGCACAGCGGCGCGTGGACCGGCCACTCCGGCCAGCGCATCACCGACATCGTCAACATCGGCATCGGCGGATCGGACCTCGGCCCGCGCATGGTGTGCCGCGCGCTGGCGCATCTGGCTGTGCCCCAGGTGCGCGTGCATTTCGTCTCCAATGTTGACGGCACGGACCTGGCCGAAACGCTGGACCACCTGAACCCGGACACCACGCTCGCCATCGTCTGCTCCAAGACGTTCACCACGCTCGAGACGATGGCCAACGCGCACAGCATGCGCCGCTGGTTCGTCGAGCACGGCGTGGCCGAAGACAAGCTGAAGCAGCATTTCGTGGCCGTTTCCACCAACCGGGAGGCGGTCGTCCAGTTCGGCATCGATCCGGAGAACATGTTTACGTTCTGGGATTGGGTCGGCGGGCGTTTCTCGCTGTGGTCGGCGGTGGGGCTGTCGATCGTGCTGGCGATCGGGCCGCAGCAGTTCGAGGCGATGCTCGACGGCGCTCGTGCGATGGACCGTCACTTTGCCACCGCCGCCCCGCGCGAGAACCTGCCGCTCATTCTCGGGATGCTGTCGGTGTGGTATCGCGGCTTCTTCAATGCAGCAAGCGCCTGCACGGTGCCCTACTGTGCGCCGCTGGAATTGCTGACCGACTTCATGCAGCAACTGGAGATGGAGAGCAACGGCAAGTCGGTGCAGCGCAATGGCGCCACGATCGACACAGACACCGGCCCCATCGTCTGGGGCACGGCCGGCACCAACGGCCAGCATGCGTATTTCCAGCTGATCCACCAGGGCTCGCAGATTGTGCCGGTCGATTTCATCACCACGCTGGAGCCGGTGCGCAGCCTGCCCGGCCATCACGCCAAGCTGCTCGCCAACTGCTTCGCCCAGGGCGAGGCGCTGCTGCGCGGACGGACCGCCGATGAAGTCCGTGCGGGCGGCGTCACGGACGAGGCCCTGGTACCGCACATGGTGTTCGAGGGCAATCGCCCAAGCACGACCATCCTGATGGAGCGGCTCGATGCCGCCTCACTGGGCGCGCTCATCGCCTGCGCAGAACACCGCACCTTCGTGCAAGGCGCGGTATGGAACATCAACTCGTTCGACCAATGGGGCGTAGAGCTCGGCAAGAAACTCGCCAAGCCGATCCAGGCCGAACTGGAAGGCGCGCCCGCTTCGGTGGCGCATGACGCGTCCACGGCCGCGCTGATCCGCCGCGCCAAGGCCGCGCTCTGATTGGTCAGAGCTCGGTGACGGTTTCGTCGCCGATCAGGTGCCCCGCCTCGATGGTCAGAATGCGGCTGCAGCGCGCGGCCACGGAGCGGTCGTGCGTCACCAGCACGAGCGTGGAACCGGCGCTGCGGTTCAGTTCGAACATCAGCGCGATGACGGCCTCGCCGGTGGCCGTGTCGAGGCTGCCCGTCGGCTCGTCGGCAAACAGGATGTCGGGCTCGGTCACGAACGCGCGGGCCAACGCCACGCGTTGCTGCTCGCCGCCGGACAGCGTCTTCGGATAATGCGACAGCCGCGCCCCGAGGCCCACGCGCTCCAGCAGGACGGCGGCGCGCCGACGCATCTCGGGGCCGCTTGCACTGCCCTGCAGCTCCAGCGGCAGCATCACGTTTTCGAGCGCCGTCAGGTGCGGCAGCAGCTGGAACGACTGGAATACGAATCCCACATGGCTGCCGCGCACGGCCGCCCGGCCGTCTTCATCGAGGCTGAAGAGCTCGTGGCCGAGCAGCTTGACGCTGCCAGAGGTCGGCAGATCCAGTCCCGCCAGCAGACCGAGCAGCGTCGACTTGCCCGAGCCCGAGGCACCGACGATGGCCAGCGTCTCGCCGGCTTCCACCCGGAAAGCAACATCGCTCAGAATAGGCAACTCACCGGTGGCATCGCGCACGGTCTTGTGCAGCGAATCGACTTCAATCACCCAGGTAGCGGAAGACGACATGATGGAACGAGTGGGAAGTAAGAGGCGCAGCGTGAAGGCGTTGGTAGCGGCGCTCGGCTGCATGGCGTTTGGCGTGCTGCCGGTCGGGCAGCCTGCAGCAGCACAGGAGGCGACAACATCGCGCCGAATCGTGGTGCTGGGCGACAGCCTGTCGGCTGGATACGGCCTGGCTCAGGGCACCGGCTGGGTTGCGTTGCTCGACAAGCGCATCAAAGAACGGAAGCTCGATTATAGCGTCGCCAATGCCAGCATCAGCGGCGACACCACGGCGGGCGGCCGCTCCCGGCTGCCCGCCGTGCTGGCGCGCGAAAGGCCTGCCATCGTCATCCTCGAGCTGGGCGCCAACGATGCGTTGCGCGGCCTGTCGCTCGCCTCCAGCGAGACCAATCTGAAGGCCATGATCGAGGCGTCGCAGGCGGCTGGCGCCAAGGTGCTGCTGGTTGGCATGCGCATCCCGCCGAACTACGGGCCCGATTACAGCGAGCGATTCTTCGCCACGTTCGGCAAGCTGGCCCAGCAATACCATGTGCCGCTCGTCCCGTTCCTGCTCGACGGTGTTGTGCAGCGCCAGGACTGGTTCCAGGAAGACCGCATCCATCCGGTTGCCGCGGCACAGCCGGTGATGCTCGACAACGTGTGGCCCAAGCTCGAGCCGCTGCTCAAGCGAGGACGCGGCCATTGATTTGCGCGCCCGGACCCGCCGCGTCATAAAAGAAAAAGCCCCCTGCGACGGGGGCTTTTCTGCTAGGCGCAGCAGCGTGCTTTCAGGACCCGTCGTCTGCCGTGTTGGCGGGCTTGGCGGCGTCGATCACGCTATTGTTGATCTTCACCTTCGAGCGTGCTTTCAACGCTTCGTAGTAAGCGTTGAACTCGGCCTGGCCTGCCACCTGCCCCAGTTGCTGCGCATCGGCAGCACGGCGCGCCTGATCTGCGTTGGCCGGCGGCAGCACCTTGTTGATGCGGTACAGCGCATAGCCCTGGGCACCCAGGTCGACACCGATGGTCGTGGGCAGCTTGCTTGCGTCGGCGCGCAGGATGGCGGTGAGCGCCGCGGGAAGCGTGCCCTGCGCCTGCTGGCGCGACACCGTCTGCACCGCGCCGAAGCCTTCGGCACTGTTGCTCTGCTTCACGGCAGCCAGCTTTTCTTCGCCCGCCTTCTTGGCCAGCGCTGCGGACTGTTCAGCAATCACCTTGGCCTTGACCTGTTCGCGCACGTCGGCCAGCTTCTTCACCGTCGCCGGGCGGTATTCCACCACGCGGGCCGCCACCAGCGTGGTCGGCCCCACCTGGATGGCCGGCGTGTTGCGATGGTTCTTGATCACGTCGTCGGCAAACAGGGCCTTGAGCACCTTGTCGTTGGCGACCGGGCTGTTGGCCAGCGCCGGGTTGGACGTGCGCGTCACGTTGTCGGCCGTCTGGATCTGCAGCTTGAGCTTGTCGGCCACCGGCTTCAGGCTGTCGGACTGGTCTTCAACCGTGTTGGAGAATGCATCAGCCAACTCGGAGTACTTCTTGTTGGCCAACTGCGTACGCACCTCGCGCTCGAGCTCGGGCTTGACCGCCTCCAGCGGCTGCACGCCGCCGCCCTTCACCTCTTCCAGCTTGATGATGTGGAAACCGAAATCGCTTTCCACCACGTCGCTGATGTCGCCCGGCTGCTTGAGCGCGAACAGCGCGTTCTCGAACGCCGGCACGGTCGCGCCCTTGCCGAGAAAGCCGAGCTCCCCGCCCTGCGCCGCCGAGCCCGGATCGCCCGAGTACTTCCTGGCCAGTTCGGCAAAGCTTGCCGGGTTCTTGCGCACCTCGGCCAGGACTTCTTCGGCCTTCTTCCTGGCGGCCTCCTTGTCGGCAGGCTTCGCGTTGTCCGGCAGCTTGATCAGGATGTGTGCGGCACGGCGCTCTTCCGGCGTCTTGAAACGCGCGGCGTTCTGGTCGTAGTACTCCTTGATCTGCTCGGGCGTGACCGGAATCTGCTTCATCATGTCTTCGCCCGAGAACACGACGTACTCGGCCTTGACCTGTTCCGGCACCGAGAACTCCTGCTGGTGCGCGTCGTAATAGGCCTGGATGGCCTTGTCGTCCGCATTGACCTTGGCAGCATAGTCCGCCGGCTTGAACAGCAGCGCCTGCACCTCGCGCTGCTGGTCGCGCGCCTGGATCAGGCGGTCGACCAGCGACTTCGGCACGAACGCCGTCGACACGATCGATTGCGGAATCTGCTGCTGGGCCAGTTCAAAGCGCAGGTTGCCCTCCAGCTGCTCGGGCGTCATGTTCTGCGCGGCCAGCAGGCGCACGTAGGCTTCCTGATCGAACGAGCCATCGGGCTTGCGCAGCGCGGCCACGGCGGGAATCTGCAGGATCGTGTCGCGGATCTTTTCGTTCGACACGTTCAGATTTGCACGCGCGACTTCATTGGCGAGCACGCGCTGCTGGATGATGCCGTCCAGCACGTCACGGCGCATCTGCGGGCCCTCGAACTGGCGCGGATCATATTGGGCGCCCAGCATCTGGCGCAGGCGTTCGGTCTGCTCGCGCACGCGCGCGTCGACTTCGTTGGTGGAGATGACCTTGCCGTCGACCTTGGCGGCATCGTGCGAGCTGTCCATGAAGCTCGAATAGCTTTGCACGCCAAAGAACACGAACGACGGGAACACCAGAATCAGCAGCACCAGAAACATCAAGCGCCGATGCGTACGTACGAAATCAAGCATGCTGGACCGGGGGTGAAGGGAAGATGGAAAATCCGGCGATTCTATCAGGTGCCGCCGACATCTCCGACAATCGCGGCGCGACGCACAGGCACACGCCAATGCATCGGCCGCAGAAAAGACAAAGGCCCGAACGAATCGGGCCTTTGTGCAAATTCTGGCGGAGCGGACGGGACTCGAACCCGCGACCCCCGGCGTGACAGGCCGGTATTCTAACCGACTGAACTACCGCTCCAGATTGGGTCGGACTGCACGACCTGCCGAGAGCGGCACTGCGAACGATGGTGGGTGCTGAGAGGCTCGAACTCCCGACCTACGCCTTGTAAGGGCGCCGCTCTACCAACTGAGCTAAGCACCCGTTCGCACTGCCGGCGCAAGCCGGACTGTCCGGCGCATGCGTTCGTTGTCACCCGAGCCGCAAGCACCAAAGCCCGCTAGTTTAGCGCATCTTTCAGCGCTTTGCCAGGTTTGAATTTCGCAACCTTGCCGCCCTCGATGGTGATGGCGGCCCCCGTGCGCGGGTTGCGCCCGTTGCGGGAAGACCGTTTGCCGACCAGGAATGTCCCGAACCCGACCAGCGTGACGGATCCGCCGTCACACAACGCGTCCTTGATCCCGCCGATCAACGCGTCGATGGCGCGCCCGGCGGCAGCCTTTGACATGTCAGTCTGTGCCGCCACATGGTCGATCAGATCTGTCTTGTTCATCGTGCCACCTCCCCGAACACCCGCTCAGTGTGGATTCATTAAAGTGGCCGCCTATCGACGTGTCAAGGCGAAGAACTGCCTACACCGCACCGCCGCCCGACAAAGAAAAAGGGCCCGAACATGTCGGGCCCTTTTTCAATCGCTACACGCTGGAGTTGTCAGTGGTGCACCATCTCCTGCGCCTTGCCGTCGTCGCTCTTCGCGGGCGCCGGCTTGGCTTCCTCTTCGGGCAGCGGCTCGGGCTTGCGCACCAGCGCGAGCTCCAGCACCTTGTCGATCCACCGTACGGGTTGGATCTCGATGCTGTTCTTCACGTTGTCCGGAATGTCGGCCAGGTCCTTGACGTTCTCTTCCGGAATCAGTGCCAGCTTGATGCCACCACGGTGAGCCGCCAGCAGCTTTTCCTTCAGGCCACCGATCGGCAACACCTCGCCGCGCAGCGTGATTTCGCCGGTCATTGCCACATCAGCGCGCACCGGAATCCCGGTCAGCACCGACACCAGCGCCGTCGTCATCGCAATACCTGCCGACGGGCCGTCCTTGGGCGTCGCACCTTCGGGCACGTGGATGTGGATGTCGCGCTTCTCGAACATCTCATCCTTGATACCCAGGCGCGCCGAACGCGAACGCACCACCGAGCGCGCAGCCTCCACCGACTCCTTCATCACGTCGCCCAACGAACCGGTGCGGGTGATGTTGCCCTTGCCCGGCATCAGCGCGGCTTCGATGGTCAGCAGATCGCCGCCCACTTCCGTCCATGCCAAGCCGGTCACCTGGCCGACCTGATCTTCCTTGCCGGCCAGACCAAAGTCGAAGCGACGCACGCCGAGGAATTTGTCCAGGTTGTCCGAATCCACCTTCACGGACGTGGCGGCTTCCTTCTTCAGCAACAACTGCTTGACGACCTTGCGGCAGATCTTCGAGACCTCGCGCTCGAGCGAGCGCACGCCGGCTTCCCGCGTGTAATAGCGGATGATGTCGCGCAACGCGGCTTCGGTCACCTCGATCTCGCCGGTCTTCAGACCATTGTTCTTGACCTGCTTGGGCAGCAAGTAGCGGCGGGCGATGTTGACCTTCTCGTCTTCCGTGTAGCCCGACAGGCGAATCACTTCCATCCGGTCGAGCAGCGGCGCCGGGATGTTCAGCGAGTTCGACGTTGCCACGAACATCACGTCCGACAGGTCGAAGTCCACCTCGATGTAATGATCCTGGAACGTGTGGTTCTGTTCCGGGTCCAGCACTTCGAGCAGGGCCGACGATGGGTCGCCGCGGAAATCCGCACCCATCTTGTCGATCTCGTCGAGCAGGAACAGCGGATTGCGCACGCCGACCTTGGTCAGGCTCTGCAGGATCTTGCCCGGCATCGACCCGATGTACGTACGGCGGTGGCCGCGAATTTCGGCCTCGTCGCGCACGCCACCCAGCGCCATGCGCACGAACTTGCGGTTCGTCGCACGCGCCACCGACTGGCCCAGCGAAGTCTTACCGACGCCCGGCGGCCCCACCAGGCACAGGATCGGCGCCTTCACCTTCTCGACGCGCTGCTGCACTGCGAGGTACTCGAGAATGCGTTCCTTGACCTTCTCCAGACCGTAGTGATCCTGATCCAGCACCTGCTCGGCGTTCGCCAGGTCATTGTTGACCTTGCTCTTCTTGCGCCACGGCAAGCCGACCAGCGTGTCGATGTAGTTGCGCACGACGGTTGCCTCGGCCGACATCGGCGACATCAGCTTGAGCTTCTTGAACTCGGACTCGGCCTTCTTCTTGGCCTCCTTCGGCATGCGGGCGGCCTTGATCTTCTTGTCCAGCTCTTCAAGATCGGCGCCTTCTTCGCCTTCGCCCAGTTCCTTCTGGATGGCCTTGACCTGCTCGTTGAGGTAGTACTCGCGCTGGCTCTTTTCCATCTGGCGCTTGACGCGGCCGCGGATGCGCTTTTCCACCTGCAGGATGTCGATCTCGCCTTCCAGCTGCGACAGCAGGCTCTCCAGACGTTCGGTCACGTTGAACATCTCGAGGATCTTCTGCTTCTGCTCGAGCTTGATCGGCAGATGCGCGGCGATCGTATCCGCCAGGCGACCCGGCTCGTCGATGCCCGACAGCGAGGTCAGGATCTCCGGCGGAATCTTCTTGTTCAGCTTCACGTACTGATCGAACTGCGACACGATGGCGCGACGCAGCGCCTCGGTCTCGGCCGATTCAGTGGGCTCCGGACCGACGGGCACGGCTTCGCAGAAAAAGTGCGATTCGTCGTCGGTGACGGACAGGATGTTGGCGCGCTGCGTGCCCTCGACCAGCACCTTCACGGTGCCGTCCGGCAGCTTCAGCATCTGCAGGATGTTGGCGATACAGCCGACCTCGTAGAGGTCCTTATCGGTCGGCTCATCCTTGGCCGCCGTCTTCTGGGCAACCAGCATGATGCTCTTGCCCGCCTCCATCGCGGCTTCGAGCGCCTTGATGGACTTGGGGCGCCCCACGAACAGCGGAATCACCATGTGCGGAAACACCACCACGTCACGCAGCGGCAACAGCGGCAGGCGAATCTGCTCAGCGGGTAAAAGTTGGGTTCCGGACATTATTTTCCCCAGAAAGTCATGTAAGGGCTAAATTGGGCGCGGCAACGTTTTTACAAGACCGTTGCTGCAAGTCGCATGCCGACCCGGTTTCCCGAAGCAAAAAAAGCCGCTCGCGTGCGAACGGCTTCCTGCATGGGACGCATACGGCGCATCCCGGCCGAGCATTCGCGTCAGAACCAGCACAGCCCCGGTGGGGCCGTGAGCCGGCTCTCAGTTGGAACCTGCAACCTTGGGCTGCTCTTCGTAAATCAGCAGGGGCTTGCCGTCGCCGGAGATCGTGCTCTCGTCGATCACCACCTTCTGCACGCCCTTGTGGTTAGGGAGGTCATACATCACATCCATCAGCGCATGCTCGACGATGGAACGCAGACCGCGCGCCCCCGTCTTGCGCTTGATCGCCTTGCGGGCAATCGCCGTCAGCGCGCTTGGACGGATTTCCAGCTCCACCCCTTCCATCGCCAGCAGCTTTTGATACTGCTTGACGATTGCATTCTTCGGCTCGACCAGAATCTCCATGAGGGCTGCCTCATCGAGCTTGGCCAGCGTCGCCACCACGGGCAGACGGCCGATCAGCTCGGGAATCAGGCCGAACTTGATCAGGTCTTCCGGCTCCACCTGGGGCAGCACTTCGTTGACGTCGCGTTCTTCCTTGCTCTGCACTTCCGCGCCAAAACCGATGCCGGTCTTGTCCGAGCGCTGCATGATGATCTTCTCCAGACCGTCGAATGCCCCGCCGCAGATGAAAAGGATATTGGTGGTGTCAACTTGCAGGAAATCCTGGTTAGGATGCTTGCGGCCACCTTGCGGCGGAACCGACGCCATCGTGCCTTCAATCAGCTTGAGCAACGCCTGCTGCACACCTTCGCCGGAAACATCCCGCGTGATCGAAGGGTTATCCGACTTGCGCGAGATCTTGTCGATCTCGTCGATGTAGACGATGCCGCGCTGGGCCTTGTCCACCTCGTAATTGCAGTTCTGCAGCAGCTTCTGGATGATGTTCTCGACGTCTTCGCCAACGTAGCCGGCTTCGGTCAGCGTGGTGGCATCGGCGATGACGAAGGGCACGTTCAGCAGACGTGCCAGCGTTTGCGCAAGCAGGGTCTTGCCCGAGCCGGTCGGCCCGATGAGCAGAATGTTGCTCTTGGACAGCTCGACATCGTCCTTCTTGCCGAGGTGCTTCAAACGCTTGTAATGGTTGTAGACCGCAACCGCCAGGATCTTCTTCGCCTGCTCCTGACCAATCACGTATTGGTCAAGGCTCTGTCGAATCTCGTGCGGCGTGGGCAGGTCGGACTTGACGGCCAGGCCACCTTCCTTTTCGGAGATGGCGGCCTCATCCCGGATGATCTCGTTGCACAGGTCGATACATTCATCGCAGATGAAGACCGAGGGGCCGGCAATCAGTTTCTTGACCTCATGCTGGCTCTTGCCGCAGAACGAGCAGTACAGCAGCTTTTCGCCAGTCGAGCCTTTCTTGTCCGCCATAACGATAACCAGTAGTTCCTGGCAGCATCATACGCCAAATTATCTGGCGACGATCCGCAGGTGTTGTACAAAGCAAAAACGAGGCGCGAAGCCTCGTTTTTGACACCGCTTGACATGTTTGGTGCAACCGCCGGTGTGCCGCGCGCGACACCGGCTACCGTGCACACGCGTGCGCCCTCCCGATACTTCAGCGCTTGCTGATGACCTGGTCGATCAGGCCATACTCCTTGGCCTGCTCGGCGCTCATGAAGTTGTCGCGATCGGTATCGCGGGCAATCTTGTCGACCGGCTGGCCGGTCACCTCGGAGAGCACCGTGTTCAGGCGCTCGCGCAGATACAGAATCTCGCGGGCCTGGATTTCGATGTCCGAAGCCTGACCGCGTGCACCGCCCAGCGGCTGATGAATCATGATGCGCGAGTTCGGCAGCGCCAGGCGCTTGCCCTTGGCACCGGCTGCCAGCAGAAAGGCGCCCATGCTGGCGGCCATGCCCATGCACAATGTCGACACGTCCGGCTTGATGAACTGCATCGTGTCGTACATCGCCAGGCCGGACGACACCGACCCGCCGGGCGAGTTGATGTACAGCGAGATGTCCTTGTCCGGGTTCTCGCTTTCGAGGAACAACAGCTGTGCCACCACGAGGTTGGCAGTCTGGTCGTTCACCTCGCCCACCATGAAGATCACGCGCTCCTTGAGCAGGCGCGAGTAGATGTCATAGGCGCGCTCGCCGCGGCCAGACTGCTCGACCACCATCGGCACCAGACCGAGCCCCTGCGTTTCGAGCGCGGAAGCCTGGGTGCGGGCGAGTTGATCGATCAGTTCATTGCGGATCATGCGGTTCTCCGGTGCTTAAACTCAGCGGGTCGAATCAGCCTTGCGCCGGCGTGGCGGTCAGCTCTTCGAACGACACGGTCTTGTCGGTGACCTTGGCCTTGTCGCACACAAAATTTACCACGTTGTTTTCGAGCACGTAGGCTTCCATCTCGGCCAGGCGCTGCTGGTCGCCGTAGTACCAGCGGATGACTTCCTTCGGATCCTCGTAGCTCTTGGCGAACTCTTCGATCTCGGCCTTGACCTGCTCCGGCTTCGCTTCCAGGCCGTTGGCCTTCACGACTTCGGCCAGCACCAGGCCCAGCTTCACGCGGCGCTCGGCCTGCTGCGCAAACATCTCGGCCGGGATCGGCATGTTCTTGGCATTCGGCATGCCGCGCGCTTCCAGATCGCGGCGGGCCATTTCCACCAGACGCTCCTGGTCTTGCTCGACCAACGACTTCGGCACGTCCAGCTCGGCCACCTTCAGCAGCGCTTCCATCACCTGATCCTTGAGCAGCGCGTGCGTGCGGCGCTTGACTTCACGCTCCAGGTTTTCGCGGATGTCGGCGCGCATCTTGTCGAGGTTGCCGTCGGCGATGCCCAGCGATTGCGCGAAGGCCGCGTTGACTTCCGGCAGGTGCGCCCACTCGACTTGCTTGAGCGTGACGGTGAACTCGGCGGTCTTACCGGCAACGTCCTTGCCGTGGTAGTCCTCGGGGAAGGCCAGCGGGAAGGTCTTCGACTCGCCCCGCTTCAGGCCCAGCGTGGCTTGCTCGAACTCGGGCAGCATGCGGCCCTCGCCGAGCACGAAGCTGAAGCCTTCGGCCTTGCCGCCGGCAAACTCCACGCCGTCGATCGTGCCGACGAAGTCCACCGTCACGCGGTCGCCGTTCTGGGCGACGGCTTCGCCGCCGTCACCGTGCTCGCCGGCCTCGCCGCGCGGGTGGTAGTGCACGCGCTGCTTGCGCAGGATGTCGATGGTCTTGTCGATTTCGGCGTCGGTGATCTCGGTCTTGGTGCGGGTCAGTTCTGCACCGGCCAGGTCGCCGATCTTCACCTCCGGATACACCTCGAAGGTGGCGTCGAAGGCGAACTGGTCATCGGCCACGCCTTCGGTCTTCAGTTCGAAGCGCGGTTGGCCGGCAACCTTCACGCCCTGCTGGTTCGTGATGTCGAAGAACTGGCGGGCGGCCTTGTCGAAGCGCACCTCGAGTTCAACCTGCTGGCCGTACTGCTTTTCGACCATCTTCATCGGCACCTTGCCCGGGCGGAAGCCGGACATCTTGACGGTCTTGGACAGACGCGCCAGACGGCTTTGCTTCTCTTGCTCCACTTCGGCCTTCGGGACGGCCAGGGTCACCTTGCGATCGAGTTTGCCGAGGTTTTCAATGACAGTCGACATGGTCGTAATTCCAGATTCAGAAGAAAGTTGCGTCGAACGGCGCAGCGCCAGCAGCAGCCGTGGTTCAGTTCTTGGTCTTGCCGGGCTTGCACCGAATGCGACGCGCGGGCCGCATGGGCGGCTTGAACGGTGCAATGGGCGCGTTCGGGCTGGCAAACGCAAAACGCATATTATGGCATGGAACGCTCGCCAGCCCTGATTTTTGGGTCGGAACGCTTGGAAAAGCCCTACAGATCGTGCGCTAGTCGAGCGTGCCCGCGGGGTCCGTTTCAGCGCGGGTGGCGCCCTGCCCGTGGCGCAGCGCGCGCAGGATGAAACGGCGTGGGTCGAGCGCTGCGGCCAGGTCGGCTTCCAGCGGCAGCGGTCCGCCGTCGATCTGTGCCGCGAGGAGCTCCGCGCCCAGTACCGACCATGTGAGGCCGCGCGAGCCATAGGCCAGCGCGGCGTACAGCCCCGGCACACGCGGCACGGCCGCATGCGGCCCGCGCAGGCGAAAACCGGGCGCCGCGGCCGCCGCTTCGTCCGGAACCGGGCCTATCAGCGGAAGCCGGTTGGCCGACACGCAGCGCAAGCCGACATAGCCGCGCAGCCGTGCGGGGTCGACGCGCGCCAGGGCATCGGCTTGCGCTGGCTGCAGACGCGCCGCGCGCTGAAGATTGGCCGCGTGATCGGCAACGCGCTCGGCAAGGTCGACGTCGCCGGGCTGGAATGAAGACCCGATCCGCACGGTCTCGGCGCCCGGCTCGGCGGGCAGCAGGTAGCCGTCGCCGCAGACGACCGCCCTGGGCCACGCGACGTGCGGTTGCAACGCGTCGATCGGAACATCGGTGAGCTGGCCGCGCACCGGCTTGAGTGACGCCGACGCCAGGGGTGCCAGCCGTGCGGCATCCACACCGTTGGCGAGAACGACGACCGGCGCCGCGGCAATCACCCGGCCTTCGGTGTCCAGCATCTGCCATCGGGCGCCATCCTGCACAAGCGCCTCCACCCGCGTCTTCCAATGCGCTTCGATGGCGCCGCCCGCGGCGGCCAAGGCGGCGCTGCACACGTCGGGCGGCGCGACCCAGCCTGCCTGCGCGAACCACCAGCCGCCGCGCGGCACACTCGCGCCGACATGCTCGGCAGCTTGGGTGGCATCGAGCCATGTGATGTAGTCGGCGGGATAGCCGAGCGCCTGTACGACGCGCTGCTGCTCGATGGCATCGTCGGCGCTCTCGGCGAGCTGCAATACGCCGGTCGCCTGAAAGCCTGTGGCAAAGCCGGCCTGGTCGAGCGCTGCCCAGTGGCGGCGCGCGAGCAGGTTGCCCGCGCGTGAGAGGCGGGACAGCACGCTGTCGTCGATGGACACATGCGGATGCATGGCAGCTGCCCGATGCGCCGACGTGCCGCGCGCGGGGCCCTCGTTGGCATCGATGAGCGTGATGCGCCAACCGCGCGCGGCAAGGCGCTCGGCGACGGAGCAGCCCGCGAGCCCGGCGCCCAGCACGATGGCATGGCGCTCGCTCCAGAGCGGCGCTTCGGCCGGCCCGCGCCGCGTGCGCCAGTGCGTCGGAAACCGGGCGACCGTCATGTCGCGCTTGGTGCCGAAACCGGACGCCTTGCGCGCCTCGAAGCCGGCTTCCTGCAGCCCTCGCCTCACGAACCCCGCCGCGGTATATGTGGCGAGCGTGGCACCGGCGCGCGCAATGCGGGCGAGCTGCTTGAACACGCGCGGCTGCCACAGGTCCGGGTTCTTGGCGGGCGAGAAGCCGTCCAGATAGAACGCGTCGGCCGCGCAGGCGAGTTGCGGCAGCATGTCCATCGCATCGCCCAACAGCAGCGTCAGCGTGACGCGGCCTTGCTCGAATGCGAGGCGATGGACGCCCGGTACCGGCACGGGCCACCCCTGCCGCAATTGCTCGGCCAGTGGCGCAAGCGCTCCGTGCTTCGGGTGCACGACCGACAGGCCCGGGCGATCGAACGGATGCTTCTCGATGGAAACGAAATCGAGCCGGGCGCAACGCTGCGGGTCATCGCGCCACGCGGCCCAGGTCGCCAGGAAGTTCAGGCCCTGGCCGAAACCGGTCTCGACGATGGTGAATGCGCCCTTGCTCTGCCATGCCCCCGGCAGTCCGTTGCCGCCCAGAAAGACGTGCCGTGCCTGTGCCAGGCCGCCTTCAGTGCTGTGATAGACGTCGTCGTACTCGGCGGAGAACGGCGTGCCGTCCGGCGTGAGCTGAGGCGTGGCGAGAACGAGGCCGCGTGGCATGAAACACCCTGGAAGGAAGCAGCGGATTGTACCGCTGCATGCCCTCCATTCGCGCCCCTGCCGGTCACACGTCGGCAATGGGCAGCGTGCCCATGATGCGGCGGTACCACGCATGGAAATGCCGCATGCCATCTTCCAGTGGCGACTGGTACGGGCCGGTTTCCGACACGCCGCGCGCCATCAATGCGCGGCGGCCGGCATCCATGCGCTCGCCGATCTCGTCGTCTTCGACGCACGTTTCCATGTAGGCCGCGCGCTGCGCTTCGACAAACTCGCGCTCGAACGCGGCGATCTCTTCCGGGTAGTAGAACTCGACCACGTTGACGGTGTCCTGCGGGCCCTTCGGATACAACGTCGAGAGCACCAGCACATGCGGATACAGTTCGATCATGTGGGTCGGGAAGTACGTCACCCAGATGGCACCGAAATCGGGCGATGTGCCGCAACGGTAATCGAGCAGCCGGTCATGCCATGCGCTGTACACGTCCGATCCGGGCTGGCTCAGCGCCTGGTGGATGCCCACGCGCTGCATGCTGTACCAGTCGGCAAACTCCCACTCCAGGTTGTCGCACGTGACGAAGTGGCCCAGTCCCGGGTGAAACGGCGCGACGTGGTAGTCCTCCAGATAAACCTCGATGAAGGTCTTCCAGTTGTAGTTGCACTGGTGCACCTCGACGTGGTCGAGGACGTAGTCGGCGAAGTTGAACTCCGGGCGCGCGAACAACGGCGCCATGTCGCGTGCCGGATCACGCGGGCCTTCGAACAGCAGCCCATGGCAGTTGCGCAGCGTGAAGCGCTGCAGGTTCTTGCACGGCGTGCTGCCGAACTGCGGGGCTCCGATCAGCTCACCGCGATCGGTGTAGGTCCAGCGGTGCAGCGGGCAAACGATGTTGCCGCCCGCCGCGCGAAGATTGCCGGTGACATTGGCAGGGCCGGCGACGTTGCCGGCCTCGCCGCCGAGGATGAGCGCCTGCCGGTGGCGGCAGACGTTCGACATCAGCTCGACGCCGCCGGCATTGCGCACCAGCACGCGTCCGCCGCCCTCATGGGCAAGACGGCGCCAGTCGCCCGGTTCCGGCACGGCTTTCTCGTTGCCGACATAGCAGGCGGATTGCTTGAAGATGGTGTCGAGTTCGAGCGCGAACAGATCGTCGTCAAAGTAGGCGGCGACAGGCAACTGGGTATGCGCTGGCATCACGTGGGCCAGGCGTCCGATATCGGTCATCGGGGCTCCAACATGGTTGGCAGTTGAACGAGACGCGCGCTACGGCACCTCGGCCAGCAGGCGGGCGATGCGCGCGTCGATGGAGAGTTTTGGGCAGGTGCTGCATTTCTCGCCGTCGCGACGGCGGAAGTGGTGGCAGCAGACCTTGCGATCAAGCGCCAGCGCCGGCGTGCCATCGCGGGCGCGGTAGGCGAAGAAGCCGCAGCCGCCTTCGATGCCCAGCCTGCTGAGCCATGCCTGCCCGGCGTCAACGACCGCGGCGTCCGACATGGCCACATGCGGGCGGACGGCCATGAGCGCGCCGAGCACGCATTCCGCCTGCAGCCGATCGGCAGCGCGATCGTGCAGCGCAATCATGGGCTGGAGTGCACGGCGCATCGCTGCGCAGAACTGGCGGAGCTCTTCCGCCGCCGCATCCATCCGCCGGGCAAACGTGCCATCGAGCGGCACATGCGTCGGCAGATGCATGCCGCTCGGGAAGCCGCTCTTCACGGGTTGCGCGAGACCCGCGAGGCGCGGCACCGGCGCATCGAGATGGACGGCGATCACGCAGGCATAAATCGGCTGCCAGATCGCCAACCCCCAGCACCGCAGCGCAAGGTAATGCTTGCCCGCCTCCGGATGCGCACGCGCCCAGTGGTCGCACAGGCCCTGCAATGCGCTGGTTTCACCAACCCGCAACGCACCGGCCGGCACCGCGCCGCCCTGCTCGCCACGCAGGCTCGGCACCACGCGGCGCACGGTTTCGAAGGTGCGAGCGAGGCCGGGATCGGGCATCGGCGACGCAAACCACGCGCGCGCGACCACGTCGCCGAAGCCGACCAGTTCCTGGGCAAACGCCGGCATGACGCTTGTCACGCAGCCGCTTCCACCGCCTCGACCGGCGCAGCCTGGGGCGCTGCGCGACGGAACTTGGCGATCGGGTTGACCAGGTTGCCGGCCATCTTCAGGCTCGATGCCGGATCGGCCAGGTTCACCATCTGGACATTGTTGCCGAGCTGCAGACGATTCAGGCACGAGTGCAGGAACTCGGGCACGAACATGTCGTAGTGCGCGTACTTGGCAGCGCGCTCCGGATGGGCGTCCTGGTAGTCGTACACGCAGTCGGCCACCGCGCCCCAGAACTGGTCTTCCGTGCAGCAGTGGTTTTCCACCAGCACGTGGTTGATGTGGCGCAGCACACCGTCGAACACGTCGATGAAGATGCCGAGCAGCTTGAAGTTGTCGGGCACCTCCACGGCCAGGCGCTGCACGCGCTCGGGCAGCCACTCGCGCGCCTTGATGTCTAGGATGGCTGACTCCTCCGCAATGTCTTTCATGATGGCGCGCACAGGCACGTAGTCGTCCATGACGAGGATGAGGTTTTCGCCGTGCGGCATGAAGCTCAGCTCATACGCGTAGAAGCAATGCAGCAGCGGAGTCAGATAGGCCTGCAGGTAGCGGCGCACCCAGGTGATGGCCGGCAGGCCCGACCGGCGGATCAGCTCGGGCATCAGCGCAACGCCATCCTTGTCGACGTGCAGTAGCGCGGCCATCGTCATCAGGCGCTCACCCGGCCTGAGCAACGGCAGCGGGTTCTCGCGCCACAGCGCGGAGAACATCTTCTTGTACGGCGTATCCACCGGAATGGCGGCCTCGTAATAGAAGTTGCGAAAACCGATCGCGGCAACTTCCTGCAGGATGGTGAAACCGTTCTCGCGCAGGAAGGCGTCATCGGCCACCAGCCCCTTGATGAACTCGTTGATGGCCGGGGTGCCCGACATGTAGTACGGCGACAGCCCGCGCATGAAGCCCATGTTCAGGATCGAGAGCGACGTCTTCACATAGCGCCTGGTGCGGTCGCTCGTATTGAAGAACGTACGAATGGACTGCTGCGCGATGTAGTGGTCGGCGCTGTAATCGAGGCAGATGATCTTGCGCTGCGCCACGTAGCCGGCAAACGCGATGGAGAGCTTGTTGAACCACTGCCACGGGTGCGCGGGCATGAAGTGATAGTCGGCCGGGTCGACGCCCTTGGCGGCCACCTGGCGCGTGAAGTCATCCACCGTCTCCTGGCCGAGTTCTTCGGCCAGCAGCTGCGCATAGCTCAGCGTGGAAAGCGTCGACGGCGTGGCGTGGTCCTTGTGCACGGCCAGCCAGATGACGCGGATGTCGGAGCCGGCTTCCGGCGCGTAGGCCTGATAGTCGACCGCATTGAAGCCCAGCCGCCCGTTGTTGGCGACAAAGCCGGGGTGCCCTTCCATCATGGCCACCTCGATGGTCTGGAAGTCGGTGGCCTCGGCCAGTTGCGCGCTGCTCGGGGCATCGGCCTTCATCCGCTTGTAGGCGCTGCCGAAGAGCGTGCTGCTGATCTCGTCGAGGTAGATCGGCAGCAGATCGTCGCGAATGCCGAGGCGCTGCCGGCATTCGATGATGAACTGCAGCGCGTCGAGCGGCTGCTCAACTCCGTCCGCCAGACGCCGGATCGACTCGGGCTTGATGGACCAGTGCCGCAGCGCCAGGCGCTGGGCTTCGAACTGGTGGCACACCTTGCCGTCGTCGGAGAACACCTGGTACAGCGCAAAGCCGTCGGTGGTGTCTCGCAGGTGCTCGGGTTCGAGGATGATCTCGTGCGCGTATTCGGCAATCGCCTTGCGCAGCAACAGGCGGTTGGCCTGCGCCCAAACCTCGGGGGTGAGATGGGCCGCAGCCTGCGCCGGGTGTTGCGAGAGATGGTTCTGGAGGGTCACGTTCATGGCAAATCCTTTCTTAAGCGATGGCGGCGGTGGCCTGTTCAAAATCCCGCCGGGTGCAGAAGGCGAGGCTGGCGATCTTTTCGGTAAATGCGACGTTGCGGCCGTAGACGAAACCGGCCGCGCGGTTGATGGCATGGATGCGTTCGTTGTTGGCGTCGGGCTCCACCACGATGCGCGCGGCACCCAGGTGTTCGAACATGAAGCGCATGAGGGCGAAGAACACCGTGCGCGTATAGCCGGCCACCCGAACCTCCGGCGGCCCGACGAAGATGTGCATGCCGAGGTCACCTGGCTGCACGTCGTAGAACGCGCGGATGCGGTCGTGTGCAGGGTCGTAGCACTCGGCCAGGAAGACCGGGCGGCCGCCCTGCCAGACGAGGTAGGCGGTCGCGTGGCCCGAGTCCATCAGATCCTGGTAGATCTGTGCGATCTCAGCCTCGGTCTTGTCGCGCATGAGCCAGAACGATGCGCGCTCGGGCTGGAACCAGCGATGCAGCGTCGGGATGTCTTCCGGAATGCGCAGCAGGCGGAAGGTGTAGCCCTGTGCATCGGTGTACGGCCGATGCGCGGCATCGGCGCGGCGGTGGATGGTGTGTTCAGTTTGCATGGGCTGGCGCCTCCAGGCTGCTGGGCTCCGATGCCCTGCCCGCTTCGGCTGCATGGCTGGCGCTGGGCACGTTCAGAATCAGGCGGTCCAGCAGCGCCGTCAGCACGAAGCCACCGGCGGCCAACAGAAACGGCACGTGCAGTCCGTAGCGATCGACGATCGCCCCCGCCGCAAACGAAGACAGCAGCACGCCCAGGTTCTGGAAGAAGTTGGTGATGCTGTAGTCGTGCGCGTAGCGTTGCGGTGTGGAGAGCCGGAACAGGTTCACCTCGAGCTTCACGATGATCTGGAACAGCGCCCAGCCGTACAGCACGCGGCCAAGCACGATCAGCGCAGGGTGAGGCGCCGCGTGCAGCAGCAGGCCCAACGTGCCAAGCAGGAGGTTGCCCAGTGTGTGGTCGGGCAACTGGCCGCCTCGCGCGCGGATGCGCGCATGCAGACGCAGCGCAACGATGGCGACGACGCCCGGAATGGCAAATGCCATGCCTGAAACCAACTCGCTGTCGACGCCCGACACCCGCTGCCAGTACACCGCGAAAAACGGGCGTATCAGGTATGCGCTGAAGTCGAACACCAGCATCACCAGCGCAAGGCGCAGGATCGGCAGGCGATCCCGCCAGCGCGCGCGGGGTGCTTGCGGATCGTCCACCGCCGCGTGCTCGCCCGAATTGACGCGCACGATCTTGCCGCTGCGAATCAGGTACAGGCACACGCCCATCTGGAAGAAATCCCCAGCGGCCATGGCGACGATGCTGGCGCGCGGCCCCCACGCCTGCAGCACGAAGCCGCCCACCACGGCGCCGAAGATGGCACCGAAGTGCACCACCACCGAGAGGATGCCGACCGTGGCAGCGTGCTGGTCCTTGGGCGTGAGCCGCATCATGTACGGATACATCAGCAGGTAGCTGCTCTTGCACATGAACATCAGCATCGACAGCACCCAGTACGTCACCACGTCAGGCGCCCAGTCGCTGAGCAGACTGAACGTGCCCGCCGCGCATTGCGTGTAGACCAGCAGGTGCAACGGCTCCACACGCCGGGCCACGCGCGCCCAGATGGGCAGCGTGCACATCACCGCGATCGAAATGGCGGCCACGTAGGCGCCCACGTGCACCGGGCTTTCCAACCCGTAGCGCGAGGCAAAGAACTGCGGATAGAACGGAATCAGGATCGCATCGCTGATGACGGCAAACGTCGTCATCAGGATGATGTAAAGGCGCAACGTCATGTCGCCACCTCGGCAGTCTCCTCGACAGCGGCTTCAACGGGCGCGGTGGCGGGAGCCTTCGCCGCCAGCGGGATGAACTCCCCCGTGGCAGGAATCGCAAAGTCCTGGATGGCGATGCGCTGCTCGATCTTGTAGTGCTCCACCCCGGTGAGCTCGCGGATGATGCAGGAGTTGCGGTAGCAGCTCATGCCGAGATCCGGGTTGGTCAGGCCGTGCGTGTGCAGCCCGGCGTTCTGGACGTAGACCTCGTTGCCGTTGAAATCGGCGGCGTAGTTGCGCGAGAGCCGGTAGCGGCCTTTCGCGTCCCAGCGCAGACGGTGGCGGATGCCGCTGATGAACGCCGGGATGTTCTGCTCATACCCCGTGGCAAAGACCAGGGCCTCGGTGCGGTGCGCGTAACGGGCGCCGGTGTCGAGCTGCTGGAACTCGGTCTCGTAGCGGCCCGTGGCGGCGTTGTACCGGCAGGCCTGCAGCTCGCAGTTGGTGATCAGGTGCGTGCGCAACGCCCCCGTCTTGCGCCGGTCATCGAGCAGATCGTAGATCTGGTTGATCAGGCTAGCGTTCACGCCCTTGTACAGGCTGTCCTGCTTGCGGATGATGCTTTCCTTGCGGCCATCCGGCAGGTTGAAGAAGTAGTCGATGTAATCCGGCGAGATCATCTCGAGCGTGAGCTTCGTGTTCTCCATCTGGAAGAAGCGCGGCGAGCGCGTGATCCACACGAGGCTGTAGTCGTGCTTGTCGCTCTCCTTGAGCAGGTCGTAATAGACCTCCGCCGCGCTCTGCCCGCTGCCGACGATCGTGATGGAGCGCTTCTCGCGCAGCGTCTCCCGCATGTCCATGTAGTCGGCGGTATGAAGGTAACGGTGCCCGTCGCGCGGCACGCAGGCGGGAAACGACGGTGATGACCCGACGCCGAGCACCAGCTTGCGGGCGCGCAGCACGAACGGTTCGCGGCCCGCGCCGCGGCATCCGCTGACGACATAGCAGCCGTGCGCCGCGTCATACGACAGCGCGCGCACGTCGTGGTGGAAGCGCACGCTGGTGAGCTGCGCGATGACCCACTGGCAGTAGCGGTTGTATTCCGCCCGGCTCAGATAGAAGTTCTCGCGGATGTAATACGAATAGATCTTGCCTTCCTGCTTGCAGTAATTCAGGAAGCTGAACCGGCTTTGCGGGTCTGCCAGGCTGACGAGATCGGCCAGGAATGGATTCTGCAATGTCGCATTATCGATCAGCATGCCAGGATGCCAATTGAATTCCTGCGCACGCTCCAGGAATAAACCATTCAATCCGTCAATAGGCTCGACCAGGCAAGCCAGACTTAAATTGAATGGCCCCAACCCGATTGCAATAAAGTCATAAACATCGGATTTCATCACGCTTGAACCTCCTGATTTTACAAAGGCTGCATTGAAAAACGACGGCAGCAACGCCCCGGCCGGATAAACGCGCACGTTCTCCGTCGGCTGGCGGCATCAGGCCGCGCCTAGGCTGGGTGGATTCAGGTGGGGAATGGATCACGGCCGATGCATGCCGGCCGCTGAATGATCATGGAATATCGCCGAAGCGATATTGGGAATCGACCTGGAATGCCCGGCAACGTCGGAATCGACATTACCGGGCGACAGGACAATCAGAATACTACACGTAAAATATGATGCCTGTATGAAGAAAACCGAATTACCATTGGTACGAAATGGTTGCCATCACGTTGCGCGCATCACCCCAATAACAATAGGTATCGCTCAGGCACGATGCCATGTAATTCTTGTTAAAGAGATTCTTCGCCGACAATTGCAGCTTGGCACCTTTGAGTGACGGATCCCAGCGCGCCAGGTCGATGCGCAGCATCAGATCGACCAGCGTGTACGGCGGCACCTTGAAGCTGTTGGCGTTGTCACCCCAGCTCGTGCCGACATAGCGCAGACCCATGCCAGCGGTGTAGCCGGGCAAGAAGGTCCAATCGAGCCATGCCGATGCCATATGGCGTGGCACCTGGTACGGCGTGTTGCCCACGAAGCCCTCTGCCGAGTCGATGAACTTCATGTTGGTGAACGTGTAGTTGGCCAGCACCGACACGGTGTCCGTCAGCTGCGTGCGCGCCTCCAGCTCCAGGCCGCGCGTGCGGATCTTGCCGCTCGGCTGGTAGTAGATCTGCCCGACAGGCCGCGTCGCCACGTTTTCCTGATCCAGGTTGAACACCGCTGCCGACAGCATCGTGCTCGACCCCTTCGGCTGATAACGGACACCGGCCTCGAACTGCTTGGCCGTCGCCGGTTGCAGCAGGTTGCCCTGCTGGTCTGCCCGCAGGCTCGGGTTGAAGCCGTCGGCATAGCTGAAGTACGGGGCGATCCCGTTGTCGAACAGGTAGACCACGCCCGCGCGCTTGGTGAACTTCGACCCGCTCCACTCCGAGGGCGTGCCTGCGCCAAACAGATTCGATGCCTTGGCGTGGTCTTCGCGCACGCCCAGCGTGAAGCGCCAGCGATCGATGGCAATCTGGTCCTGCAGGTACAGGCCAGTCTGCTCGAGCCAGCGGTCGATCGGCGTTGCGCTGACACCAGTGAGGCCCGGATTGCCGTACACGGGGTTGAAGGCGTTGATCGGGTCTGCACTGCCGGACTCCCAGAAGCCATCCACATGGCGCTTCTGGTAATCCAGGCCGAACAGCATCGTATGCCTGACCGGGCCGGTCGTGAATTTGCCTTCGAGCTGATTGTCGACGGTATAGGCGTGCGTGGCCTCCTTGGCGCCGGAGTAGTAGCGCGTCAGTTCCTCTGCGCTGGCCCAGCCGTAGCCATAGATCTGGCGCAGGCGCGTGTCGCCGAACACATAACGGAAATTCTGGCGCACCGTCCACTGGTCATTGAACGCGTGCTCGAACTGATAGCCGACCATGCGCTGGGTGCGGCGGAACTTCTCGACCGTCGGGTCGCCATCGAAGAAGTACCGCGAGATGAAGCGGCCGTTGCGCGGGAAGATGCTGCCTTCGGCCGGCACGCCGCTGTGGTAGCCGCCCTCCGGGTCATGCTGCAAGTAGGCCTGCAGCAGCAAGTGCGTGTCGGGCGTGAAGTTGATCGCTAGCGATGGCGCAATGGCAAAGCGCTGCTCGCGCACGTGCTCGAACTGTGTGTCCATGCCGCGCGCAAGACCTGTCACGCGAAAGGCCATCACGCCGTTCTGGTCGACCGGACCGGAGATGTCGAACGCACCTTCCAGGCGATTCCGGTTGCCCACCGTGACTTCCACCTCGTGATACGGCTGAAACAGCGGCTTCTTGCTCGTCAACGCCACCACTCCGCCCGGCGACGCGCGGCCATAGAGAATCGAGCCCGGCCCTTTCAGCACATCGATGCGCTGCAGGAAATACGGGTCGATCTGGAACGAGCTATAGCTGCCCTGGTCGCTCATCAGGCGCAGGCCATCGAGCAAGGTGTTGTCGACGCTGCTGTCATTGAAGCCGCGCAACGCCACGTAGTCGTAACGGTTGGATGCACCCACCAGGGCCGTGAACGCGCCGGACGTGTAGTTGAGTGCCTCTGACAGGCCGCGCGGCTTCTGGTCATCCAGCTGCTGCTGGGTGACCACCGAAATCGACTGGGGCGTCTCGATGATCGGCGTGTCGGTCTTGGTGCCGGCCGCGCTCTGTTTGGCAACGAAGCCCTTGCCGGGGCTTTGTGCCGTCTCGCCGCGGCCGACGGCCGTTGTGGCCGGCAGCGTCGCCGTGACCTCGGCGGCCGTACCCTGCGCCATGACTTGCACGGGCAGCACCGCCCCCAGCAGCGCCACGCATGTCAGCCGCGCGGCGAGCACCACGGGGCGCAGCGCCGTATGGCCAGTCGTTTCAGATGGAAAAACCGTTGTGTTGATGTGCTTTGGCATGATGTGTTGGAAGATGCGTGAGGTTTCCATGCACATCGACGAGCCACAGCACAAAAGCGGAACTCGATTGTGATTTTTTTTGCTTACGCCATCGCGCAGCGCTCCGCTGCCTGCACCAGGTACTTGCGCACCATGCGCGTCGACTTGCCGAGCGTCTCGGCAATGCAGGCCTGGGACTGCCCCTCGATGTAGCGCAGCCGGATCGCCTCGCGCGCACTCGATGACAGCGTATCGAGCACCGCGCTCGTGCGCTGCAGCACCTGCGCCTGGGCCAGGTGCTGCTCCGGCGAGGGCGCATGACCGGATGCCGCGCAGCGCAGCGTCAGCGCATCGAGGCAAGCGTCCTCCACCTTCCGCCGACGCGCGCGATCGATCATCAGGTGCTTGGCGGTCGTGGTCAGGTAAGCGCGCGGCTCACGCACCCCCTCGAGCGGGCGCGGGCAGTCCAACACGCGCATGAAGGTGTCATGCAGCACATCCGCGGCCTCTTCTGGGCACGCCAGCTTCTTGCTGAGCCACGCGAACAGCCACGCGCTATGGTCGGCGTAAAGCGAATCGATGTCGTGCAGCGGATCGGACTGGACGGCCTGCATGCGCGCTCCGGAAGGTCAACCGGACGCGCGTATGCAGCCCGCATCCGGCGCCCTTACGAATGAGAATCATTCTCATTGTAAGCGGTGCGAAGCCCATTTTGCAACTGGGGTTCCACACCGGCTGGGATGGGCGACGGGCCGTGCTAAGCGATGTCGCCCGATGCGCGCCGCCGCCACGCCAAGAGTGCGACGGCCAGGGCTGCCACCGACAGGCCGATTGCCAGCCCTGTCATCCGGCCGGAGCGACGCGCCCGGTCGGCCTGTTCGCGCGCCTCGATGGCCTGGCGCACGGTTTCCCAGAACGCCTCGCGGTGCTCGTTCTCGTCAAAGATGGACATGGCGCGGCTCCCCGTCTGGTCTGTGCCATGTCATCGTAGGGAAGGTGGCGCGGGTGTGCCACCGCACGTTCCGTGTAGGCGACCGCTCAGGCCGCGACCGGTCTGGCGGCCGGCACGGCCAGGTGTCGAGCAGTATCTGGATTGCCCTGGCCGACGTCCGTCCTAAGGCGCGCGCGGAGGCAGAATCACGGCCCCCGTATCAGTGGGCGGCCGCATGTGCGGCATCATGTTCGTGTTCAGGTGGTACATCACCCACAGCGAACCCGTGAGCGTGATCACCACGAGCACGAGCGTGAACATCAGCGAGAGCATGTTCCAGCCGCCTTCGGACTTCGCGTTCATGTGCAGGAAGTAGATCATGTGCACCACGATCTGCACGGCGCCGATCAGGAGGATCGCCACCGCCGTGGTCGACGATCGCTCGAACACGTGGCCCATCACGAGCCAGAACGGAACGGCAGTCAGGAAGACGGACAGCACGAAGCCGGTCAGGTAGCCGCCCAGCGTGGCGTGCGGCCCGATGTCTTCTTCGTGATGGTCATGGCTGTGGCCGTCGCCGTGACCGTTCAGCGTTTGATCTTGCGCGCTCATGGCAGCGTCCCCATCAGGTACACAAAGGTAAAGACGCCGATCCACACGACGTCCAGAAAGTGCCAGAACATCGACAGGCACATCAGCCTGCGCTTGTTGGCCGTGATCAGCCCATGCCGCGAAACCTGGAGCATCAGCACCACCAGCCAGATCAGGCCGAACGTGACGTGCAGCCCGTGCGTGCCAACCAGGGCAAAGAACGACGTGAGGAACGCACTGCGCTGCGGCCCCGCCCCTTCATGGATCAGATGCACGAACTCGTAGAGCTCCACCGCGAGGAACGCCGCACCAAAAAGCCCCGTGATGGCGAGCCAGATCTGCAGGCCCGGAATCCGGTTCTGCTGCATCTGTAGCATCGCAAAGCCGTACGTGATGGACGACAGCAGCAGGAACGACGTGTTCAGCGCCACGAGCGGCAGGTCGAACAGTTCCGCCCCCGTCGGTCCACCTGCGTATTCGCGACCGAGCACGCCATAGGCGGCAAACAGGCACGCAAAGATGAGGCAATCGCTCATCAGGTAGACCCAGAAACCGAGCAGCGTGCCGTTGGGCACATGCGGCTCTTCGGTCAGGTGAAACTGGTAACCGCCCGGTGGTACGTCATCCACCGTGGTGGTGCCCGTGGGGGCCGTCACATGCAGCGAGCTGGTATTAGCCATGGCCTGCCATCAGTTGAGTGCGCGCGGCTTCGGTGCGGAGCACGTCTTCCGCCGGGATGTAATAGTCGCGCTTGTAGTTGAAGGTGTGGACGATCGCCGAGAGGATGGTGGCCGCGAACGAGGCGATGGCCAGCCACCAGATATGCCAGATCAGCGCAAAGCCGCAGAGTGTGGAAAGGCCCGCCAGCACGATGCCTGCGGCCGTGTTCTTCGGCATGTGGATCGGTTTGAAACCCTCCTGCGGACGCTGGTAGCCGTACTGCTTCATCTGCCACCACGCGTCGGTGTCGTGCACGAGCGGCGTGAGCGCGAAGTTGTACTGCGGCGGCGGCGATGACGTCGACCACTCGAGCGTGCGGCCGTTCCAGGGGTCGCCCGTGGTGTCGCGCAACTCTTCGCGGCGCAGGAAGCTCACCACGAGCTGAATCAGGAAGCACGCGATGCCGACGGCGATGAGCGCCGCGCCAAGTGCCGCGAGCTGGAACCAGATCTGCAATGACGCATCGTCGAAATGGCTCATGCGCCGGGTCACGCCCTGCATGCCGAGCCAGTACAGCGGCATGAAGGCCACGTAGAAGCCGACAAACCAGAACCAGAACGACGCCTTGCCCCACGACGACACCAGCCGGTAGCCAAACGCCTTCGGAAACCAGTACGTGATGCCCGCCATGAGCCCGAACAGCACGCCGCCGATGATCACGTTATGGAAGTGCGCAATCAGGAACAGGCTGTTATGCAGCGAGAAGTCTGCCGGCGGCACCGCCAGCAGCACGCCCGTCATGCCCCCGATGACGAAGGTGACCATGAACCCCACCGTCCACAGCATCGGCGTCTCGAAGCGGATCTTGCCGTGGTACATCGTGAAGAGCCAGTTGAAGATCTTCGCGCCGGTCGGGATCGAAATGATCATCGTCGTGATCCCGAAGAACGAGTTGACGCTGGCCCCCGACCCCATCGTGAAGAAGTGGTGCAGCCACACGAGATACGACAGCACGGTGATCACCACCGTCGCGTACACCATCGACGCGTAGCCGAACAGCCGCTTGCGGCAGAACGTGGCCACCACTTCCGAAAAGATGCCGAACGCCGGCAGCACCAGGATGTAGACCTCGGGGTGGCCCCAGATCCAGATGAGATTGACGTACATCATTGCGCTGCCGCCCTGCTCGACCGTAAAGAAATGCGTGCCGAGGTAGCGGTCGGCTGCCAGCAGCGTCACGGCGGCTGTCAGAACGGGGAACGCTGCCACGATGAGCGCGTTGGTGCAGAGGGACGTCCACGTGAAGATCGGCATGCGCATCAGCGTCATGCCCGGCGCGCGCATCTTGACGATGGTCACCAGCAGATTGATGCCCGATAGCACGGTGCCGACGCCCGCGATCTGCAACGCCCAGATGTAGTAATCGACGCCCACGTCGGGGCTGGCGAGGATGCCCGAGAGCGGTGGATACGCCAGCCAGCCCGTACGTGCGAATTCGCCCACGAACAGCGACATCATCACCAGGATGGCGCCGCCCGTGGTCATCCAGAAGCTGAAGTTGTTCAGGAACGGAAACGCCACGTCGCGCGCACCGATCTGCAGCGGCATGACGAAGTTCATGAGACCCGTCACCAGCGGCATGGCAACGAAGAAGATCATGATCACGCCGTGCGCGGTGAAGATCTGGTCATAGTGATGCGGCGGCAGGTACCCGAGATTGTCGCCAAAGGCCACGGCCTGCTGGATGCGCATCATCACGGCGTCGGCAAAGCCGCGCAGCAGCATCACGATCCCGAGCACGACGTACATGATGCCGATCTTCTTGTGATCGATGCTGGTGAACCACTCGCGCCACAGGTAGCCCCAGACGCGGTAGTACGTCAGCGCCGCGACAAGCGCGAGGCCGCCGAGCGCGACGACCGCGAAGGTCGCCAGCAGGATCGGCTCGTGGTACGGAATGGCCTCCCATGTCAGGCGGCCAAAGATCAGATTGGCGAGTTCGGAACGCTCGGGCATAGGTGTCACCTGGGCCGATCAAATTTGGCGAAAAACGTCGAAAAGGCGCGCGAGACTGCGCGTTACCGCAACAGCCGCCGGCCGTCGTCGTTGATGGCGGTTTCCGCCGCGAGCATGGGCATGACATCGGCCACGTTGCTCGCAGTGCAGATTTCCGTCGACGGGTCGAACCCGGCACGGTTGCGGTTGCGCGCCATGGTGTCTGCCAGGCACGCCTGGCCGTCCACGCAGCGGTTCAGGATGCGGTCGTAGAGGCCCGGCGCCACGCTGGCGTAGCGCTGCACCGGCTCGCTTTCGCTGGGCTTGGCCAGTTTGAGGTAGACGTCTTTCGACAGCGGCGTGCCCGATGACTTGACCTGCGCCACCCATCGGTCGAACTCCTCATTCGACAGGCCGTGGAACTTGAACCGCATGTGCGAGAAACCCTGGCCGCTGTAGTTGGACGAGAACCCGTCGTACACGCCGGGCCGGTTGATGACCGCGTGGAGCTTGGTCTCCATGCCCGGCATCGCATAGACCATGCCTGCCAGCGACGGCACGAAGAACGCGTTCATGACCGACGTGGCCGTGATGCGGAACGCAATCGGGCGATCAACCGGCGCCGCCAGTTCATTGACAGTGGCGATGCCCTGCTCGGGATAGAGGAACAGCCACTTCCAGTCCATCGCCACCACTTCCACGGTGAGCGGCTTGGTCTGGGGCGGCACCGGGCGCTGGGAATCGAGCCGCGTCAGCGGCCGATACGGATCGAGCTGATGGGTGCTGACCCATGTGATGGCGCCCAGCGTGATGATGATGAGCAGCGGCGCAGCCCAGATCGCCAGCTCCAGCACCGTGGAGTGGTCCCAGTCCGGGTTGTAGTGCGCGTCGTCGGCGCTCTCCCGGTATCGCCACGCAAACACGAGCGTGAGAATGATCACCGGAACGATGATCAGCAGCATCAGGCAGGTGGCGATGATGATGAGGTCGCGCTGCCGCAGCGCCATGTCGCCTGCCGGCGACAGCAGCACCGCGTTGCTGCATCCCGCAAGCGCCAGGAGCAAAGCAATTGCGGCACTTCTCAAAAGCGATCTTCCCGTTACCTGGAAGGATTTCACCGCTGCATCGAAGCGTGGCATGGTCTCGGAAGTGGCGTCTGGTTAACGTCGCGCGGGGATGCCCCCAACGATCTTTCGATTTGCCGTTGCAGTTTAGGCGCCTATTCTGGTGATTGCCGGACTTTAATGCCCTGACGACATCCCCCGCCCTCGACGGAGACCCCACGATGGCCAGTCTGACCCATCAGCATCGCGCGTCCCCCACTGCTCCGCCCGCACCAGGCCACCATGAAGTCGCCCCAGCTGAGATCGCCACCGGCGTGGTCATCGGGCGGGCCTCCGAGTACTTCGACTTCTTCGTCTACGGCATCGCCTCGGTGCTCGTCTTCCCGTCGGTCTACTTTCCGTTTGCGAGCGAATTGGCGGGGCTGCTCTTCAGCTTCACGATCTTTTCGTTTGCCTTCATCGGCCGGCCGTTTGGCACCGCCTTGTTCATGCGCATCCAGCGCCGATGGGGCCGCGGCACGAAGCTGACCGCGTCGCTGTTCCTGCTCGGCACGGCCACCGTCGGGATTGCGTTCTTGCCGTCGTACGCGTCGATCGGCAGCGCGGCGATCTACCTGCTGGCCCTCTTTCGCTTCATGCAGGGCATTGCGTTTGGCGGCTCCTGGGACGGCCTGCCGTCGCTGCTCGCACTGAACGCGCCCGAAGACAGGCGCGGCTGGTACGCCATGCTCGGCCAGCTCGGCGCGCCTACCGGCTTCATCGTGGCGGGCGGGTTGTTCCTCTTCCTCCATGCCAGCCTGACGCCGGAAGAATTCATCGACTGGGGCTGGCGGTATCCGTTCTACGTGGCCTTCGCCATCAACGTGGTCGCGCTGTTTGCGCGGCTGCGGCTCGTGGTGACGTACGAATACACGCAACTGCTGGAAGAAGGCGAGCTGGAACCGATCAGCACCCTGCAGATGGTGAATGCGCAGGGGTTCAACATCTTCCTGGGCGCATTTGCCTCGCTGGCCAGCTATGCGCTGTTCCACCTCGTCACGGTGTTTCCGTTGTCATGGATCGCGCTTCACAAGACCCAGGGCGTGTCGAATGTGCTGGCTGTGCAGATCGTCGGCGCGGTCATCGCGCTCATGGGTACGCTGGTGTCGGGCCTGATCGCAGACCGCATCGGCCGGCGCACCACCTTGGCCGCCATGGCCGTGCTGATCGGTCTGTTCAGTCTGGCTGCGCCGTGGCTGCTGGATGGAGGCGCTACCGGCCAGGACATCTTCATCCTGCTCGGCTTTGGCCTGCTGGGGCTCTCGTATGGCCAGGCGGCTGGCGTGGTCACCTCGAACTTCGAACGGCGGTTCCGCTACACCGGCGCCGCCCTCACCACGGACTTCGGCTGGCTCTTCGGCGCGGCCTTTGCGCCGCTGGTGGCGCTGGGCCTCTCGTCATTATTCGGGCTTGCGGCGGTCAGCCTGTATCTGATGTCGGGGGTGATCGGAACGCTCGTGGCGCTGCGGATCAACCGCGCGCTCGGAACGCCCGATACCTGAAACCGGCTGCCGTTGAAGGGTGCGGGCGAACGGACCCGCCGTGCTTCGCCGCCTGAGGGGGCGATTCGCACCCATTCAACGGCGCACCGATTGTCAATGGCGTCCTGCCGGCCAGAGCGTGTTCGGGTCTTCGCCAAGCGCGGCCGCAATGGCGAGCCGAACACGCTTCGCCCCTCTGCCCGCTATCGAGGACGAGAGCAGTTGCGGGGTGACGTTGTCCAGCCCGAGCTTGTCCGCCAGCTCGCGCAGGGTGGCCTTGCCGAAACGCTCGTCAAGACGTTGCTTGACGAGAGCGGCGCGGCGCCGAACCTCCGGAGCAGCCGGCACGGGCTCCGCTGTTTGGCATTTTGCCTCACGCTCTTTCGGATTCACTGGGCAATCAGCCGGTGCGGCCGCAGGGTGATCGGCCATGGACCTCCCCAGGTTTTCCAAGGCTTCGGCGATGTTTCGCCCTGTGCTGGAATGCAGCGTGCCCGACGCTACCAGGACGGCAAAGTAGTGACCGTTCTCCTGGTACAGCCTGACTTTATAGAGGAGGTCCATAGGATGCCGCGCGCAGAGTGTCGACAGGCTTATTCACGCATGTCTTTGCCGACCGGATAAGCTGATCGTCGCTGTCGCAGCTCGCCAGCACAGTCGGCGGCGCATGGGCGGCGGAGGTCCCTCCCCGGATCCGCCGCTGGATTGGTGCGCGAAAACTTCCCCATTCTTTGAAACGTCCCGCGAGTTCTTATATTTTTCGCCGATGCCCGCGAGCGCTGAGGCCGGTCTGCGCCGGCTGGCTCGCTCACAGGCTTCCCCCTCGTTTGCATCGCGCCCGCCCCGTCGGAGCGAATGTGCCTTGAATGTCGTGAGTCCGGCGTGATGCTGGCACCGCACATTGTGGGAAACGATAGCAGACGCTATTCTGGCTGGCACCCTGCTAATCAGAGGGTAAGCATTCCCGTGTAGGCGTGGTCCGATGCTGTCTTCCGGTGCTAGACAGGCCGCCGGCGTGGTCGCCATCAAGGCGCAGGCTGCAACCTTGCTCGGCGATGGGCCTCGGTAAGCCAGCCATTCTTCCTTCGCAGTCCAGATCGAAAGCGGCAGAGCATGGAAGTTCTCAAAGAAGTGAGCGCGATCACGTTGGCCGACAGCCTGCCGGATGCCGTTTTCATGGTCGACGAGACCGGGCGAATCCGGTACGCCAATGCCGCGTGGGAGGAAATCCTCGGCTATCGGCCATCCGAACTGGTCGGCCAGTTCATGCTCGAGCTTGTGGCGCCGGACGACCGGGATCGGACACAGCGGGAAGCGGCCCGCGTTCAGGCCGGCGCCAGACGCACCGGATTTGAGAACCGCTACCGGCATCAGCTGGGCAACGATGTCTACTTGTCATGGTCGGCGCGGTGGAATGTCGAGCATCGGCTGCGCATCGGCGTGGCACGCAACATCACGGCACTGAGAACGGCCGGCGCGCACAACCCGCTCGCACAACTGAAGGAGCGGCTGGCGCCCCACGAATGCAGGGTATTGCAGCTATTGCTGACGGAAGCCGCGGAAAAGCAGATTGCCGAACAACTCGGCCTTGCCATTTCCACGACGCATTCCTACGTCACGAGCATTTATCGGAAGTTCGGTGTGCGCGGCCGCGCTGGGCTTATGAGCCTGTGGCTCAAAGAGACTCGCGATCGCTGATGCGGTGGGCAAGGCGTCGCGTGTGAAAGCGCTCGGCGGTAGGAACGCCTTTGAAGCTAAATCGCTGATCTGCAAGAGAATTCTGGTGCGAGGGAGGGGACTCGAACCCCTACACCATTGCTGGCGTCAGGACCTAAACCTGGTGCGTCTACCAATTTCGCCACCCTCGCCGGATGGAACGCGGCGCCCGCTGAGGGCGCCGGTAAGGAAGCCGGCGATTATATCGCAGTCGTCCGAGGGTTTCCAATCCCCCGCCCGCACCGCGCGTGGCCGGGATTGCGCCTTCCCTCGCCGCCGTCAGGCAGTCGGCGCGGCGGCCCGGGCTTCGGGCCGCTTCACGCGGAACCAGGCCGCATACAGCGCGGGCAGGAACAGCAGCGTCAGCACCGTAGCGATGATCAGTCCGCCCATGATGGCCGCCGCCATCGGGCCCCAGAACACGCTGCGCGAGAGCGGAATCATCGCGAGCACCGCCGCAGCCGCTGTGAGGATGATGGGACGGAAGCGCCGCACTGCCGCTTCGACGATGGCGTTCCATGTGGGCACACCGGCGGCCACGTCCTGCTCGATCTGATCCACCAGGATGACCGAGTTGCGGATGATCATCCCGATCAGCGCGGTAATGCCGAGCTGCGCCACGAAGCCCATCGGCGCGCGCAGCAGCAGCAGCGTGGCGGCCGCGCCAATCAGGCCGAGCGGGCCCGTCAGGAACACCATCACAGAGCGCGAGAAGCTGTGGAGCTGGAGCATCAGCAGCAGGAAGATGATGAAGATGCACAGCGGCATCTGCGCGGCGATGGACGCGCCGGCGTTGGCACTCTCCTCTTCCGCGCCGGCGATCTTGATCTGGTAGTCCGGCGGCAGGTCTGCGCGGATCTTGTCGAGCAGCGGGTTGATCTGCGCTGTCACGGTCGGGCCCTGCACGCCATCGACCACATCCGACTGCACGGTGATGCCGTAATCGCGGTTCTCGCGCCAGATCACGCCCGGTTCCCATGCAAAACCCACGCGCGCCACCTGTGTAAGCGGCACCGCGCGGCCGCTGGCCGTGGGCACCTGCACGCGCTGCAACGCATCGAGCGTGTTGCGCTCGCTCGCCTCGGGGCGCATGACGACGTCGAGCAGCTTGTCGCCGTCACGGTACTGCGCGATGGGCGCGCCGGACAGCACCGTCTGCGTGACCTGCGAGATCGACCCCGTGGACACGCCAAGCGCACGGGCCTTGTCCTGGTCGATGTCCAGCCGCAGGACCTTGACGTTCTCGTTCCAGTTGTCGTTCACGCCCACGGTATTGGGGTTCGCCTGCATGATCGCCTTGACCTGGTCGGCAATCTTGCGCACGCCGCCAATGTCCGGGCCCATCACGCGGAACTGCACCGGATACGGCACCGGCGGCCCGTTGGGCAGCAGCTTCACGCGGCCGCGCAGATGCGGGAATTGCGACTTCAGCAAGCCGATGACGCGCTGGCGCACACCCTCGCGCGTCTCGAGCGATGTCGGCATGACGATGGCCTGCGCCACGTTCGTTTGCGGCAGGATCTGGTCGAGCGGCAGGTAGAAGCGCGGCGCGCCGGAGCCGATGAACAGCGTCACGCTGTCGACGTTCTGCTCCTTGCGCATCAGCGCCTCGAAGCGCTTCGCTTCGGTTTCGGTCTGGTTGAAGCTGGAGCCTTCCGGCAGCCAGAGCTCCACCATCAGCTCAGGCCGGCTCGAATCGGGGAAGAACTGCTTCTCCACGTACTTGAAGCCGAACACGCCCAGCCCGAACGCCACCAGCGTGACGACGATCACCGTCTTGCGGTACTCGACGCACCAGTTCACCCAGCCGCGGAATCGGTTGTAGAACGGCGTATCGAACAGTTCGTGATGGCCGCCGTCGCCCACGTGCGATTTCGTGCGCAACAGCAGAAAGCCGAGATACGGCACGAACACGACGGCCGCAAACCATGACAGCACCAGCGCCAGCGCCGTCACGGCGAAGATGCCGAATGTGTATTCGCCCACCGTCGAGCGTGCCAGCCCGACCGGCAGGAAGCCCGTGGCGGTGATCAGCGTGCCCGTGAGCATCGGCATGGCGGTGGACGTGTAGGCAAAGGTGGCGGCCTCCATCTTGGAGAAGCCCTCTTCCAGCTTGCGCACCATCATCTCGACCGCGATGATCGCGTCATCGACCAGCAGGCCCAGCGCGATGATCAGGGCGCCGAGCGAAATCTTGTGCAGGCCGATGTCGAAGATGTTCATGAACAGGAACGTCACCGCCAGCACCAGGGGAATCGTCAGCGCCACGACCAGGCCCGGCCAGATGTCGATGCGCAGCTTCGGCTTGGTGTGCAGGCCGAGCGAAAGAAAGCTCACCGCCAGCACGATCACCACCGCCTCGATCAGTACATGCACGAACTCGCCCACCGAGTTCTGCACCGATTTCGGCTGGTTCTGCACCTGCTCCATCTCGATGCCGACCGGCAGCTTCGCGCGGATCTTCTCGACCGTCGCACGCAAGTCCTTGCCGAGCTGGATGATGTCGCCGCCCTTGGTCATCGAGATGCCCAGACCGATCACCTCCTTGCCGTTGAAGCGCATCTTGGCGTGCGGCGGATCGATGTAGCCGTGCTTCACGGTGGCGATGTCGCCCAGGCGGATGTTGGTCGTGCCGCCGGGGCCGCGCAGGCTCAGGTTTTCCAGGTCGCGGATGTCTGAAAACTGGCCGGAAAGGCGGATCTGCACGTTGTCGGTCGGCGTCACCAGCACGCCGCTGGGGCCGATGTTGTTCTGCTGCCCGATCTGCGTGGCAATGGTGTTGATGTCCAGCCCCATCTGCGCCAGCTTGGCCTGCTGGAACTCGATGTAGATCTTCTCGTCCTGATCGCCGAGCAGCTCCACCTTGGCGACGTTCGGCACGCGCAGCAGCTGCTGGCGGATCGCATCGGCGTAGTCGTTGAGCTGCCGGTAGGTGAAGCCATCGGCCGACAGCGCGTAGATCGAGCCGTACACGTCGCCAAAGTCGTCGTTGAAGTACGGCCCGCGCACACCCTGCGGCAAGGTCGGCGCAATGTCGCCCACCTTCTTGCGCACCGTGTACCAGAGCTGCTGCGTTTCCTTGGCGGGCGACGTGTCGGCCAACTGGAACGTGACCAGCGTCTCGCCGGGCTTGGAGTAGCTGCGGATCTTCCACGCGTATGGCACTTCCTGCAGCGCCTTCTCAATCTTGTCGGTCACCTGGCGCGACATCTGCTCCGCCGTGGCGCCCGGCCAGAAGGCCTGCACCACCATTGCGCGGAACGTGAACGGCGGGTCTTCGTCCTGCCCCAGCTTCGAATACGCAAAGATGCCGCCGAGCAGCAGCGCCACCAACAGGAAGCGCGTGAGCGGCTGATGTTCAAGCGCCCAGCGTGACAGGTTGAAACGGGAATGTTCCATGCGCGCGGTGTGTGCGTGTGTTGGCGAGGGCCGGGGCGTCGATCAACGGCGCGGCGTGATGGCAGACTGCGCCGACGGTTGATCGGCCGGGGCCATCGGCATCACCTTCTGGCCGGCCTTGAGCAGGTGCACGCCGGCGGTGACGATGGTCTGGCCGGGCTGCAGTCCGCGGGTGACCAGCAGCACGTTGTCGCGCGGCGCACCGACCGTCACCGGCACCGGCTTGACCGTCTGCGATGCGGCGTCGTACAGCCACACCACGTTCTTGCCCTGCTCCTGCAGCAGCGCGGTGATCGGCACGCGCACGCCCATGCCGCCGCTGTCGGCACCGCCGCCGGGGCGTACAAACGTGGCAACCGCGGTCATACCGAGTTTCAGTTCGGGTGGCGGATTCGGAATCGAAATCTTCACGGTGTACGTGCGCGTGAGCGGGTCCGCCGCGGGCGCAATCTCGCGCACCTTGGCCGGAATGCTGCGCGACTGGTCGGCCCAAAGCCTGACGCTCACCTCGGGCGACTTGCGCAGCGTGTCGACCTGGTCTTCCGGGATGCCGACCACCACTTCCTTCTCGGCCGTCTGGGCCACGCGCACCACGGGCTGGCCGGCGGACACCACCTGCCCGACTTCCGCGTCCACGCCAGTCACCACGCCATCGGCGTCGGCTTCGAGCGTGGCATACGCGGCCTGGTTGGACTGATTGCGATAACCCGCCGCGGCCTGCTCATAGCGTGCCTGCGCGGCGTCGTAATTGGCTTGATGGCGTTGCTGCTCGGCCGCGCTGATGAAGCCCTTGGCAAACAGTTCGGAGAAACGTTTGAGGTCAGCCGCGGCGAGGTCGCGGTCGGTCTTGGCGGCCGACAGTTGCGCCTGGGCCGACTGCTGCGCGAGCGCCAGATCGGTCGGATCGAGCCGGGCGAGCACCTGGCCTTTCTTGACCGTCGCACCCACATCCACGAGCCGCGCGACGATCTTGCCCGGCACGCGGAAACCGAGGCGCGATTCAATGCGCGGGCGCACGTCGCCGGAAAACTCCGCGGTGCCGGCGCCGTGTTCACTGGTGACGGTCATGGTGCGCACCGGACGCACCTCGGGAGCCTTGGGCTGTTCCTTGCTGCAGCCGGCAAGCAGTGCCGCCGCCGTGAGCAACGCCGCGGTGGCCGCCACGCGGGGGATGCGTCCGCGCGACACCGAAGGCGTGTCGGAGGAACCGGTGAAGTCCGAATGCAGGTACGACGGGTACATCGCAGGCATGACACGCTCTCAGTAAATAACTGACCGGTCAGTAATATACCCACGGCAATGCGCAGGGTCAACGACGCGGCGTTGTCTGATTGACTTTTCTCGCAAGGCTCAGGCGGGCGGCATGCTGCACTGCAGCGCCATGTAGAATGAGCGCCCTGCTCCAACCCACTGTAACGGCTTCTTCCGTGACCCCCGACGAATACTGCGCCGACAAGGCCGCCCCGCCCGGCAGCGACGTGTACTACAGCGTATTGTTTCTGTCGCCCGAGCGCCGCCGCGCAACCGTCGCGCTCGAAGCCGTGCGCCGCGAACTGGAAGACGCCGTGCGCGATGCCAGCGATCCGTCGGTCGTGCAGACCAAGCTCCAGTGGTGGCGGCAGGAACTGGCGCGGCTGTTCGAGGGCCGCCCCGAGCACCCCGCCACGAAGGCGCTGCAGCCGTTCCTGAACACGTACGACATCGGCGCCGTGCACCTGGGCGAACTGCTGGCCGGCGTGGAAGCCGACGCCATGCAGAACCGCTATCTCGACTGGCCCAACCTGCGCCGCCATGGCGATCAGGTGGCAGGCGTGGCGGGCCGGCTGGCCGCGCGCATTGCAGGGCATACCCATGCGCGCACGCTGGAATTTGCGCGGCAGATGTCGCTGGCCGAGCAGCTCGTCCATTTCATCCGCAACCTCGGTGAAGATGTCCGGCACAACCGCATCTATATCCCCGTGGATGAATTGCAGCGTTTCAACGTGCCGGCCGCCGACCTGTTCAACCGCCGCTATGCAGAAGGCTTCAAGCCGCTGATGGCGTCCCAGGCCGAGCGCGCGCGTGCAACGTACAACGAAGCGCTCGCGGCGCTGCCAACCGAAGACCGCCGTGCGCAGCGCCCCGCGCTGATTCGCGGCGTGCTGGCCATGCGCTTGCTTGATGAAGTGGAGGCCGACGGCTTCCAGGTGCTCACGCAGCGGACCGACCTCACGCCGCTGCGCAAGCTGTGGCTTGCCTGGAAGACGCAGATCCGCGGCTGATCAGGCCTTGATCAGGTCGAGAGGCGCAAACCGGCCGGCCAGCACCGGCTGGGAATCCATGCCCCACCAGCGCTCCAACACCGTCGCGTAGAGCGAGCGGAAATCCACCGACGGATCGAGGTTGCCGCTGCCATCCAGCCGCTCCAGCACGGGCCCCTGGCCTGCCAGCCCGCCCTTCACGCGCCCGCCCGCCACGAAGTGCGCCGCGGCCGTGCCGTGGTCCGTCCCGCCGTTGAGGTTTTCGCGCGGACGTCGGCCGAACTCCGAGTACGTGACGACCAGCGTGTCGTTCCAGCGGCCCAGTTCGGTCAGGGCGCTCTTGAGCGAAGCGATGCCTTCGGCCAGTTGCCGCAGCAGATTCGCCTGCGTGCCTTGCTGGTTGGTGTGCGTATCGAAGCTGCCCAGCGACAGGCACACCACCGCAACGTCGGCACCGCCGTGACCAGGTGCGGCGACCACCTGCATCGCCGCCTTGATCGAATTGCCAAAGCCGCCGTCGGGAAAGCGCGTCTGGAACGCGTACTTGCCCGACTTCGGACGCAGCCCGTCGGCCGCCTTGACGATATCCGCCTCGACCTTCAGTACGTGCGCGAGCGTGGCGTTTCCGCGTGCGTTGGAGGGCATTGCCAGTTTGGCTTCGTTGAGAAAGGCGTCCGGACTGGCCAGCGCCACGGCGCGTGCGCCGCCATCCAGCGGGCCGAGGTCTGCGCTGCCGATGATCACGCCATCGGCGCCGAACGATGCGGGCACCGGTTTGACGGCGAAGGCGCGGGTAAGCCAGCCCTCGCGCAGATATTGGTCGGAGCGCGAGGCCGTGTCCCAGATCTCGATGGAGCGGAAATGCGAGAGATTCGGCTGCGGATACGACAACCCCTGCACCACACTGAGCTCACCCGCCTGCCACAGCGGCATCATGGCCTGCAGCGACGGATGCAGGCCGTAGCGGTCATCGAGCTGCAGCACCTGTTCGCGCTTGATGGCAATGCGCGGGCGCAGCGCATAGTACTGCGCGCTTGTGTACGGCACCACGGTGTTCAGCCCGTCGTTGCCGCCCTTGAGTTCGATGAGAATGAGCAGGTTGCCATAGCCTTTGCGACGATCTTCGCCCTGCGCGAAGACGATCCCGGGTGCAGTGCCACCAAGGCCGAGCATGGCGCCTGCTTTGAGAAAATCGCGACGTTTCATGATGTGTGCTCCTGCAGCGATGGCGCTACTTCAACTGGTAAGCCGGGTCCATCAGCAGCGTGCGCAGATACGCCGTGCCTGCCAGCTTGACGGGAATCGGCGCCGTCGGCTCGATCGGCAACACGGCCCGCTGAATGGAGATGCGCGAGGTGAGCGGCGGCGGGTCGTCCGCATTCGCGCCGAACTGCGCAAGCCACGTGGCCGCGTTGAACGACACCATCGTCTGCGATTGCGCGAGCTTGAAGCGGCCTTCCTGCCCCATGCCCTTGAGGGCCTGGCCCAGGCCCTGCACCGCGCCGCCCTGGTTCAGCGCTTCACGCATGGAGGCCATCACCACGGCGGGCTTCTGTGCCTGCGCGGGCGCCTTCATCTCCGTCGAGCGGAAGAGCTGATCGAGAAACTGCTTGCGCCCCAGCAGCGTGTTGGAGTTGATCCACGCATCGCCGCCGGGCCAACCCTTGACGTTGGGCGGCGCCAGCAGATTCTGCCCAAGCTGCGCGGCCTTGATCGCAAACGGCGTCGGGTCGGAATACTGCACGTTGAATGCCTTGAGCGTGCCGACGATCATCTCGACCGGCGACTTCACCAGCGTCGCGCGCGACTGCGGCGCCCAGAACGCCGGGGTCATCAACAACTCGCGCAACGCGACCTTGATGTCGTAGCCGCTGGCGCGGAACGCATCGGCCACACGCTGCACCTGCGCCGCATCCGGATCGGGCGAAACGAACTCGCGCCACAGCTTGGTGACGATAAACGTCGCTGTCTCGGGGCGAGACAGCAGGATGTCCAGCATCTGGTCGCCGTCGTAGTCGCCGCTCTGGCCGAACACCGTCTTCACGCCGGTGTCGTGGATCTGCGGCCGCCAGACATACGCAAAGTCGTGGTCGCGGTCGACGCTCCAGCCGGTATAGGCACGGGCAGCTTCCTTGATGTCCTGTTCGCTGTAATGGCCTTCACCCAGCGTGAAGAGCTCCATCACCTCGCGCGCGAAGTTCTCGTTGGGCTTGCCTTTGCGGCTCTGCGCGCCATCCAGGTAGATCAGCATCGCCGGGTCCTTGGCGACGGCATGGAGCATGGCGCCGAAGTTGCCGACCGCGTTCTGCCGCAGCAGCACGTTCTGTCGATACATCAACTGCGCAAACGGGACCTTCTGCGAGCTCGACACGAAATGGTTGTGCCAGAACAGCGTCATGCGCTCGGTCAGCGGTGACGGCGTCTGGATCATTTCGCCGAGCCACCATGCGCGCAGCTCGAGTTCGTGCGCCGCGTTGGTGCGTCTCGCAGCCTTGCGGGCGTCTTCGTCGGCGAGCTTGTCATAGGGAAGGATCGGCTCGTTCACCCACGCAGGCGGCGGCTGCGTGGCAACAGTGCCCGTCTGGGCGAGCACGCGATCGACGGCTTCGCGGTGCGTGAGCCCTGCGTAGGCGTCAAGCTCGCTTTCGGAAGGCGCAAAGCCGATGCGGGTCAGGAAGTAGCGCGCCTCGTCGCGATCGAGGCGCTGCTCCTCGGCGACGGCCGCCTTGACGTGCGTGGAATGCCGTTGCGGCTTGCCCTGCGCCGCCGCTTGCGTGGCCGGCAGGCAAAGAACGCTGGCGGCCAGCGCCACCCATAGTGCTGTGGTACGGATACGCATGTTGGTCCCCCGAATCGGCCCCATTGCCCTATTCTCTCGACGCCACGCAATTGCGTTGCGGCCGGGGCAGCGACTTGCGCGCCGTTTCCCGCGCCGACCTACCCGCCGCGATGGTAAAGATCGCGCGTGACGTCGTAGATGTTCTGACGCAATTGCTTGCGTTCCTCGGGAGACAGCTTGCGCTGCGGACCTGGTCGATCGGCGTTCTCGCCACGGCGGTTTTCCATGGCGGCGGCACGTCGGCTGCGCTCTTCGCTGCCTCGGCCGTGCGCCTGCCCCTGCCCGCCCCTTTTCTCCGGTCCACCGGCCTGCATGGCATGTCCGCCGCCGAAAAAGCCGCCGAAGCCGCCAAAACCGCCGCGGTCGCCACGCGCGTGCGCCGGCAAGCCAGCCATGCACAGGCCGGCCGCACAAGCCAGCAGCACCAGATGCCGCCGAAATATTCCTGACCGAGTCGAAAAAGGGGATTGAGAAGCCACGTCCTTGTTGCTGGAAACCGATGCGCCATGCATCATTGCGCGACAATCGATAACAGGCAACCGCATTGCACGCCAGTCCCCTCCGCGGGGGTCGACAGACCCCAAACTGCTGCGAGGAACTGCCAAGGCAGTGTAGCCGCGCGTCCTGCGCCCTGTTCACGTGGGCCGGTAAATAATGTAACCGTCTGTTTCAATTGGGCTTTCACAGCGCCTCGGGCCCATGTTTTTGTCGTTACCATTAGCGCCATGGAAAATTCCAGTCATAAGATTCTCGTCGTGGACGACGACCCCCGCCTGCGTGACCTGCTGCGCCGCTACCTGGGGGAACAGGGCTTCACCGTGCTGGTGGCGGAAAACGCCACGGCCATGAACAAACTCTGGCTGCGCGAGCGCTTCGACCTGCTGGTGCTCGACCTGATGATGCCGGGCGAAGACGGCCTGTCGATCTGCCGCCGTTTGCGCGGTGCGAATGATCAGACGCCCATCATCATGCTCACCGCCAAGGGTGAAGACGTCGATCGCATCGTCGGCCTCGAAATGGGCGCCGACGACTACCTGCCCAAGCCGTTCAATCCGCGCGAACTGATCGCGCGCATCCACGCCGTGCTGCGCCGCCGCGGCCCGGCCGAGATTCCCGGCGCGCCATCCGAAACGCCCGAGACCTTCGCATTTGGCGACTTTGTGCTGAACCTGGCAACGCGCACGCTCAAGAAGAACGACGAAGAGATCACGCTCACAACGGGCGAATTCTCCGTCCTGAAGGTGTTTGCACGCCATCCGCGCCAACCCCTATCGCGCGAGAAGCTCATGGAAATGGCGCGCGGCCGTGAATACGAAGTCTTCGACCGCAGCCTCGACGTGCAGATCTCGCGCCTGCGCAAGCTGATCGAACCGGATCCGAGCAACCCGCGCTTCATCCAGACGGTCTGGGGCCTGGGCTACGTGTTCATCCCCGACGGCGCCAAGTAAGACCGGCCTTCAACCCTTCATCCCCGCACCGACTTGCGCATCCCGCGTCCGGCCGCGTTGCGGCGTCTATTGATCAGTGTGTTCGGCTCGCTGTTCTGGCGGACCTTCATGCTGATCGCCCTGCTCATCGCGATCTCGCTGGGCGTGTGGTTCCAGAGCTTCCGCATTTTCGAGCGCGAGCCGCGCGCGCAGCAGATCGCCATGCAGGTGGTGAGCGTGGTCAAGCTCACGCGCGCGGCGCTGCTGTATTCCGACCCCACGCGCCGGCGCTTCCTGCTGCTCGACCTCGTACAGAACGAAGGCATCAAGGTCTACCCGCGTGAGCGCGAAGACGAATACCGCGAGCCGCATACCAACCCGTACCTCACGCAACTTGTGCAGCACGAGATCCGTAACCGGCTCGGCGCCGAGACGGTGATCGCCACGGCGGTCAACGACATCCCGGGCGTGTGGGTGAGCTTCCAGATCGAGGGCGACGATTACTGGGTCGCCATCAGTCCTGACCGCTTCGAGCGCGTGCCCGGCGTGCAATGGCTGTGGTGGTCGACGGCGGCGCTGGTGCTGTCGGTGCTGGGTGCGGCCTTCATTACGTCACGCGTGAACCAGCCGCTCAAGCGCCTGGCCGACACGGCGCGCGCCATCAGCGCCGGCGATGATCCAAAGCCGCTGCCCGAAGGCGGCGGCACCGAGGTGGCGCAGGCCAATCACAGCTTCAACCAGATGGTGCGTGACCTCAAGCAGTTGGAGGCAGACCGCGCCGTCATGCTGGCCGGCATTTCGCACGACCTGCGCACACCGCTCACGCGCCTGCGGCTGGAAACCGAGATGAGCCCGGTCGACGACCAGACACGCGAGCTTATGGTGGCCGACATCGAACAGATGGACGCCATCATCGGGCAGTTTCTCGACTACGCGCGCCCCAGCGGTGAAATGCTCGAAGCCGTGGACCTGACCGAGCTCGTGCGCGACACGGCGCCCGTCTATTCCGCGCACGACGACATCGACCTCACCCTCAAGCTGGCGCCCGAAGCCATCGCCCGCTGTAACCGGATGGAGACGCAGCGCATTCTCGACAACCTGATCGAAAATGCGCGCCGCTACGGCAAAACGCCCGGCACCGGCCGCGCGGAGATCACCGTCAGCACCGTGCTCCGGGGCAACGAAGTTGTGTTGTGCGTGGCCGATCGCGGTGCGGGCGTGCCGCCGGACCAGCTTGCCTTGCTCACTCGCCCGTTCTACCGGCTGGAATCTGCCCGCAGCGAAGCCAAGGGCGCCGGCCTGGGCATGTCGATCGTCAATCGCATCCTGCAGCGCAGCGGCGGTCGTCTGACCCTCGAGAACCGCACGCCGCCCGAGACCGGCCTCATCGTCTGCGCCTGCTACGCACGCGTCTGACGCACTGGGCGCCGGGCACATCCCCTGCTTCCCCTGCCTGACATGTGCGGCCGCCCAGGCCGTACTGGCTGGGCTATGCGCGGCTTTGAGATTATCAATTGGCCGCCTGCCTGTTCATCGCCAATAATGCAGCCGCCAGGCTGCGCGGCCTTGCCGGTCCATGCCGCAAGCTTCGCCTGCGCTCGCCCGCCCCCCCCGTTTGCCGCCCGGGTGTGAGCTCGTGCTTGCAAGCCCCTTTCCATTGCCGCACCCCTCCAGGAGAAGCCCATGAAGACCATTGGTGACAAGCTCGAACCGTTCAAGGTCGTCGGCGTCAAGCCGGGATTCAACAACCACGAGGAAAACGGCGAGTCGGCATTCGAAGGCATCACCGAGACCTCGTTCCCGGGCAAGTGGAAGGTCATCTTCTTCTATCCGAAAGACTTCACGTTCGTATGTCCGACCGAGATCGTGGCCTTTGCCAAGCTCAATCAGGACTTTGCCGACCGCGACACCATCGTGATGGGCGGCTCGACGGACAACGAATTCGTCAAACTCGCGTGGCGCCGCGAGCACAAGGATCTCAATAAGCTGAACCAGTGGTCGTTTGCCGACACGACCGGCGCGCTGATCGACCAGCTCGGCGTGCGCGAGCATGAAGCGGGCGTCGCATTGCGCGCGACGTTCATCGTCGACCCGGACAACGTGATCCAGCACGTTTCGGTCAACAACCTGAACGTGGGCCGCAACCCGGATGAGGTGCTGCGCATTCTCGACGGCCTGCAAACCGACGAGCTCTGCCCGTGCAACCGTGCCGTTGGCGGTGCCACGCTGTAACGGCCACCCGGCGCTGATCCGGTTCGAAGCCCGCCCTTGGGCGGGCTTTCTTTCTGGCTCCGCCGCGGCAGAAAGGAGATCCCCATGGAATTTCTGCAGACCATCAAGGGCCTGATTCCCGACTACGCGAAAGACATCCGGCTCAATCTCGACGGTACGATCGCGCGTTCCTCGCTGGAGGGCCCCGACGCGGTGGGCGTGGCATTGGCAGCGGCGTTTGCAGCCAGGAGCAAGGTGCTGGTGGACGTCATCCGCAACGCCGGCGTGCTGTCTCCGCAAGAGACCACCGGCGTGCTGACCGCGGCCGCGCTCATGGGCATGAACAACACGTGGTATCCGTTCGTTGAGATGGCCGACGACGCCGACCTGAAGACGCAGCGCGCGGAGCTGCGCATGAATGCCTATGCCAGCCACGGCGGCATCGACAAGCGCCGCTTCGAGATGTATGCCCTGGCAGCGTCCATCGTCGGCAAGTGCCACTTCTGTGTCAGCTCACACTACAAGCTGCTCAAGGAGATCGGCATGACCACGCAGCAGTTGCGCGATGTAGGCCGCATTGCCTCGGTCGTCAACGCCGCGGCGGTCGTGATCGCCGCCGAATAGCGGCATGGCGCAGCGGGCGTGCAAATGACAACGGCAGCGCCGAGCGATCCGGGCTGCCGTCGGGCATGGCGTGCGGCGAGGCGCAAGCTCAGTCCTGCTCGGCGGCTTCCGCGCGATAGATGAGCACGACGGCCTGCGCGACGACGCCTTCCTCCTTGCCTTCAAAGCCGAGCTGTTCGTTCGTCTTTGCCTTGACGTTGCAGCGCTCGCGGGCGATGCCAAGGTCTTCGGCCAGGTTGGCGATCATGCCGGGCACGTGCGGAGCGAGCTTGGGCCTCTGCGCGATCACCGTCGCATCGACATTGCCGACGGCGTAGCCAGCGTGGCGCACGCGGCGCACGGCTTCACGAAGCAATACGCGGCTGTCGGCGGCGGCAAAGGCAGGATCGGTATCGGGAAAATGCCGGCCAATGTCACCGAGGCCGGCCGCGCCGAACAGCGCATCGGTAATCGCGTGCAGCAGCGCGTCGGCGTCGGAGTGGCCGAGCAGGCCGCGCGTGTGCGGAATCTCCACGCCGCCGAGGATCAGCTTGCGGCCCTCCACGAGCGCATGCACGTCGTAGCCCTGACCGATGCGGATGTCCATCCAGTTCATGCGTGTGGTCCTTTCTCTCAGTCGTGGCTGGCCTGCGCCAGGATGGCCTCGGCCAGCGCGAAATCGTCGGGATACGTCACCTTGAAGTTGCGCAGCGCGCCCGCCACCAGCAGCGGTTTGTGCCCGCAGGCTTCCATGGCGCTCGCCTCGTCGGTGACGATGCGGTGCTGCGCCAGCGCGTCACGCAAGGCGCGTTCCAGCAGGCCCAGCGGAAACATCTGCGGTGTCTGCGCCTGCCAGAGGCCCTCGCGCTGGATCGTGGCGTCGATATGCTGGGTGCCGTCGGCGCGCTTGAGCGTGTCGGCCACCGGCAGCGCGAGAATGCCGCCCGCCGCGTGCGCGCCCTCCGCCTCAACGGCCGCGATCAGACGCGCGACCAGCGCCGGCGTCAGGCCGGGGCGCGCGGCGTCGTGCACCAGCACCCAGTCGCCATCTTCTGCACCGAGACTTCGCAACGCCGCCAGGCCATGCATGACGGACGCGTGGCGCGAATCGCCGCCGCAATCGACCTCCACCAGTCCGGGCACGTCGAAACCGCAGCCGGGAAACCGCTGCACGAGCGGCTCTGTGCCGGGTGTGGTAACGATCAGCACCGTATCGATTTCAGCGCTCGCCAGGAACGCCTGCGCGGTATGCCACAGCATCGGCCGCCCGGCGACCGATTGATACTGCTTTGGCAGATCGCCCCCGGCACGCGAGCCGGTACCCGCAGACGGAATCAGCGCAAAACGGCGTCGGCCAGGGCGGGAAGTCGTCATGAAGGGCGGAAGAATGGGACGTGGGCGCAGGATTTGCGTCGGTTTGGGCCCGTGCAAGCGCGCGGCTGGCGCGGATTTTATAATAGCGGTCAGCGTCACGACACCCCGCCTGCACATGCCGGCGGGGTGTCGTGCTTTGTCCTCCGATCTTGACGTCCCATGTCCGATTTCTCGCTTTCTGCCCTGCCCGTCGTCAAACCAGGCCAGCGCTTCCTCTTCAGCGGCCTGCAGGGCGCGGCGGACGCCCTGCTCCTGGCGCGCTATCTCGAACAGCATCGCGCTGCCGTGCCGATGCTGGCGGTGATCTGCGCCAATGCCGTCGATGCGCAGCGCCTGGCGGAAGAACTGCGCTGGTTTGCTCCGCAGGCCCATGTGAAGCTGCTGCCGGACTGGGAGACGCTGCCGTACGACAATTTCTCGCCGCACCAGGACTTGATCTCCGAACGGCTGGCCACGCTGCACGATCTGCAGAATGGCGCGTGCGACATCCTGCTGGTGCCGGCATCGACGGCATTGCAGCGCATCGCTCCGCCGTCCTTTCTGGCGGCCTACACGTTCTTCTTCAAGAAGGGCGAAAAGCTGGACGAGGCGGCACTCAAGGCGCAGTTCACGCTGGCCGGCTACGAACACGTCAGCGCCGTCATGCGCCCCGGCGAATACTCGGTGCGCGGCGGCCTGATCGACCTGTTCCCGATGGGCTCGCCGCTGCCGTACCGGCTCGACCTGTTTGGCGACGAGATCGAGACCATCCGCGCGTTCGACCCCGACACGCAGCGCAGCCTCTACCCCGTGAACGAAGTGCGCCTGCTGCCCGGCCGTGAATTCCCGATGGACGAAGCGTCGCGCACGGCCTTCCGCGGCCGCTGGCGCGAGGTGTTCGAGGGCGACCCGACGCGCTCGCCGATCTACAAAGACATCGGCAACGGCGTGCCTTCGGCCGGCATCGAATACTACCTGCCGCTGTTCTTTGAAGAGACCGCCACGCTCTTCGACTATCTGCCGGGCGCCACGCACCTGGCCTTCGTGGGCGACATCGAAGGTGCGGTGCGCCGCTTCTGGGCCGACACCACGCAGCGCTACAACTTCATGCGCCACGACCGCGAGCGGCCCTTGCTGCAGCCTTCGGCGCTGTACCTCGACGAAGAATCGTTCTTCGTGGCCGCCAAGCCGCATGCCCGTCTCGTGCTGCGCACCGAGCCCGGCGACGCGCCGCTGTCGCTGCCGCTGCCCAACGTGGCCGTCAACCGGCGTGCGGAAGATCCGCTCGTCAACCTCGAATCCTTCCTGATGCGCGGCAACTGCCGCGTGATGATCTGCGCCGAATCCGCCGGCCGCCGCGAGACGCTCGCGCAGATGCTCGCGGCCAGCGGCCTGCATCCGGAAGGCGTGGCCGATTTCGCCGACCTGCTCGCCGGCGACGCGAAGTTCGTCCTCGGCGTGGCGCCGCTTTACCAGGGGTTCATCCTCGGCGACGAGCGCATCGCCTTCATCACCGAGACCGAGCTGTACGCGCAAACCACGCGTCGCGCCGGCCGTCGCAAGCAGGAACAGGCCACCGCCGTCGATTCGATGGTGCGCGACCTGGCCGAACTGAAGATCGGCGACCCGGTGGTGCACAGCGAGCACGGCATCGGGCGCTACCAGGGCCTGGTGTCGGTGGACACGGGCAACGGCGAGGAGGAATTCCTCCACCTCGATTATGACAAGGGCAGCAAGCTGTACGTGCCGGTGCACCAGCTGCACGTGATCTCGCGCTACTCGGGCGCCGATCCGGAAACGGCGCCGCTGCACTCGCTGGGCTCGGGCCAGTGGGAAAAGGCCAAGCGCAAGGCGGCGCAGCAGATCCGCGACACGGCGGCCGAACTGCTGAACCTGTACGCACGCCGTGCAATGCGCCAGGGCTTTGCCTTCCCGCTTGCGCCGGAGGACTACGTCAAGTTTGCCGAGAGCTTCGGCTTTGAAGAAACGCCCGACCAGGCCGCCGCCATCGCTGCGGTGATCGGCGACATGACGTCTGGCAAGCCGATGGACCGACTCGTCTGCGGCGACGTCGGCTTCGGCAAGACGGAAGTCGCGCTGCGTGCCGCGTTTGTTGCGGTGATGGGCGGCAAGCAGGTGGCCATCCTCGCGCCGACCACGCTGCTGGCCGAACAGCATTACCAGACGCTCGTCGACCGCTTTGCCGACTGGCCGGTGCGCATTGCCGAGATTTCGCGTTTCAAGAACAAGAAAGAGATCGACGCCGCGATCGAAGCCATCAACGCCGGCACGATCGACATCGTGATCGGCACGCACAAGCTGCTCTCGCCTGACGTGAAGTTCAACCGCCTGGGGCTCGTCATCATCGACGAGGAACACCGCTTTGGCGTGCGTCAGAAAGAGGCGCTCAAGACGCTGCGCGCCGAGGTGGACGTGCTCACGCTCACGGCCACGCCAATCCCGCGTACGCTGGGCATGGCGCTCGAAGGCCTGCGCGATTTTTCGGTGATTGCGACCGCGCCGCAAAAGCGCCTGGCCATCAAGACGTTCCTGCGCCGCGAGGAAGACGGCGTGCTGCGCGAGGCCATCCTGCGCGAGTTGAAACGCGGCGGCCAGGTCTACTTCCTGCACAACGAGGTCGAGACCATCGAGAACAAGCGCGCCAAGCTGGAGGAACTGATTCCGGAAGCACGCGTGGCGGTCGCCCACGGCCAGATGCACGAGCGCGAACTCGAGCGCGTGATGCGCGATTTCGTGGCCCAGCGCGCCAACATCCTGCTGTGCACGACGATCATCGAAACCGGCATCGACGTGCCCACGGCCAACACGATCCTCATCCACCGCGCCGACAAGTTCGGCCTCGCGCAGCTGCACCAGCTGCGCGGCCGTGTCGGTCGCTCGCACCACCAGGCGTATGCGTACCTGCTGGTGCACGATGTGGACGGGCTGACCAAGCAGGCACAGCGCCGCCTGGAGGCAATCCAGCAGATGGAGGAGCTTGGCTCAGGCTTCTACCTGGCGATGCACGACCTGGAAATCCGCGGCGCCGGCGAGGTGCTCGGCGACAAGCAGTCTGGCGAGATCTCCGAGATCGGCTTCCAGCTTTACACGGACATGCTGAACCAGGCGGTGAAGTCGCTCAAGGCGGGCAAGGAGCCCGATCTGATGGCGCCACTGGCCGCCACCACCGAAATCAACCTCGGCACGCCTGCCCTGCTGCCCCAGGACTATTGCGGCGACGTACAGGAGCGCCTGTCGCTGTACAAGCGCCTGGCCAACTGCGAGAGCAGCGAGGCCATCGACAACATCCAGGAAGAGCTGATCGACCGCTTCGGCAAGCTGCCGCCGCAGGCGCAGTCGCTCATCGAGACGCATCGTCTGCGCATTGCCGCGCAGCCGCTGGGCATCCGCAAGATCGACACCGGCACGAACGCCGTCACGCTGCAGTTCGTGCCGAACCCGCCCATCGACGCCATCAAGATCATCGACCTCGTGCAGAAGAACCGGCAGATCAAGCTGGCCGGGCAGGACCGCCTGCGTATCGAGAACATCCCGGCCGAGACCGCTGCGCTCGCGCAGACCATTCGCCATGCCATGCGGCAATTGATGTGATCCGCTAGGATGCAGCGACGCGAACAAGGAAAAACCAACATGAGCACCGCCGTGACCGCCCTCTCCACACTCGACTGGACCACCAAGCTCGTCAGCTTCGACACCACCAGCCGTGGCTCCAACCTTGCGCTCATCGAAACCGTGCGCGACTACCTGCGCGGCCTCGGCATCGATTCGCACCTCTCGCACAACGACGATCGCAACAAGGCCAATCTGTTCGCCACCATTCCGGCCGCCAACGGCAGCGTGCAAGGCGGCATCGTGCTGTCGGGCCATACCGATGTGGTGCCGGTGGATGGGCAGAAATGGGACAGCAACCCGTTCACCCCGGAAATCCGGGACGGCCGGCTTTACGGTCGCGGCACCTGCGACATGAAAGGCTTCATTGCGTCGTCGCTTGCGCTGGTGCCGCAGCTGCTCGGTGCCAAGCTGCGCGAGCCCGTGCATCTTGCGCTCTCGTACGACGAAGAAGTCGGCTGCGTGGGCGCGCCGCGCATGATCGACGACCTGGTGGCGCGCGGCATCAAGCCCGCCGGCTGCATCGTCGGCGAGCCCACCAGCATGCGGCCCATCGTTGCGCACAAGGGCATCAACGCCTACCGCTGCCGGGTGCACGGCCGCGCCGCGCATTCGTCGCTCACGCCGCAGGGTGTGAACGCCATCGAATACGCGGCGCGCATCATCTGCTTCGTGCGCGACCTGGCCGATGAATTCCGCGCCAAGGGCCCGTTCGACGAGGCGTTCGACGTGCCGTTCACCACCGCCTCGACGGGCCTGATCCAGGGCGGCATCGCGCTCAACACGATTCCTGCCCTGTGCGAACTGGTCTTCGAGTTCCGCAACCTGCCGGGCGTGGATGCGCCGGCCATCCGGGCGCGCGTGGAGCGCTATGTGCGCGAGACGATCGAGCCAGCCATGCAGCGCGAACATCCGGACGCCCGCATCGAGCTCGAAGAGATTGCCGCCGCGCCGTCGCTCGACGCCTCGGAGCAGGCAGCGATCACGCAGCTCGTGCGCGTGCTGACCGAAGACAACGACAAGCGCAAGGTCGCCTACGGCACCGAAGCCGGCCTGTTCCAGCGCGCCGGCATTCCGGCCGTGCTGTGCGGCCCGGGCAACATCGAGCAGGCGCACAAGGCCAACGAATACGTCGAGCTCGCTCAGCTGGAGGCCTGCGACCGCTTTCTCGCCAAGGTTGCGCGCAGCCTGATGCTCGACGCCCCGTCGGCCTGATTACGCGGCTCCCCGCCGGGTGCGTTCGCTACAATAGCGGACTTTCCGGCGCCCTCTCCTCTCTCTCATGCCCGTCGTCCTGCAAAGCCTGTCGCCGCTGTCCACTGGCGACATTGAATCCGTCCGCAGCCTGTTCGGCACCGCTGCCTACGAAATGCGCGCGCCCAACGTCGCGGCGATCGATTGGGTGCACGAACTGCCCAGCGAACTGCGCATCCAGCTCGACGCCATCTGCGCGAGCCTGAAGATGGACTACGCGTGGATTCCCGATGAGTGGACGTTCGGCGACTTCCGCGTCCTGGCCATGGACATGGACTCAACGCTCATCACCATCGAGTGCATCGACGAGATTGCCGATTTCTGCGGGCTCAAGCCGCAGGTCGCCGCGATCACCGAAGCCTCCATGCGCGGCGAGATCAAGGATTTCAACGAGAGCCTGACGCGCCGGGTCGAACTGCTCAAGGGGCTGGATGCCAGCGTCCTGGAACGCGTCTACAACGAACGCCTGCAACTCTCGCCGGGCGCCGAAAAGATGCTCAAGGCGGTGCAGGCCATGGGCATCCGTACGTTGCTTGTATCCGGTGGCTTCGAGTTCTTCACCTCGCGCCTGCAGGAACGCCTGGGCCTTGACCGCGCGCGTGCCAATACGCTGGAGATCGTCGACGGCAAGCTGACCGGCCGCGTCCTCGGTGAAATCGTCAATGCAGACGTCAAGGCGCAGACGCTCAAGGCGTTCTGCAAGGAGCTCGGCGTGTCGCCGGATAACGCGATCGCCATGGGTGACGGCTCGAACGATCTGAAGATGATGGGGGTGGCCGGGCTGTCCGTGGCGTTCCGCGCCAAGCCAATCGTGCAGGCGCAGGCGGATGTGGCGTTCAATGTGGTCGGCCTCGACGGCCTGCTGAACCTGTTTCCGCACCGGTAGGTCGAGACCACGCCATGGCGGCCCCGCAATCCTCCCGCAAGAAACTCGCACCGGGGGTGCGAGACATGGTGGAGCCGCAGGATTACGCCGCGCTGCTGACGGAGGTCAAGGCGCGCATCCAGGCCGCGCAGTACGCCGCGCTGCGGGCCGTTAACAAGGAGCTGGTGGGCCTGTACTGGGACATCGGACAGCTGATCGTAGCCCGGCAGCAAGCCGAGGGCTGGGGGAAGGCCGTGGTGCAGCAGTTGGCCGCCGACCTGCAGGCGAGCTTCCCTGGCACGGGCGGGTTCTCGGCGTCCAACCTGTGGCGCATGAAGGGCTTCTTCGAGACCTACAGCGGCGCGCCGAAACTCGCACCACTGGTGCGAGAAATCGGCTGGAGCCACAACGTGCTCATTCTCGAGCGCTGCAAGGACATCCAGCAGCGCGAGTTCTATCTGCGCATGACGCGCAAGTTCGGCTGGTCGAAGAACGTTCTGGCGCACCAGATCGACAACCAGAGCTACGAAAAATCGCTGCTCGGCCAAACCAATTTCGACAAGGCACTCACCCCTGCCCTGCGCGCGCAGGCCAAGCTGGCGGTCAAGGACGAATACGCCTTCGACTTTTTGGAACTAGGCGAACAGCACAGCGAACGCGAACTCGAGCGCGCACTGATCGAACGCATCGAAGATTTCCTGCGCGCAATGGGCGGCATGTTTGCCTTCATGGGCAGCCAGTACCGGCTTGAAGTCGAGGGCGACGAGTATTTCATCGACCTGCTGCTGTTCCACCGGCGCCTGCGCTCACTCGTGGCCATAGAACTGAAGATCGGCAAATTCGAGCCCGAATTCGTCGGCAAGATGCAGTTTTATCTTGCTGCGCTCGACGAACAGGTCCGTCAGGAGGATGAGAATCCGTCGATCGGCATCATCCTGTGCAAGGAAAAGAAGCGCACGATCGTCGAATACGCCTTGCGCGATGCGAGAAAGCCCATCGGCGTGGCGACCTACGCAATCACCAAGACACTGCCGAAGGAACTGCAGGGCCAGTTGCCCTCGCCGGAAGTCATCGCGCGCCTGCTGGAAACGCTATAGCCGCCACCGGCATATTGGCCGGTGGCCCCGGGGGCGCAATGCCGGCCGATCAAGCGCGCAGGTGCGTCTCCATCGCCTGCTTCAGATCGGCAATCAGGTCGCGCGGGTCTTCCAGGCCGATATAGAGGCGAACGAAACCACCCGCGTTTTCCCAATCGGCTGGCGGCCAAGCAGTCGCCGTGCGCATCGACGGGATGTTGTATGGCAGCGCCAGGCTGTGCGCGCCGCCCCACGAAAAGCCGATCGCAAAATAGCGCAGGGCCTCGATGAACGCATCGATCTGTGCCTGCGAATAGCGCTCGTGCAGCACGATCGAGAACAAGCCGCTTGCGCCGGT
>OFCW01000048.1_pt1 | contig 57647 bp, 47 predicted proteins | sample 1520951 | NCBI WGS metagenome assembly OFCW01 (sample SAMEA4349680, study PRJEB24078) | microbial mat metagenome | biome: Terrestrial Biome; feature: Habitat; material: Microbial Mat | place: India | collected 2012-06-12 | depth 10 m | reverse complement strand
GGTTCAACGCGCATCCGGCGCAGGTGTTCATGGGCGACGTCGGCGCGCTGGCGCTGGGCGGGGCGTTGGGCACCATTGCCGTGATCGTCCGCCAGGAAATCGTGCTCTTCATCATGGGCGGCATCTTCGTGGCCGAAACGCTCTCGGTGATGCTGCAGGTGACGTGGTTCAAGTTCACGAAGAAGCGCTATGGCGAGGGTCGGCGCCTGTTCCGCATGGCGCCGCTGCATCACCATTTCGAGCTGGGCGGCTGGAAAGAGACGCAGGTGGTCGTGCGCTTCTGGGTCATCACCATGATGCTGGTGCTGATAGGCCTGTCGACGTTGAAGCTGCGGTGAGGGCGACATGACAGACACGATCGACATGGCCGAACCCGCCCGCCCCGACGACGACATGGATGTCGTCGCCACCACGCTCGACTCCACCGAGCCGACGCCGCCGGCTGAAACAGCGCAGGCGCCGCGCATGTTTGGCGAATTCGACGCGCCGTTCGTGCTGGTGCTCGGCCTGGGCGAGTCGGGCCTCGCCATGGCGCGCTGGTGCGCCCGCCACGGTGCGCGCGTGCGCGTGGCCGATACGCGCGAGACACCGGCCAACTTGCCGACCTTGCGCGCCCACGTGCCGGACGCCGAATTCGTGAGCGGCCCGTTTGTCGCATCGCTGCTGGAAGGCGTGACGCTGGTGGCGATCAGCCCCGGCCTGTCGCCGCTGGATGCGAACGTCGCTGCGCTGCTTGCCGCCGCCAGCGAACGCACGGTGCCCGTCTGGGGCGAGATCGAACTGTTTGCTCGCGCGCTGGCCGGCCTCAAGGCCGTGCAGGCCTACGCGCCGCGTGTGCTGGCCATCACGGGCACCAACGGCAAGACCACCACGACGGCGCTCACGGGCGCGTTGGCCCAACGTGCCGGCAAGACCGTCGGTGTGGCCGGCAACATCAGCCCCTCCGCGCTCGATAAGCTCAGCGAATGCATCGACGCAGGCGTGCTGCCCGACGTGTGGGTGCTCGAACTGTCCAGCTTCCAGCTCGAGACCACGCATACGCTGGATGCCGACGCCGCGACCATCCTCAACATCACGCAGGACCACCTTGACTGGCACGGCTCGATGGAAGCCTACGCCGCAGCCAAGGGCCGCATCTTCGGCGCCCGCACCGTGCGCGTGCTGAACCGGCAGGACGCCGGCGTGATGGCGTTCGCGAGCAAGCACGGCATCGACGTGACCTTTGGCACCGACGAGCCTGCTGCGCCCGATGCGCTTGGCCTGCTGCGCGAGGGCGGCATGCCGTGGATCGTGCTGGCCGAAGCCGAGGACGACGACCTTCCCAAGCCGGCACGCCGCAAGAAGGGCGACACGGCGCCCGCCGCGCCCGTGCCGGTCCGTCTCAAGCGCCTGATGCCGGCGGACGCACTGCGCATCCGCGGCCTGCATAACGCCACGAATGCGATGGCCGCACTCGCCCTGTGCCGTGCGATCGACCTGCCGGTGAGCGCACTGTTGCACGGCCTGCGCGATTACGTCGGCGAGCCGCACCGTGTTGAACTCATCGCCGCGTTCGATGACATCGAATTCTTTGACGACAGCAAGGGCACCAATGTCGGCGCAACGGTGGCGGCGCTGTCTGGCCTGTCCAAGCACGTCGTCCTGATTGCGGGCGGAGACGGCAAGGGCCAGGACTTTTCGCCGCTGGCTGCGCCCGTCGCGCAGTACGCGCGTGCGGTGGTGCTGATCGGCCGCGATGCGCCGCGAATCCGCGAGGCGCTGGCGGGTACCGGTGTCGCACTCATCGATGCACCCACGCTTGAGGCTGCCGTGAACCAGGCAGCCGCGCACGCCCAGCCCGGTGATGCCGTGCTGCTGTCGCCGGCCTGCGCGAGCTTCGACATGTTCCGCAACTACGAACATCGCGCGCAGGTGTTCCACGAAGCCGTGGTCGCGCTCGCCGCCGACCGGGGAGTGCTGCTATGAGCGACACCCAGATCAAGCGCAGCGGCTTCATCGGGGCGACCATCGGCAGCGCCTGGGGCGGGCTGCGCGACGCTGTTTCGGGCGTCAAGCCAACGCGCTCCAAGATGATGGAATACGACCAGCCGCTGATGTGGGTGGCGATCGTGCTGCTCGGCCTCGGGCTGGTGATGGTGTATTCGGCGTCGATTGCGCTGCCCGATTCACCGAAGTACGCCAACTATACGAATGGGCACTTCCTGACGCGCCACGCCTTCTCGCTGTTGATCGGCGTGATCGGGGCCGTGGTGGCATTCCAGATCCCAGTGAAGTTCTGGGACAAGTACGCGCCCAAGCTGTTCATCCTCGCGCTGGTCCTGCTGATCGTGGTGCTGATTCCGCACGTGGGCAAGGGCGTGAACGGCGCGCGGCGCTGGTTGCCGCTCGGCATCATGAACTTCCAGCCTTCCGAGCTGATGAAGCTGGCGGTCGTGCTGTACGCGGCCAATTACACCGTGCGCAAGCAGGACTGGATGCAGAGCGTGCGCAAGGGCTTCCTGCCGATGGGCGTGGCGGTGGCGTTCGTCGGTTCGCTGCTGCTGCTGGAGCCCGACATGGGCGCGTTCCTCGTGATTGCCGCCGTGGCCATGGGCATCCTGTTCCTGGGCGGCGTGAACGGCAAGCTGTTCGGCGGACTGGTGCTGACGGCCGTCTCGACGTTCTCGCTGCTGATCGTGGCATCGCCGTGGCGGCGCGAGCGCATCTTCGCGTACCTGAACCCGTGGCAAGAGGAATACGCGCAGGGCAAGGCGTACCAGCTGACGCACTCGCTCATCGCCTTCGGGCGCGGCGAGTGGACCGGCGTCGGCCTGGGCGGCAGCATCGAGAAGCTGCACTACCTGCCCGAAGCGCATACCGACTTCATCCTGGCCGTGATCGGCGAGGAGCTCGGTTTTGTCGGCGTGCTGATCGTGATCCTGCTGTTCTACTGGATGGTGCGCCGCGCGTTCGAGATCGGCCGCACCGCGCTGCAGCTCGACCGCACGTTCGCCGGGCTGGTCGCCAAGGGGCTGGGCATCTGGATCGGCTGGCAGGCGTTCATCAACATGGGCGTGAACCTCGGTCTGCTGCCGACCAAGGGCCTGACGCTGCCGATGGTCAGCTACGGCGGCTCGGGCATCCTGATGAACTGCGTGGCGCTCGCGCTGCTGCTGCGCATCGACTATGAAAACCGCGTGCTGATGCGTGGGGGCAAGGTATGACGGTCGGCACGCCATCGCGCACGCTCCTCGTCATGGCCGGCGGTACGGGCGGCCACATCTTCCCCGCGCTGTCGGTCGCCAAGCTGCTGGCCGCGCGTGGCTGGAAGGTGGTTTGGCTGGGCAACGCGAACGGCATGGAAGGCCAGCTTGTGCCCAAGCACGGCTTTCCGCTGGAGTCGGTGCAGTTTGGCGGTGTGCGCGGCAAGGGTCTCGTCACCAAGTTTCTGCTGCCGCTCAATCTGCTGCGCGCGTTCTGGCAAAGCCTCGGCGTCGTGCGCCGCGTGCGTCCGAACGTGGTGCTCGGCATGGGCGGCTATATTACCTTCCCGGGCGGCATGATGAGCGTGCTGCTGGGCCGCCCGCTCGTGCTGCACGAGCAGAATTCGATTGCCGGTCTCGCCAACCGCGTGCTGGCGCGTGTGGCGGATCGCGTGCTGTGCGCCTTCCCTAACGCGCTGGCCGGTGCCGAATGGGTCGGCAACCCGATCCGCGCGGACCTGGCAGCGCTGTCGTCGCCGCAGGCGCGCTATGCGGAGCGCACCGGCCCGCTGCGCGTGCTGGTGGTGGGCGGCAGCCTCGGGGCGGCGGCCCTGAACGACGTGGTACCGAAGGCGATGGCGCTGCTGCCGGCCCACACGCGCCCGATCGTCATCCACCAGGCCGGCGCCAAGCAGATCGACACGCTGCGCGCGAACTACGCCGCAGCGGGCATCGACGAGGCCCACGCGCATGCCGTCCCGTTCATCGACGATATGGCGGCCGCCTATGCGCATGCCGATCTCGTGATCTGCCGCGCGGGCGCCATGACCGTCTCCGAAGTGGCCGCGGCCGGTGTCGCTGCGCTGTTCGTTCCGTTCCCGCATGCAGTGGACGACCACCAGACCACCAACGCGCGGTTCCTTTCCGAACGCGGCGCGGCCTTGCTGGTGCCCCAGCCGGAACTGAGTCCGGCGTCGCTGGCAGATACACTCGCGCACCTGACGCGTGCCCAATTGGCCGATATGGCGGCCAAGGCACGCGAGCAGGCGAGGCCGGAAGCGGCCGAGCGGGTTGCCGACGTGTGTGTCGCCGTAAGCCGCACATAGGGGCATAGGAAAGAATCGATATGAAGCACATTGTCAAAAACATCCATTTCGTGGGCATCGGCGGGGCCGGCATGAGCGGCATCGCCGAGGTGCTGCTGAACCTGGGCTACCGCGTGACGGGCTCGGACCTGGGCAGCAGCGCGACCACGCAGCGCCTGGCATCGCTGGGCGCGACCATCATGCAGGGCCATGCGCCGGAACACATCGTCGGCGCGAATGCCGTGGTGGTATCGACCGCCGTGCGCGGCGACAACCCGGAAGTCCTGGCCGCACGCGCCAAGCGCATTCCGATCGTGCCGCGCGCCGTGATGCTGGCCGAACTGATGCGTCTGAAGCAGGGCATCGCGATTGCCGGCACGCACGGCAAGACGACGACCACGAGCCTCGTTGCCTCCGTGCTGGCCGAGGGCGGCCTCGATCCGACCTTCGTGATCGGCGGGCGCCTCAATTCTGCCGGCGCCAACGCACGGCTTGGCACGGGCGATTTCATCGTCGCCGAGGCGGACGAATCCGACGCGTCGTTCCTGAACCTGTTCCCCGTGATCGAAGTCATCACCAACATCGATGCCGACCACATGGACACCTACGGGCACGACTTCGCGCGGCTGAAGCAGGCGTTCATCGAGTTCACGCATCGCCTGCCGTTCTACGGCATCGCGGTGCTGTGCGTGGATGATCCGAACGTGCGCGAGATCCTGCCATTCGTCTCCAAGCCCGTCGTGCGCTATGGCTTCGCCGAAGACGCGCAGATTCGTGCCGTCAACGCGCGCGCCGTCGATGGCCGCATGGAATTCACCGTCATCCGGCAGCTCAACGGCCACGCCGAGCCGCCGCTGGCGATCACGCTGAACCTGCCGGGCATGCACAACGTGCAAAACGCGCTGGCTGCGATCGCCATCGCCACCGAGCTGGAAGTGCCCGACGAGGCCATCGTCAAGGCGCTGGCCGAGTTCAACGGCGTGGGCCGCCGCTTCCAGCGTTACGGCGAAGTGCCGACCGCCGACGGCAAGGGCACCTTCACGCTCATCGACGACTACGGTCACCACCCGGTCGAGATGGCCGCCACGCTGGCCGCTGCACGTGGCGCGTTCCCCGATCGACGCCTCGTGCTGGCGTTCCAGCCGCACCGCTTCACGCGCACGCGGGATTGCTTTGAAGACTTCGTGAAGGTGCTCGGCACGGTGGATGCGCTGCTGCTGGCCGAGGTCTATGCCGCTGGCGAGCCGCCTATCGTGGCGGCCGACGGTCGCTCGCTCACGCGCGCGCTGCGTGTAGCCAACAAGGTCGAGCCCGTATTCGTGGAACAGATTGAAGACATGCCGCAAGCGATCCTCGATGCGGCACAGAACGGCGACGTGGTCATCACCATGGGCGCAGGGTCCATCGGCCAGGTGCCCGGCCAGGTCGCCGCGCGTCAGGCAGGAGCACGGGCATGACGACTATGACGACCGGTCCGTTCGTTGCGCATCCGGCCATCGATCCGAAAGCCCTCGGCAAGGTGGGCGTCCTGCTGGGCGGCCGTTCTGCCGAGCGTGAAATCTCGCTGCTGTCGGGCAAAGGCGTGCTGGCGGCGCTGCGTTCGCGTGGCGTCGACGCGCATCCGTTTGATCCGGGCGTGCAGCCGGTGGCCGACCTCGCCAAACAGGGTTTCGACCGCGTGGTGATCTCGCTGCACGGCCGCTTTGGAGAAGACGGCACGATCCAGGGCCTGCTCGAGCAGTTTGGCATTCCGTACACCGGTAGCGGCGTACTCGCGTCTGCGCTGGCGATGGACAAGGAAGCCACCAAGCGCCAATGGCAGACGCATGGCCTGCCGACGCCCGACTTCGTCATGCTGCACGCAGACGCCGACTGGCAAGCCGTGGCCGACCGGCTTGGCCTGCCGCTGATCGTCAAGCCCGCGCGTGAAGGTTCGTCGATCGGCCTGACGAAGGTGACGAACGTGGCTGAACTGCCTGCCGCCTACGAGAAGGCCGCGCGCCTGGACCGCGACGTGATGGCCGAGCAATTCATCGACGGCGACGAGCTGACCTGCCCCGTCATCGGCGAGGGTGAGAGCGCCACGGCGCTGCCGCTCATCCGCATCGTCGCGCCGCAGGCCAACTACGACTACCAGAACAAGTACTTCACCGACGACACGCGCTACGAGTGCCCCGCACCGATTCCCGCCGATGTGGCCGCACGCGTGCAGGCGCTGGTGGTGCAGGCGTATCGCGGGCTGGGGTGCCGCGGTTGGGGCCGCGCCGACATCATGCTGCGCAAGTCCGACAACGCGCCGTTCCTGCTGGAGATGAATACGTCGCCGGGCATGACCGGCCATTCGCTGGTGCCGATGGGCGCGCGCGCCGCGGGCATCAGCTACGAAGACTTCGTGCTGCAGCTGGCGGCCTCCGCATCGCTGGAGCTGCACGCGAGCAGCGACTGGAAACCTGAATAACCGACCAAACGTCAGCCAAACCGGATAGCACAACGTTATGTGGCACAACACCCGTCTCCTCAATACCGTCGCGACCGCGCTGTATGCGCTGCTCGCGCTGGCGGCATTGGGCGTGGGGGCGATGTGGCTGATACAGCGTCCGATGTTCCAACTGCAGCACGTGCGCGTGATGCCGATGGCCGGCAGCGAGCTGCGCCATGTGAACGTGCCCAGCGTGCGCGCGAATGCGCTGGTGAAGCTGCGGGGCAACTTCTTCACGCTGAACCTCGACGAGGCGCGTGCCGCGTTCGAGTCGGTGCCGTGGGTGCGGCGTGCGAGCGTGCGCCGCGTGTGGCCGAACGGGTTGCTGGTGGAAGTGCAGGAGCACGAAGCACTCGGCACCTGGGGCGGCAATGAGTCCGGCAAGCTGGTCAACACGTATGGCGAAGTGTTCGTCGCCAACCTGGCCGAAGCCGAGGACGACACCGATCTCGTCGCGCTGGCCGGGCCGGAGGGGACCGAGCAGGACGTGGTCGACAAGCTGGAAACGATGACCGAGTGGTTCAAGCCGCTGAATGCCGAGCCGGTGAGCGTGACGCTGACAGATCGCTACGCCTGGCGTGCCAGGCTGTCCAACGGCACGGTCGTCGAGTTCGGCCGGGAGTTGAATGACGATGACCGCAGCGCGCTGGCTGCGCGTGCCCGCCGCTTCGTGCGCGCGTGGCCGCAGGTGACGCAGCGCTGGGGCGGTCAGATCGAATACGCCGATCTGCGCTACCCAAACGGGTTCGCAGTTCGGGCGGCGGGTGTGCGCTTCCTGACCGATGCGCAGGCTGCGGTGCTGGCCAAGGGGGGCAAGCTGCCCAGCACCGGCAATGCTGCAAAGAAGACGAATGCAGCGGCCAACAACAAAGCAACGCGAAGCACAGAGAAAACGCGATGAGCAAGGAATACAAGGATCTTCTGGTCGGGCTGGATATCGGCACCTCCAAGGTGGTGGCGGTGGTGGCCGAGTTGCGTCCCGACGGCGCCTACGAGGTCATCGGCATGGGCCAGACCGAATCGAAGGGGCTGAAGAAGGGCGTGGTGGTCAACATCGAGGCGACCGTCCAGTCGATCCAGAAGGCGCTCGAAGAAGCGGAGCTGATGGCCGACTGCAAGATCAGCGAGGTCTTCACGGGCATCGCCGGCAGCCATATCCGCAGCTTCAACTCCAGCGGCATGGTGGCGATCAAGGACAAGGAAGTCACCTCCACCGACGTCGCGCGCGTGATCGAGACCGCCAAGGCCGTCAACATCCCGACCGACCAGCAGATCCTGCACATCCTCACGCAGGAATTCATCATCGACGGCCAGGAAGACGTGCGCGAGCCGATCGGCATGAGCGGCATCCGGCTCGAGGTGAAGGTGCACATCGTGACCGGCGCGGTGAGCGCGGCACAGAACATCGTGAAGTGCGTGCGCCGTTGCGGGCTCGAAGTGCATGACCTGATCCTGCAGCCGCTCGCCTCGAGCCTGGCGGTGCTGACCGAAGACGAGAAGGAACTCGGCGTCGTGCTGGTCGACATCGGCAGTGGCACGACCGACATCGCCATTTTCAGCGAAGGCGCGATCCGCCACACGGCCGTGATCCCCATCGCCGGCGACCAGATCACCAACGACATCGCCATGGCCCTGCGCACGCCCACGCCGGACGCCGAGGACATCAAGATCCAGTACGGCATCGCCAAGCAGGTATTGGCCGATCCGGACGAGATGATCGATGTGCCGGGCGTCGGCGACCGCGGCCCTCGCACGCTGAGCCGCCAGGCGCTGGCCGCCGTGATCGAGCCGCGCGTGGAAGAGCTGTTCTCGCTCGTGCACCAGGTGGTGCGCGAATCCGGCTACGAGGAGCTGCTCTCCAGCGGCGTGGTCCTCACCGGCGGTACGGCAATGATGCCGGGCATGGTCGAGCTTGGCGAAGACATGTTCCTGAAGCCGGTGCGCGTGGGCGTGCCCGAGTACCGCGGCAATCTGCACGAAGTCGTGAAGAGCCCGCGTTACGCCACGGTGATGGGCCTGTTGCAGGAAGGCCGCGTGCAGCGCATGCGTGGCCGCAAGGTGGTGGTGCAGTCCGGTTCGGTCAAGCAGATCTGGACGCGCATGAAGGAATGGTTCATCGGCAATTTCTAGGCGCGTGTGCGCTCAGGGTTGGCGATGTGCTCCCCGGGGGAGCAAGTGGGTTTCTTGTTTTTGATGTTTTTCGTTCAGGAACCAGGAGTTGCGGCGGGGAGGCTGCATCGTCTGGGACTGATCACTTCTGGAGGCAATGATGGACTTTGACATGATCGAAACGGAAATGCAGGACGGCACCATCATCAAGGTGGTCGGCGTCGGTGGTGCGGGCGGGAACGCCGTGCAGCACATGATCAACCGCGGCGTGCAAGGCGTGGAATTCATCTGCATGAACACCGATGCGCAGGCGCTCAAGCGCTCGACCGCATCGCGCGTGCTGCAGCTGGGCAACACGGGCCTGGGCGCGGGCGCCAAGCCCGAGGTCGGCAGGCACTGCGCAGAAGAAGCCCGTGAGCAGATTGCTGACGCACTGCGCGGCGCACACATGGTGTTCATCACCGCCGGCATGGGCGGCGGCACGGGCACGGGCGCCGCTCCGGTCGTCGCACAGATCGCCAAGGAGATGGGCATCCTGACCGTGGGCGTGGTCTCCAAGCCGTTCGATTTTGAAGGCGCACGCCGCGCCAAGGTGGGCGAGTCGGGCGCCAACGAACTGGAAGGCAACGTCGATTCGTTGATCGTCGTGCTCAACGAGAAGCTCTTCGAAGTCATGGGCGACGACGCCGAGATGGACAAGTGCTTCCAGTGCGCCGACGACGTGCTGCACAACGCCGTGGCCGGCATCGCCGAAATCATCAACGTCGATGGCCTGGTGAACGTCGACTTTGAAGACGTGAAGACGGTGATGGGCGAACAGGGCAAGGCGATGATGGGCACGGCTACCGTGTCCGGCGTCGACCGCGCACGCCTGGCTGCCGAGCAGGCCGTGGCCAGCCCGCTGCTGGAAGGCGTGGACCTGTCGGGCGCACGCGGCGTGCTGGTCAACATCACGGCCAGCCGCTCGCTCAAGCTGTCCGAGACCAAGGAGGTGATGAACACCATCCGCAGCTATGCCGCGGAAGATGCCACCGTCATTTTCGGTACGGTCTACGACGACGCCATGGGCGATGCGCTGCGCGTAACGGTCGTGGCCACGGGCCTGGGCCGCGCCAACCGGAACAAGCAGCAACAGCAGCAGACGATGACCCTGCTCAAGACCGGTACCGACAACCAGCCGGTGGCCTTCGGCGGCGGCGCCGGCCATTCGGTGGCGGCCGCGCCGGACTACAGCAACTTCGACACCCCGGCTGTGTGGCGCAGTTCGCGTGAGTCGGCATCGGCCCACGTGGCGGCACTGCAAGAGAAGGGCGTCGACACGTACGACATTCCGGCCTTCCTGCGCAAGCAGGCGGACTGATCCGGCACGTTGGCAGGATAGGTAGCGCCCGCGCACGTCAGGCTGCTTGCGGCACGCCGCGCTGCGTGCGGTTCACGGCTCCCCTCCGTGACCGCCGTCGTGTGGTGGATCGCTGCTCGCCGGCCGACAGCGCGCGACGCCACGGACACAGTCGTTGCCGCCGGGTGGGTTGGCCTCTGGCCGCCTCCCCGGAAGGGTCCAGCCCGCCCGGTGGGTGTGCCCGTTCGTCGCGTAGCGCGCGGTCTCCCGTCCTGCCTGCTGCCGCGTGATGTCGTTGTCTCCCAAGACCGCCCGCGTGAGTCGCTCTCGCGCGGGCGGTCTCGTTCTATGATCGCGCTATCCGCGCATACGCTTTCCGACCAACATGATCCAGCCTGGCCAACCGCTGCCCGACGCGACGCTCTACGAGTTCTTTGAGGTGGAAAAGGACGGCTGCGCGCTCGGACCGAACGCGTTTTCCGTGTCGCTGCTGGCCGAAGGCAAGACGATCGTCGTCTTTGGCCTGCCGGGCGCCTTTACGCCGACGTGCTCGGCGCGTCATGTGCCCGGTTACCTCGAGCACTTCGATGCCCTGCGCGCCAAGGGTGTCGACGAAATCTGGTGCGTGTCGGTCAACGACGCCTTCGTGATGGGCGCCTGGGCGCGCGCGCAGGGCACGGACGGCAAGATCCGCATGCTCGCCGACGGCAGCGCGGAGTTCACGCGCAAGCTGGGGCTGGAGCAAGATCTTTCCCAGCGCGGCATGGGCATCCGGTCACTGCGCTATGCGATGGTCGTGAGAGACGGTGTGGTAACTGCGCTACAGGTCGAGGCGCCCGGGCAGTTCGCCGTCAGCAGCGCCGAAGCGGTCCTCGCGATACTCTGACGCCACACCCGGATCTCCCCCAAATGGCGGAGCACCGCCGCCATCCGGCACCGCCTCTACGCTGAGAAGACCCGGGCGCCGAATCTGCGTGCACTAAGGTTGAGAGGCCTGTGTGCACGCCTAACATCCCGATACAAAAGTCGTTTTGAAGGCAGGGATGTGAAAATGGTATGCTTAGGGTTATCACCTATGCGGACTGCATAGATAAAAACAATCGTAGGAATTTCGTGAGTTGAGGGCGGCCATGTTGAAACAACGCACCATCAAGTCCCTCGTCAAGACCGTCGGCATCGGGTTGCACTCGGGCCGCAAGGTGACGTTGACGTTGCGCCCGGCAGCCGCAGGCACCGGCATCGTTTTCACGCGCGTGGACCTGGACCCGGCCGTCGAGATTCCCGCCACCGCCAGCGCCATCGGCGATACGCGCCTCGCTTCCGTGCTGCAGAAGGACGGCGCCCGCGTGTCGACCGTCGAACACTTGATGTCGGCCTGTGCCGGCCTCGGCATCGACAACCTGTACGTGGATGTCGACGCGGAGGAAATCCCAATCATGGACGGCAGCGCGGCCTCGTTTGTGTTCCTGCTGCAGTCGGCCGGTATCGAGGAGCAGGGGGCGGCCAAGCGCTTCATCCGCGTGACCAAGCCCGTCGAAATCCGTGACGGCGACAAGCTCGCCCGGCTCGACCCGTACTTCGGCTTCAAGCTGTCGTTCACGATCGAGTTTCGCCACCCCGCCGTCGACAAGACCGGCCAGACGTTCGAAATCGACTTTGCCGACACGAGCTACACGCGTGAAATCGCCCGCGCCCGTACGTTCGGCTTTGCGCACGAAGTCGAGATGCTGCGCGAGGTCGGTCTGGCACGCGGCGGTAGTCTGGACAATGCCATCGTGCTCGACGAGCACCGCATGCTCAACAACGATGAGCTGCGCTACGGCGACGAGTTCGTCCGCCACAAGATCCTTGATGCGATCGGCGATCTGTACGTGGTCGGCCATCCGCTGATCGCGGCGTACACGGCGCACAAGTCGGGGCACGGGTTGAACAATGCGCTGCTGCGCGCGCTGCTGGCCGACGAAACCGCCTATGAGATCGTGACGTTCGACAAGGCGGAAGAGGCGCCGCGCGCGTTCCTGCCGCAGTTGCAACCGGCGTTCTCCTGATCCACTGCGGTCGCGACGACGAAAATAAAGCGCCCTGCGGGGCGCTTTTCTATTTGGACGCGGTATGCCGCGCGACCATCTCGGCCAGCGCCTGTCGCAGCGGGGAGTCGGGCAGCTCGTTCGCCAGGGCGGCCAGGCTGTTGAGCCCAACTGCGGTCATCTTGGCGCGTTTAGGCGGCTTTTCGGTCTCTTGTGGCCATAAACTGTCCCGGCCCCCCTGCGGTTGTACCCGCACCCGAATTGCGGTAATCTGCGATCCCCGGCGCTGCAGACGCTCCAGCAAGGTGGGCACCACCTGCCGTAGGCGCGCCGCTGCCGCACTATGTGCGGCGAGCAACACCAGAGTCGCTTCCCGGCTGTCGCGTGCATCGTTCTTGATACCGCCGATGGCCACGCCGCCGCCCAGTCCGGGCGGCAACAGCGACAACACCTCCGCTTCCAACGACGCCAATTGTCTGGCCGCCTGCATCAGCGGGCCGACCGAACCGGCACCCGAGAGCCAGTCCTGGACCGGTTTTGCCACGAGTGTCTTGAGAGCGGGATGAACGAAGATTCGCATGCCGGCATTGTAGGGCGCCTGACCGCGCTTTCGTGTCGTCGGGCGGCTTTTTTGTCCGGAAAAGAGCAATGCAGATCATCCTGATTCATCCGCGCAAGGCGGGCGCGGTGCACCTGTCGCGACGCGGGGTCTTCGTGGCCATTGGGGCGGCGCTGCTGACCGTGGCGGCGCTGTCTGTCGGCGGAACATGGCTGGCTGCCAAGCAGGGCCTGCTGCCCGGAGCCAGCGCTTCGGCCACGGCCGCTGCGGACCCGCGCATCACCCGCGAAAACCTCAACCTCATGGCCGCGCGCATCGGCGAGATGCAGGCGCAGATCGCGCGCCTCGATGCGCTGGGCGCCCGCGTGTCGGGTCTGGCCGGGGTGCCGCCGCGCGAATTCAACTTCAAGTCGCAGCCGGGCCGCGGTGGTCCGGAGGGCGCGTTCTCCCGGCCGATGTCGATGCCCGAGATCCAGTCGGAGCTGGATCGGCTGACGCGCTCGGCCGATCAGCGCAACGACTACCTCAGTGTGCTCGAAAGCACCCTGATGGACCGCCAGATCCACGCCAAGCTGATGCCGACCGTACGCCCGGTCGCCACGGGCTACGACTCGTCCGGCTTTGGTGTGCGGATCGATCCGTTCACCGGCCGGCGCACGCAGCATGATGGCGTGGACTTCGTCGGCCCGGTCGGTACGCCGATCGTGGCGGCCGCCGGCGGGGTGGTGGTGGCCAGCGAGTTCCATCACGAATACGGCAACATGATCGACATCGACCACGGCAACGGCCTGAAGACGCGCTACGCGCATGCGTCGAAGGTGTTCGTCAAGGTCGGTGACATCGTCAAGGCCGGCGAGCGCATCGCGCTGATCGGCCGCACGGGCCGCGCAACGGGCCCGCACCTGCATTTCGAGGTGCACGTCAACGACGTGCCGCAGAATCCGGTGGCGTTCCTGGAAAACGCCGGTCAGCCGAAGATGGCAGTCAACAAGGCGCCGGCGCCATCCGTGGCGGCCGCCGATATCGGCAAGAGCATGGCGGCTGCGGGCCACTGATCGGGCCCGGGTTGCAATCGGGGGCGCCCGTCCCCAATTCAGCGTGATTGTGTGCCGGTCCGGCGCGGTGGACGCTGCACCAAAGTGCGGCGTTCCTGCCACATCGGGCCGGCCTCCCGCCATCAAGCGGGTGTTGTGCACATGCTAAACTCCCGCCTTTGCGCCAACCCTTTTCGGGCCGTTGCGCTGCCTGGTTTCGCGGTATTTCGCGAAGCGGTTTCGGGTGGCTCGCCGGCCCTCGCCATCGATGATCACGGGCCTTCTCAAGAAGATTTTCGGCAGCCGCAATGAGCGGCTGATCAAACAGTACCGCCGCAAGGTGGCGCAGATCAATGCGCTCGAGCCCAAGTTCGAAGCGCTTTCCGATGCCGAACTGCAGGCCAAGACCGAAGAATTCCGCCAACGTTTTGCCAAGGGCGAGACGCTGGATGCGCTGTTGCCCGAAGCGTTTGCCGTGTGCCGCGAGGCCAGCAAGCGCGTGATGAAGATGCGGCACTTCGACGTCCAACTGATCGGCGGCATGGTGCTGCACGACGGCAAGATCGCCGAAATGCGCACGGGTGAAGGCAAGACGCTGACCGCCACGCTGCCGGTGTACCTGAACGCCATCTCCGGCCAGGGCGTGCACGTCGTCACGGTCAATGACTACCTCGCCCAGCGCGACGCCGAGTGGATGGGCCGCCTGTACAACTGGCTGGGCCTGTCGGTGGGGGTCAACCTGACCACCATGGACCACGACCAGAAGCAGGCTGCCTACGCGGCGGACATCACCTACGGCACGAACAACGAGTTCGGCTTCGACTACCTGCGCGACAACATGGTCTACGACGCCGGCCAGCGCGTGCAGCGTCCGCTTAACTACGCCATCGTCGACGAGGTGGATTCGATCCTGATCGACGAAGCGCGTACGCCGCTGATCATCTCGGGCCAGGCCGAAGACCATACTGACCTGTACCGTCGCATGAACAGCATCCCGGCGCAGCTGACCCGCCAGATCGGCGAAGAGAAGGCGGATGGCACGGGCGTCGAGAAGCCGGGCGACTACTACGTCGACGAAAAATCGCATCAGGTCTACCTGACCGAGTCGGGCCACGAGAAGGCCGAGCAGATCCTGCTGCAGGCGGGCCTGATCGGCGAGGGCGAATCGCTCTACGCGCCGCAGAACATCACGCTGATGCACCACCTGTACGCCGCCCTGCGCGCGCACAGCCTGTTCTTCCGCGACCAGCACTACGTGGTGCAGAACGGCGAAGTGGTGATCGTCGATGAATTCACCGGCCGCCTGATGACGGGCCGCCGCTGGTCCGACGGCCTGCACCAGGCCGTGGAAGCCAAGGAAGGCGTGCAGATCCAGCAGGAAAACCAGACGCTGGCGACCATCACGTTCCAGAACTACTTCCGCATGTACGGCAAGCTGGCCGGCATGACCGGCACGGCGGATACGGAAGCGTACGAATTCCAGGAGATCTACGGGCTGGAAACGGTGGTGATCCCGACCAACCGTCCGCCGCAGCGCAAGGACTTGCAGGACCAGATCTACAAGACCTCGAAGGAGCGTTACGACGCCGTCATCCGGGATATCCGCGACTGCTACGAGCGCGGTCAGCCGGTGCTGGTCGGCACGACCTCCATCGAAAACTCCGAGCTGCTGTCGAACCTGCTCACGCAGGCCAAGCTGCCGCACCAGGTGCTCAACGCCAAGCAGCACGCGCGTGAGGCGGAGATCATCGCGCAGGCCGGCCGGCCCAAGATGATCACCATTGCCACCAACATGGCGGGCCGCGGCACCGACATCGTGCTGGGCGGCAACGTGGAGAAGCAAGCCGGCTTCGTGATGGCCGACGCATCGCTTTCCGACGAAGAAAAGGCGGCGCGCGTGAAGCAGCTGCAGGATGAGTGGCAATCGCTGCACGAGCAGGTGAAGGCTGCTGGCGGCCTGCACATCATCGGCACCGAGCGCCATGAGTCGCGCCGGATCGACAACCAGCTCCGTGGCCGTGCCGGCCGCCAGGGTGACCCGGGTTCGTCGCGCTTCTATCTGTCGCTGGACGATCAGCTGCTGCGCATTTTCGCGGGCGACCGCGTGCGCGCCATCATGGACCGCCTGAAGATGCCCGAGGGCGAGCCGATCGAAGCCGGCATCGTCACGCGCTCGATCGAATCGGCGCAGCGCAAGGTGGAAGGCCGCAACTTCGACATCCGCAAGCAGCTGCTGCAATACGACGACGTTGCCAACGACCAGCGCAAGGAAATCTACAAGCTGCGTAACGAGATTCTCGAAGCGCAGGATGTGGGTGAGCTCGTCAAGAACCTGCGCGAGTCCGTGTTCACGGAACTCTTCCGCACGTATGTGCCGGCCGAGACCATGGAAGAGCAGTGGGATGTCGCCGGTCTGGAGAAGACGCTGCGCGAAGACTGGGGCGTCGATCAGCCGCTGGTGAAGACGCTGGAAGCGGCCCAGTCGATCGAAGACGAAGACCTGCTGAAGATGGTGCTGGACGCCGCCGAAGCCGTGTACGAAGGCAAGGTCGCGCAGGTTGGCCGCGAGTCTTTTGCCGGCTTTGAGCGCTCGGTGATGCTGCAGAGCCTTGATACGCACTGGCGCGAGCACTTGGCCGCGCTCGACATGCTGCGCCAGGGCATCCACCTGCGCGGCTATGCGCAGAAGGATCCGAAGCAGGAATACAAGCGCGAGTCGTTCGAGCTGTTCGGTCGCCTGCTCGACACGATCCGCAACGAAGTCACCCGCATCATCTTTACGGTGCGCATCCAGTCGCAGGAAGAACTGGAGCAGGCTTCGGAGCAGATCGAGGAAGACCTGTCCGCGTTGAGCAACGTGCAGTACAAGCATGACGAGTTCAACGAGCTGGCCGAAGTGGCCGCCGGCGATGCCGAGATGCATGGCGCCACGCCGGCAATGGCCGCCCCGCGCTCCGCGGCCTCCGCCGCCGCTGCGGCCCTGGCAGGCGAGGTGCCGAAGGTCGGCCGCAACGACCCGTGCCCGTGCGGCTCGGGCAAGAAGTACAAGCAGTGCCACGGCAAGCTGGTCTGATGTGATCGACCGCGCCGTGTGCGCGGCGCATTCCGTTTTCTGTTGATTCACGATGCCCGCGATGCGGGCATCCTCATTTGAAAGGTGTGTCCATGGCTGTGAATCTCGTCGCGCCCGCTGCCGACTCCCTCTTGCCGATCGATGGCGTGGACCTGGGCTGGGCCGAGGCCGGTGTACGCAAGGCCAATCGCAAGGACGTGCTGCTGGTCCGCATTGCAGAGGGCTCGAGCGTGGCCGGCGTCTTCACGCAGAACCGCTTCTGCGCGGCGCCCGTCCAGGTGTGCCGCGAGCATCTGGCGAGCGGCAAGAGCACCCGTGCCATCGTGGTGAACACCGGCAACGCCAACGCGGGCACCGGCGCGCCCGGCCTCGCGCATGCGCGCCAGACCTGTGATGCCGTCGCCAGGCTGCTCGGCGTATCGCCCGAGCAGGTGCTGCCGTTCTCGACCGGCGTGATCCTCGAGCCGCTGCCGGTCGATCGCATCATCGCAGGGCTGCCTGCCGCGCAGGCCAACGCGAAGCCGGACAACTGGCTGGCCGCCGCCGAGGCCATCATGACCACCGACACCGTACCGAAGGCGGCCTCGGCAACGTGCACGCTGTCGGGCAAGACCGTCCGCCTGTCGGGCATCAGCAAGGGTGCCGGCATGATCCGCCCGAACATGGCCACCATGCTCGGCTTCATCGCCACCGACGCCAACGTGGATGAAGCCGTGCTGCAAGGCCTCGTGCGCCACGCGGCGGATCACTCGTTCAACAGCGTGACGGTGGATGGCGATACGTCGACCAACGATTCGTTCGTCGTCATCGCCACCGGCCGTGCCGGCACGCCGCGCATCGATTCCGAATCCCACCCCGACTACGCTGCCTTGCGCGATGCGCTGACCGGCCTCGCCCAGGAGCTGGCGCAGAAGATCGTGCGCGACGGCGAGGGCGCAACCAAGTTCATGACCATCCGCGTGGAAGGCGGGCGCCATGTCGAAGAATGCCGCCAGATCGCGTATGCGGTGGCGCATTCGCCGCTGGTCAAGACCGCGTTCTACGCATCGGACCCGAACCTGGGCCGCATCCTGGCCGCCGTCGGTTATGCCGGCGTGACGGACCTCGACGTCAACGGCGTCAACCTGTGGCTCGACGATGTATGGGTCGCGCGTGACGGCGGGCGCAACCCCGACTACCGCGAAGAAGACGGCCAGCGCGTGATGAAGCAGGCCGAGATCACCGTGCGCATCGCGCTCGGTCGCGGTGACGCTGCTGCCACGGTGTGGACGTGCGACTTCTCGCACGACTACGTGTCGATCAACGCGGATTACCGCTCCTGACCGGAGGCCCGTGCTGATGTCGTCCGATCTTTCCGCACGGCTCGAGCGCTTTCTCGGACGGCTCGAGCAGTGGCTGCCTCCCGAACTGACCGAAGCCGACTGGAACGAGGCCGTGGCCTTTCGCTGGCGCAAGCGCCAGAGCCTGTTCGGCAACATCGGCTACCTCGCGCCGGTCCGCCAGCTGCCGCCGATTCATCTGAGCGACCTGCACAACATCGAGCGCCAGAAGGCCGCCATCGTCGCCAACACGCGACAGTTCGTGCGCAGGCTGCCGGCCAACAACGTGCTGCTCACGGGGGCGCGCGGCACGGGCAAGTCGTCGCTCATCAAGGCGTGCCTGAACGAATTCGTGAACGAAGGCCTGCGCCTGGTCGAAGTCGACAAGGACGACCTGGCTGACCTCGGCGACATCGTCGAGCGCTTAGCCTCGCGCCCCGAGCGCTTCGCGATCTTCTGCGACGACCTCTCGTTCGAGGACGGTGAATCGGGCTACAAGGCGCTGAAGTCGGCGCTGGACGGCTCGGTGGCGGCGCAGTCGGACAACGTGCTGATCTACGCCACCTCGAACCGGCGCCACCTGCTGCCCGAGTACATGAAGGACAACGAGACCTACCAGCACACGTCGGACGGTGAAATCCATCCGGGCGAGGTGGTGGAAGAGAAGATTTCGCTGTCCGAGCGCTTCGGCCTGTGGCTGTCGTTCTACCCGCCGAAGCAGGACGAGTACCTGACCATCGTGGGCCACTGGCTCAAGCATTTCGGCTGCAGCGACGAGGACATCGCCGCTGCACGGGGCGAGGCGCTGGTGTGGGCGCTCGAACGCGGTTCGCGCTCGGGCCGTGTGGCCTGGCAATTCGCTCGCGACTGGGGCGGCAAGCACGGGCGCCAGCATGTCGACTGACAACCTGACGCAAGTGCCGCCCACGCACACGCCGGACGGCCGCAAGATCACCGAAGTGGCCGTGGGCGTGCTGGTGCAGCCGGACGGCCGCTTCCTGCTGGCCCAGCGCCCCGAAGGCAAGCCGTATGCAGGCTACTGGGAATTCCCTGGCGGCAAGCTGGAGTCGGGCGAGTCGGTGGAAGCCGCTCTCACGCGGGAACTGAAGGAAGAGCTCGACATCACCCTGCGCACATGCGAGCCCTGGCGCACGATCGAACACGACTATCCGCACGCCTATGTGCGGCTGCACTTCTGCAAGGTGACGGCGTGGGAAGGGACGTTGCGGGCGCTGGAAGGGCAGGACTTTGCGTGGCAGACGCTGCCGGTCAGCGTCGAGCCGGTGCTGCCGGCCACACTGCCCGTCTTCGAATGGATGCGCGAGGAAGCGAGCGCCAGTTGACCGCTAGTTGAGCTTGCTGGTCGTATCGCCGCCCGGAGCGTCGGGCGGCAAGTCGTCGTCTTCCACCACGGGAATCGTGTACTGCTCGGCCGCCCAGGCGCCCAAGTCGATCTGCTTGCAGCGCTCGGAGCAGAACGGGCGGTAGCGGCTTTCCGGCACCCATGGCACCGGCTTGCCGCAGGTCGGGCATTTGACGGTCTTCACGTTCATCGCAAAGGCTAGAAATTACAGAGCTTGAGCTGGAACGGGATATCCGCGTCGACCGGCTTGGGTCGCAGGTCGCCATCCTGCTGGGTGAAGCGTACCCAAAGCATGTACTTGTTGGCGCTGATCTCGGGAATGAAGCCCAGCGCCGCATCATCCAGGCGCACCTGCATGAGCTGGTACACGCGGCCCGACAGCATCTGCTGATAGCTACCTGCGTTAGCAATGACCTTGCCACTCTGGCCCGATTCGCGCAGCAGGCGCAGCACGATCATCGTGGCGTCGCGCAGTGGCACCAGCGGTTGGGCCCATTTGATGATGTCGGTGCGGCGGCGCTCGGCCGGATGATGCTGCCATGCAAAATACGCCGGCAGGTCGAACTCGCACGTGCCGCCCGGGATGATGGCGCGGCTGCGGATGCTCGTCAGCCATTCGTTGTCGGCGATGAGCTGGCCGGCCTTGCCCTGCGTGGCGGTGAGGTTGCCCGAGGCGGTTTCGAGCTCGCTGATGACGCTGTCGAGGGCATCCTGGTCGATCTGCGGATTGGCGCGCAGGGCGGTCAGCGTCTGGCGCTGGCGGTCCAGCTCCTTGAGCAGGTCGGACTTGAGATCCGCGCGGCCTGCCACGTCGACGATCTCGAACAGCGTGGTCAGCGCCACATGGTGCTGCAGCGGGTGTTCCTGCACGAGAAAGAAATCCAGACGCTCGAACAGGTCTTCGAGGCGCAGCAGCGTCCGAATGCGTTCGTTGAAGGGATATTCGTACAGGATCAAAACTGGGTGCCCGGTTTGCTGGCCGGCTGGCATATGCGGCCGTGAAGCCCGTTTGGCTTCAATCTGCCCGCATTCTATGCGAGACCCTCGCGCATCACAATGCAAAGGACTGTGACAGGCGCTTTCCGGCGGCTTCAGCTCGACCGGTAGGCTTGGTCCAGACGGTCGATCTGGGGGGTGAGGTCGTCGAGCGTGCCGCTGTTGTCGATCACGTCGTCGGCCGCGGCCAGGCGCGCTTCTCGCGGAGCCTGGCGTGCGACGATGGCTTCCACCTGCACGCGCGGCAGCCCATTGCGGGCCATGACCCGTGCGATCTGCGTTTCCACGGGGCAATCGACCACCAGGATGCGGTCGACGAGTTTGCGCCAGCTTTGCGGCCCGGCGAGGGATTCCACCAGCAGCGGCACCACGTAGACGAGGTATGGGCTGGCCCCAAACGCCTGTGCCGCGGCCCCGCGCGACAACGCAATCTCGCGGATGAGGGGATGCGTGATCTGCTCGAGCCGCGCCTTGGCCGTCGCATCGGAAAAGGCCAGCGCGCGCATGGCGTCGCGGTCCATGGCTCCGTCGGCGCGCAGGATGCCGGCACCGAAGGTTTCGACCAGTTTGGGGATGGCGGCGCCGCCCGGCGCGGTGATCTCGTGCGCGATGGCGTCGGTATCGACGATGGCGGCGCCGCGATCGGCGAGGCGGTCCGCCACGTAGCTCTTGCCGCTGCCGATGCCGCCGGTGAGGCCGATCACGCGCATGATGGCTGCCTCTTACGGCCCGAGCAGCGGCCCGAACCCGGCCATCACGAGCAACTGCGGCCCGGCCAGCAGGGCGATCGCGCCGGCCCCTGCAATGAACGGCCCGAACGAGAACGGCGATTCGCTCTTGGCGCCGCGCGCGATGCGCACCAGCCCGAAAACCAGGCCCACCACCGAGGACAGCAGCACCAGGAGCGGCAGCGCCTGCCAACCGAACCACGCGCCGAGCGCGGCCATCAGCTTGAAGTCGCCGTAGCCCATGCCTTCGCGGCCGCGCAGCAGCTTGTAGGCCCAGTAGATGGACCACAGGAAGAGGTAGCCGGCCATCGCCCCGATCACGGCGTCATCCAGGTGCGCAAACATGCCGAACAGATTCACCCCCAGGCCGAGCCAAAGCAGCGGCTGCGTGATGGCGTCGGGCAACAGCTGGGTGTCGGCATCGATCATCGTGCCGGCAATCAGGAACCACAGCAGCACCGCCGACGCCACCGCCACCCAGGTCGGACCAAAATGCCACAGGCAAGCCGCGGTCAGCAGGCCCGTGACGAATTCCACGGCGGGGTATCGCCACGAGATAGGCGTCTTGCATGCGCTGCACCGGCCGCGCAGCGCGAGCCAGCTCAAGACGGGGACGTTCTCGAGCGCCCTGATCTGGTGGCCGCACGACGGGCACGCCGAGCGCGGCACGACCAGGTTGTAGGTCTCGGGGTGTGGCAGTGGTTCTTCGCGCAGTTCAGCGATGTAGTTCGCTTCTTCGCGCTCGATCATGCGCGGGAGCCGGTGAATCACCACGTTGAGGAAGCTGCCGACCAGCAGGCCGACCAGCGCGCCGGACCCGATCACGAACCACGCCGGCAATTGCGCCAGCGTGGAGATGACAAACATGTCGGGCATCAAACCACCTGACCCAGCTTGAAGATCGGCAGATACATCGCCACCACCATGCCGCCGATCAGCACGCCGAGGATCACGATGATGATCGGCTCGATCAGCGCCGAGATATTCGCCACGGCGTCATCGACTTCACGCTCGTAGAACTCGGCCACCTTCAGCAGCATGCTGTCCAGCGCACCGGACTCTTCACCGATCTGCGTCATCTGCAGCACCATGTTGTCGAACACGTGGGTGGCCTGCATGGCGTTGGTCAGGCTCGTACCGATGCGCACCGCCTGCTGGATGTCGATCGTCGCGTCGTGATAGACCCAGTTGCCGGCAGCACCTGCCACGGATTCCATCGATTCCACCAGCGGCGTGCCGGCCGCGAACATCGTCGCCAGCGTGCGCGTCCAGCGCGCGATGGTTGCCTTGCGGATGATGTCGCCGAAGATCGGCATTTTCAGGATCCACCGGTGCGTGGCGCGCTGCACGTTCTCCGATCGCTTGAATGCCCGGACAAATGCGACGATGCCGATGATCGGCACGAAGACGATGAAGTACCACCACTGCACGAAGAAGTCGGAGATGCTCATCACCACCAGCGTCGGGGCGGGCAGCGTGGCGCCGAAGCTCGAGAACACCCCCTTGAACGCCGGCACCACGAAGATCATCAGCACCACCGTCACCAGGAACGCCACCGTCAGCACCGAGATCGGGTAGATCATGGCCGACTTGATCTGCGCCTTCAGCGCGATCGACTTTTCCATGTACAGCGACAGCCGCTCGAGCAGCGCATCGAGGATACCGCCCTGCTCACCGGCGTCGATGAGGTTGCAATAGAGCGTGTCGAAGTACCGGGGGTGGCGTCGGAACGCCTGCGCCATGCTGCTGCCCGACTCGATGTCCATGCGGATCTCGGTCAGCAGCTGCGTGAAGTTCGGGTTCGCGTGGCCGCGCGCGATGATGTCGATCGACTGCAGCAGCGGCACGCCGGCCTTGAGCATGGTCGAGAGCTGGCGCGTGAAGTACGCGATGTCCTTCGGCGTGATCTTCTTGCCGCGCGCGGCACGGCGGCGCTTGGACTTGGTGATCGACAGCCCCTGCTTGCGCAGGATCGCGTTGACCTCGGTGATGGTCTCGGCGCGCATTTCACCCTTGAAGATCTTGCCTTTGCGGTCTTTGCCTTCCCACTCGAAGATGTACTGCGTGGGCGCCTTCGTCTTGGCGGTCTTGCGTGCCGGCGCGGCGGCCGCGCGGTTTGCGGCTGGTGCTCGTGTGGCCATGGTTGGTTCCTACCCCCCGGTATGGGAACGATTGATCGAGAAGGTCATTGGTTCGTCGTGGCCAGCACTTCCTCGAGAGAAGTCAGCCCCAGCTTCACTTTCTTCAGGCCCGCTTCACGCAGCGACAGTACGCCTTCCTTGCGCGCCTGCTCGGCAATCTGCAGCGCCGTGCCGTGCGTCAGGATGATCTCCTGGATCGCCTCCGTAATCGGCATGACCTGGTAGATGCCGACCCGCCCCTTGTAGCCGCTGCCGTTGCAGGTCTCGCAGCCGACCGGGTGATACGGTTGCCATGAGCCGTCGAGGTCGGCCTCGGTAAAGCCGGCGTCGAGCAGCGTTTCCTTCGGCAGCGGCCCCGGTTTCTTGCAGTCCTTGCACAGCCGGCGCGCCAGACGCTGCGCCGTGATCATCAGCACCGACGACGCAATGTTGAACGGCGCCACGCCCATGTTCATCAGGCGCGTGAGCGTGGTCGGAGCGTCATTCGTGTGCAGCGTGGAGAACACCAGGTGGCCCGTCTGCGCGGCCTTGATCGAGATATCGGCCGTTTCCAGGTCCCGGATTTCGCCCACCATGATGATGTCCGGATCCTGCCGCAAAAACGACTTGAGCGCCGCCGCGAACGTCAGCCCCGCCTTGTCGTTCACGTTGACCTGGTTGATGCCGGGCAACTGGATTTCCGCCGGGTCTTCTGCCGTGGAAATGTTGATGTCGCCGGTGTTGAGCATGTTGAGGAAGGTGTACAGCGACACCGTCTTCCCCGAGCCTGTCGGCCCCGTCACCAGCACCATGCCGTACGGCCGCTTGATCACGTCGAGCAGCAGCTGTTTCTGCTCGGGCTCGTAGCCGAGCTGGTCGATATCGAGCCGCTCGGTGGACGACTCCAAAATCCGGATCACGATCTTCTCGCCGAACAGCGTCGGCAGCGTCGAGACCCGGAAGTCGATGGCGCGATCGATCGTCTCCTTGTTGTCCTTGTCCTTGCGGTCCTTCGGGACGGTGATCAGCAGCTTCATGCGGCCGTCCTGCGGCACGCGCTTCTCGGAAATGTCCAGGCGCGAGAGCACCTTGATGCGCGTGGCGATCTTGTCGCGGATGTCCAGCGGCGGCTGGGCCACCTGCATCAGCACGCCGTCGATGCGAAAGCGCACGCGGTAAAACGTTTCAAACGGCTCGAAATGCAGGTCGGAAGCACCGCGCAGCAGGGCTTCGGTAAAGAGCTTCTGCAGAAAGCGCACGACGGGGGCATCGTCGATGCCGTCGGCCGTGGTGCGGCGCGTGGCCGCCGCGGCGCCCGGGTCGTATTCGATCTGTACGGCTTCCTGCTTGGGGAAGAGGGATTTGATCTCGGCCGGCGCTTCGTTGGCCAGGTTGAGTTGGCGCACCAGCTTGTCGTGCTCGACGATGACCGTTTCGATCGTCACGTTCATCTTCTGGCGCAACTCTTCGATCGGACGCGCGTCGCTGGGGTCGGACGTGGCAACGATCAGCCGGTTTTCGCGCCGGGCCAGCGGCAGCAGGCGCAGTTGCGCGAAATGCTTGTTGGCCGTGAGCACGGCCGGCACCGTATCCAGCTTGTACTGCGCCAGATCCAGCAGCGGCATCTGGTACTTGCTGGCCACGAACACGGCAAGGTCGTGAGCGCTCATGATCCCGCTGCTCACGAGTTCGTCGATCAGTTGCGTGCGCTTTTCACGCGCGCTCTGTTCGAGCTGGGTGAGTAACGTCGGCGCGATCCGCCGGCTCTGCGCTAGAGCGAGTCCGAGAGTCATGAATCCGTCTGGCTGACCATGTTCAGCGCGCGCCGGGCCCCACTGCCGCAACGCGTGCCCGCCCCCCTAGGCGAGTTGTTTTATGTTCTGCAGCCGGCATCCCACCCATTCGTGGGGGGTGGTGCCCGGGATCGGGGCAGTTTGCCCACCGGGCCTGGATTTGTAAAGCGCACCGCCCGGCGCAGCTTGCATTTGTGCCACATCGGCACGAAAGGGGCAGGACTGAAGCTTCCGGCGTCGCGTGTGGCTTCAGCTGCGCTTCGTGGGCGGCGGCTGGTGCAGCCTCACCGTGCGGATCGACTGACTGTCCATCTGCACGATGTCCATCACGCACCCCGCGATCTTCACACTGACCGTCGCCTCGGGAATCTCCTCCAGCACTTCGAGCAACAGCCCGTTGAGGGTCTTCGGCCCGTCCGTGGGCAGCGTCAGGCCCAGGCGCCGGTTGAGGTCGCGCAGCGACATGCCGGCATCGGCCATGTACGTGTGCTGGGCGTCCCAGGCAAGCTTGCCGGCGTTCGGCAGCGTGGTGGTGAATTCGCCGATCATCTCCTCGATGATGTCTTCGAGCGTGACCAACCCGAGCATGTCGCCGTACTCGTTGACGATCAGGCCGATGCGGCGGCGGTTCTCCTGGAAGTATTGCAGCTGGCGGAAGACCGGCGTGCCGCTGGGCACGAAATACGGCTCGACGAGCAGGCCGCGGAAGTCGTCGTGCGTCAGTTCCGTGTGGCCGAGCAATGACAGCGCCTTGCGCACGTGCAGGATGCCGATCACCTGGTCGCTGTCCTGCTCGAATACGGGCAGCTTGTTGTGATAGCAGGTTTCGAGCTGCTGGATGACCTCGTCGATCGGGCGCGACAGGTCCAGCGATTCCACGCGCGCGCGCGGCGTCATCACGTCATCCACGGTGATCGCGTCGAGATCGAACAGGTTCAGCAGGATGCTGCGGTGCTTGTGCGGAATGAAGTTGCCCGACTCCAGTACCAGCGTGCGCAGCTCTTCGGGCGACATGCGCTGCTCCGGCGCCTTGCTCGTATTGATGCGCACCAGCCGCAGCACGCCCATGGCAAACGCGTTGACCACCACGACCAGCGGCGTCGATACCTTCATCAGCGGCTTGATGATGAAGCTGGCCGGAAAGGCGATCCGCTCGGGGTACGTCGCACCGACGATCTTCGGCGCAATTTCGCAGAAGACAATGATCAGGAAGGCGACCACAGCCGTGGCGATCGACAGCGTTGTCCCGCTGTTGCCGAAGTAGTGGATCGCCAGGTTCGCGATCAGCACCGGCACGGCCGTGTTGATCAGGTTATTGCCGATGAGGATGAGCGAGAGCAGCTTGTCGGTCTGGCCCAGCAACTGCTGCGTGTTGCGCGCGCCCGAGACGTTGGACTTGGCAAGATGGCGCAGGCGATGGCGGTTGAGCGCCATCATCGCGGTTTCGGAAATCGAGAAGAAGGCGGAGCAGCACAGCAGCAGCGCGACAGCGCCGAGTTGCGCCCAGAGCGGCCAAGAGTCCAAAGCGGGAGAAGAGAGGCGACGAAGCGCCCACTATAGCAGAGGGGTTTGCCGCGCCGGCGGCGGGAGCCGTGCCTGCGCGCACGGCAAAATACGCTGCGGCACCGAGCGGGAATACGAAGGATGCTGGGAAATTGCTGTGCGGGCGAGGCCAGAAAACCGTGCCGCAGGAACCACTTGAATACGAGAAACTGGTCGGGGTGAGAGGATTCGAACCTCCGGCCTCTACGTCCCGAACGTAGCGCTCTACCAGGCTAAGCTACACCCCGATGCTTCTTCGCAGATCCCGTGCGCGTCAGGACTGACGTTGCAGCGAGAAAGCACACAAGTCTATCAGCGTCTGGCGGAAAAGGGAAGGGGGCAATGCGTTTGCTGCGGTTTCGGCTGCAGCGGCTTCACGTTCGGCGGCCTGGCGCGTGTAGTGGAGCGCGCCAGAAGCGTGGATGGCGCTGAAGATGGCGTCGAAATGTTCGGTGCCGCCCTGCTCGATGGCCTGGCGTACGAGTGTGCGCTGTTCTTCGGTGCCGTTGCGCAGCAGATGGATCAGCGGCAGCGTAGGCTTGCCCTCGCGCAGGTCGTCGCCCGCGTTCTTGCCCATCTGGTCGGCCGTGGCGGTGTAGTCGAGCAGGTCGTCGACGATCTGGAACGCGGTGCCGATGCGGCGGCCGTATTCCGCGGCGGCCTCTTCCGTGGCGGCATCCGCGCCAGAGAGCACCGCGCCGATCTGCGCGGCGGCCTCGAAGAGCTTGGCTGTCTTGTAGCGGATCACCTGCAGGTAGCGCTCTTCCGTGACGTCGGGGTCGTGCATGTTCAGCAGCTGCAAGACCTCGCCTTCGGAAATGATGTTTGTGGCGTCGGCCAGGATCTGCATGATGCGCATGCTGTCGGCCTGCACCATCATCTGGAAGGCGCGCGAATAGAGGAAGTCCCCCACCAGCACGCTCGCGGCGTTGCCAAACACGGCGTTGGCCGTCTTGCGGCCGCGGCGCAGGTCCGATTCGTCGACCACGTCGTCGTGCAGCAGCGTGGCGGTATGGATGAACTCGACCACCGCGGCCAGCTCGTGGTGATGTTCGCCCTTGTAGCCAAGCGCATTTGCGACGAGCAGCAGGATCACAGGACGCAGGCGCTTGCCGCCGGCGCTGATGATGTACTCGCCGATCTGGTTGATCAGCACGACCTCCGAGCCGAGGCGGCGGCGGATCACGGCGTCGACGGCGCGCATGTCTTCAGCGACGGGGGCGAGCAGGACGGAGGCGGAGGTCTGGGTCAAGGCGGGTTCCAGCGGGATGCGGTGGCGGATCGTCGGCATGCGCGCGGCGTGCGGCGCAAAAACCGCGAGATTATAGAGCAAGCAGGCGGTTTGGCCGGCATGCCGGCAAGCTGGGCGCGGCGTGGCAGGCCGTTGTGCGGGCGGCACGCTTTAGTCTTTGATTTGCTTGGGTTTTTCTTGTATAGTTGCGAGTTCTCTGTGTCCGTTGTCTGCGCAGGCGGGCTGCGAGTGGCACCAGAGTCACGTTTAGTTCTTTAACGAGGTCCGACAATGTACGCGGTCGTAAAAACCGGCGGCAAGCAATACAAGGTTGCTGCTGGCGAAAAACTGAAAGTAGAACAGATACCGGCGGACGTTGGCGCAGAAATCACGCTTGACCAGGTGCTCGCAGTGGGCGCCGGCGACCAACTCAAGGTTGGTGCGCCGCTGGTGAGCGGGGCTGCCGTCAAAGCCACCGTCATCTCCCACGGTCGTCACGACAAAGTGCACATCTTCAAGATGCGCCGTCGTAAGCACTATCAAAAGCGCCAAGGGCATCGTCAAAATTACACCGAGTTGCGTATCGACTCGATCGTGGCCTAAGGCCGCGTCGTCTACGTAACCGGATAGGAGTTCAGTCATGGCACAGAAAAAAGGCGGCGGTTCCACACGGAACGGCCGCGATTCCGAGTCGAAGCGCCTGGGCGTGAAGGTGTACGGCGGCCAAGCCATCAACGCTGGCGGCATCATCGTTCGCCAACGCGGCACCCGCACGCACGCTGGCGTGAACGTGGGCATGGGCAAGGACCACACCCTCTTCGCGCTGGTCGATGGCCACGTGAAGTTCGCCACCCGCGGCGAAGGCAAGAAGCAGTTCGTCGACGTTGTTCCGGCGGCCTGATCCAGCCTTGTAGTCAAAAGGCCCCGCACCCGTGCGGGGCTTTTTCGTTTCTGGCGCTAACAAAACGCGGCCGATGATGCCCGGCGGTACGATGTGGCCGGCGCGTTCTGTTAGCTCCATTTCCCTTACTGCCGTGCGCGTGTGCCGCACGGGCGGAGACCTCCATGAAGTTCATCGACGAAGCCCGGATTGAAGTGATCGCTGGTGACGGCGGCAACGGCAGCGCCTCGATGCGCCGCGAGAAATTCGTCCCGTTCGGGGGGCCGGACGGCGGTGACGGTGGACGCGGCGGCAGCGTGTGGGCGGTGGCCGACCGCAACATCAATACGCTGATCGACTACCGCTTTGCCAAGAAGCACCAGGCGCGCAACGGCGAGAACGGCCGTGGCTCGGACTGCTACGGTGCCGCGGGCGAGGACATCACCCTGCGCCTGCCCGTCGGTACGGTCATTTATGACGCCGATACCGACGAGCTGATCGCTGACCTCACGGTCGACGGGCAACGCCTGTGCCTGGCGCGCGGTGGCGAGGGCGGCTGGGGCAACATCCACTTCAAGTCGAGCACCAATCGCGCGCCGCGCCAGAAGACCGACGGCAAGCCGGGCGAGCGCCGCAACCTGCGTCTCGAACTGAAGGTGCTCGCCGATGTGGGGCTGCTCGGCATGCCCAATGCAGGCAAGTCCACGCTCATCACCGCCATCTCCAACGCGCGCCCGAAGATTGCCGATTACCCGTTCACGACGCTGCACCCGAACCTGGGCGTGGTGCGGACGGGTCCGTCGAAGTCCTTCGTGGTGGCGGACATCCCCGGGCTGATCGAAGGCGCGGCAGAAGGCGCCGGCCTGGGGCACCAGTTCCTGCGCCACCTGCAGCGCACGCGCTTGCTGCTTCACGTGGTCGACCTGGCGCCGTTCGACGAGAGCGTCGATCCGGTGGCCGAGGCCAAGGCCATCGTCGGCGAGTTGAAGAAGTACGATGCCGAGCTGTACGACAAGCCGCGCTGGCTGGTGCTGAACAAGCTCGACATGGTGCCCGAGGAAGAGCGTGAAGCGCGCGTGAAGGATTTCGTGAAGCGCTTCAAATGGAAAGGGCCGGTGCACCGCATCTCGGCGCTCACGCACGATGGCACGCAGGCGCTGGTCCACGCCATCCAGGAATACCTGGACGAACTGCGCGCCGAAGAAGACGCCGCCGCCGCCGCGCCCGACCTGCGCCTCGATCCGACGCTGCACAACGTCGATCACGACGGCGACACCAACGCATAAACACAACATTCTTCGGAGACACGCCACCATGGCCCTGCGTTCGCTGATTGCCGATGCGCGCCGCCTTGTCGTCAAGGTCGGTTCCAGTCTGGTCACCAATGACGGACGAGGCCTGGACCAGGCTGCCATCGCACGCTGGGCAGCGCAGATCGCAGCGTTGCGCGCGGCCGGCAAGGAAGTCGTGCTGGTCAGCTCCGGCGCGATTGCCGAAGGCATGCAGCGCCTGGGCTGGGCCAGGCGTCCGAAGGAGATCCACGAACTGCAGGCCGCTGCCGCCGTGGGGCAGATGGGCCTGGCGCAGGTGTACGAATCGGAGTTCGCGCGGCACGGCATCCGCACGGCGCAGGTGCTGCTCACGCATGGCGACCTGGCCGACCGCGAGCGCTACCTCAACGCGCGCTCCACGCTGCTCACGCTGCTGGGCCTGGGGGTCGTGCCCATCATCAACGAGAACGACACGGTCGTCACCGACGAAATCAAGTTCGGCGACAACGACACGCTTGGCGCGCTCGTCACCAACCTGATCGAAGGCGATGCGCTGATCATCCTGACCGACCAGCGCGGCCTCTATACCGCCGACCCGCGCAAGGATCCGAACGCCCGCTTCGTGGACGAGGCGCAGGCCGGTACGCCCGACCTGGAGCAGATGGCCGGCGGTGCCGGCACGAGCATCGGCAAGGGCGGCATGCTGACGAAGATTCTGGCGGCCAAGCGCGCGGCCAAGTCGGGCGCGCACACCATCATCGCCTCGGGTCGTGAAGAGAACGTGCTGGCGCGCCTGGCCAACGGCGAGGCCATCGGCACGCAGTTGCGCGCCCAGACGGGCCGCATGGCGGCGCGCAAGCAATGGATGATCGACCACCTGCAGCTGCGCGGACGCGTTGTCCTCGATGCCGGCGCGGTGGAAAAACTCACGGCGGGCGGCAAGTCACTGCTGCCGATCGGCGTGACCGAGGTGCAGGGTGAGTTCGCACGCGGGGAGGTGATCTCTTGCGTGGATGCGGCCGGGCGCGAAGTGGCGCGCGGGCTGACGAACTATTCGTCTGCCGAGGCGCGGCTGATTGCCCGCAAGGCTTCCTCCGAGATTGAAGCCGTGCTGGGTTATGTCAGCGCGGCCGAGCTCGTCCACCGGGACAACCTCGTGCTGCTCTGATCCCGCTCGGACGGGTCAAAACAACAAGGCCAACCTCGCAAGGGGTTGGCCTTTGTCTTTGGATGCGCGGTGTTGCTCAGGGCCCGTAATAGCGCCCGGACTGGCTCAGCCGCCGCACGAGCGTAGAGGCCCGACCGTCTCCCGCCACCGAGCGCACGTCGCAGAAGTACGTGCGCATGAGGGCCGAGGCGTAGTCGGTCGGCCCGCCGTTGCCCACGCGCTGCCAGTCGCCGGCGGCCTTGTAGGCGTTCATGCTGGCGGAGTCGGCGTTGGCGCTTTCGTTCATGTCGACGGCGCGATTGCCGACCCACTGGTTGGTGTCGTTGCGCAGCGTCGCGTAGATGCGGCGCTCGGCGGTGTCGCAGCGCAGGCCTTCGTAGTTGACGTTGCGCGCGCCGGTCCGGCTGGTGATCAGCACCGTGTAGCGCACCACGTTGTCCTTGCCGATGGACACCGATTTCGGATCGATCGCAAAGCGCAGCGGTGAATCGCTGCGGCCGCCGACCTCAAACGGCACCGCATCGCGGTCGACCGGCGGAGCGGGGAAGGTGACAGCGTCTTCCTTGAACGGCTTGTCATTGAACGGGTCCAGCAGCAGCCTGTCTTCGAGATCGCCAGTGCGGTTGTGGCCACATGCCGCCAACGCCAGCGCAGCCGCCAGCGCGAGCGGCACGAGAGCGCGTCGCGCTCCACGTGTCGTCGTCTTCAGAGTCACGAATTGTCCTTGGGAACCGTGTCGTCGGGGTTGGGAGAGGAGGAGGGGCCCGGCAGGGGCACGCTTACCGTTTCGACGATGACCGTGGTGGACGTGGCCGTCGTCAGCGCCGGTTGCGGGCGCTGTCCGCGTCCAGGTGGATCGCTGCGGCCTGCCTGGGCGCCGGGGCGCTCGCGGCCGTCGCGCTCGCGGTGCTGGCCCGTGCGCCCGTAGGGCGACAGCGGTGCACGGTTCTGCCGCTGCACGAAGCGCGACAGCTCCGACAGCGCCAGCTGGTACACCTCGCGCTTGAACTCGATGACGGCGTCCAGCGGCACCCAGTACTGGCTCCACCGCCAGGCATCGAACTCCGGATGCTCGGTGGCGCGCAGCTGGATGTCGCAGTCGCGACCGACCATGCGCAGCAGGAACCAGATCTGTTTCTGGCCCCGATAGTGGCCGCGGATCTCGCGGCGGATGAACTTGTCCGGCACCTCATACCGCAGCCAGTCGCGCGTGCGACCGACGATCCGGACGTGTTCCGGCAGCAGGCCAACTTCTTCGTGCAGTTCGCGGTACATCGCCTGTTCGGGCGTTTCGCCGTACTTGATGCCGCCTTGTGGAAACTGCCAGGAGTGCTCGCCAATGCGCTTGCCCCAGAACACCTCGTTTCTTGCGTTGATGAGGATGATGCCGACGTTCGGGCGGAAGCCTTCACGATCGAGCATGACTGCACCTCGAATACTTTAGAATTACGCCGATTATAGAGCGGCCCGTGGCCCGGCTGTCACCGAAGCCGAAATGTTGCCGCTCACTCGCGCCTCCTGGGGGAGGGCGCCGAGCACGCCAATGTGCGGCCGACGCCACGTCTCATCTCCTGATTCCGGTGGCTTTTGCCCTTGTTCTCGCGGCTTTGGTTCGCCGCGCCATCCCTTATTGTCAGTCGCATGAAAGCGTCCCAGTTCTTCATTTCCACTCTCAAGGAAGCGCCCGCCGACGCGGAGATCGTCTCGCACAAGCTGATGATGCGTGCCGGCATGATCAAGAAGCTCGGCGCGGGCCTCTATACGTATATGCCCGTGGGTCTGCGCGTGATCCGTAAGGTCGAGCAGATCGTGCGTGAGGAAATGAACGCCGCCGGCGCGGTGGAAGTGCTGATGCCGGTCGTGCAGCCGGGCGAGCTGTGGCAGGAGACTGGCCGCTGGGACAAGATGGGCGACGAGCTCCTGCGCTTCAAGGACCGCCACGAGCGCGACTTCGTCATCCAGCCGACCTCGGAAGAGGTGGTCACGGACATCGCCCGCACCGAGATCCGCTCGTACAAGCAGTTGCCGGTCAACTTCTACCAGATCCAGACCAAGTTCCGTGACGAGCGCCGTCCGCGCTTCGGCGTCATGCGTGGCCGCGAATTCACCATGAAGGACGCGTACTCCTTCGACCGCGACGCGGAAGGGCTCAAGGTCTCGTACCAGAAGATGTTCGACGCATACATGCGCATCTTCCGGCGTTTTGGCTTGGAGTTCCGCGCGGTGGCGGCCGACAACGGCGCCATCGGCGGTTCGGGCTCGCAGGAATTCCACGTGATTGCCGAGACGGGCGAAGACGCCATCGTGTACTGCCCGACGTCGGACTACGCCGCCAACGTCGAGGCCGCCGAGGCCGTGGCGCCGGCCACGCCCCGCGGTGCCGCCACGGAGGTGCTCACGAAGACCCACACGCCTGGCCGCGCCAAGTGCGAGGCGGTGGCCGAACAGCTGGGCATTCCGCTGTCGCGCACGGTCAAGTCGATCGTGCTGGCGACGGACGTGGATGGCGGCGAGCCGCAGATCTGGCTGCTGCTGTTGCGCGGCGATCACGAGCTCAACGAGGTGAAGGCATCGAAGGTGCCGGGCCTGGCCGATTTCCGCTTCGCCACCGAGGGCGAAATCCTGCGTGCATTCGGCACGCGTCCCGGTTACCTGGGCCCCATCGGCACCAAGCACCCGGTCAAGGTGGTGGCGGACCGCACCGTGGCGGTGATGAGCGACTTCGTCGTCGGTGCCAACGAAGAGGATTACCACTACACCGGTGCCAACTGGGGCCGCGACCTGCCCGAGCCGGAAGTCTACGACCTGCGCAACGTCGTGGAAGGCGACCCTTCGCCGGACGGCAAGGGCACGCTCTCCATCTGCCGCGGCATTGAAGTCGGCCACGTCTTCATGCTCGGCACCAAGTATTCGGAGGCGATGAACGCCACGTTCCTCGACGAGAACGGCAAGACCCAGCCCATGGTGATGGGCTGCTACGGCATCGGCATCACGCGGATCCTCGGCGCGGCCATCGAGCAGAACTACGATGCGCGCGGCATCATCTGGCCGGCGTCGATCGCGCCGTTCCAGGTCGTGATCTGTCCCGTGGGCTATGACCGCTCCGACGCCGTGCGCGCCGAGGCCGACCGCCTGCACGCAGAGTTGGTCGCCGCAGGCATCGACGTCATCCTGGATGACCGTGGCGAGCGCCCGGGCGCGATGTTCGCCGACTGGGAGCTGATCGGCGTGCCGTTCCGCGTCGTGGTGGGTGACCGCGGCCTCAAGGAAGGCAAGCTGGAATTCCAGGGCCGCCGCGATGAGGCCGCCACCGCCGTGGCGCCGGCCGATGTGCTGGCCACACTGAAGGCGCGTCTCGCGCAATAACGCACGCCACCGCATGTGCTGCCGCCTGCCCCGTCCGATTGCCGCCGCACTGTGTGCGGCCGTGCTGCTTGCAGGCGCGCAGGCGGCGTGGGCGGGCGCGCAGAAAGAGGAATACCTGGCGGACTCCGTGCGCAGTGCGCTGTCTGCCGCCGTGGCCGACAGCCGCCCGCTGCGCCCCGTGTTTGCCAGCAATGAGGAGCAGCTCGGCTACCTGCGCTGGCTGGCCGAGATGTCGGTGCGCCTGTCGAGCAAGATTCCGCAGGCGTCGGTACGCGTCGAGCTGATCGAGACGGCGTACTACGAGGCCAAGCGCGCGGGCCTGGACCCGGCGCTCGTACTCGGCCTGATCCAGGTGGAAAGCGGTTTCCGCAAGTACGCCATCAGCAGCGCCGGCGCGATGGGCCTGATGCAGGTGATGCCGTTCTGGACGCGTTCCATCGGCGACAAGGACGTCCGCAAGCTCTTCCACCTGCAGAGCAACCTGCGCTACGGCTGCACGATCCTGCGGCATTACCTCGACATGGAAGGCGGCAACCTGTACCTGGCGCTGGGCCGCTACAACGGCAGCCGGGGCCAGCCGCAATATCCGAATGCGGTGCTGGCGGCGTGGAAGCGCTGGCAGTACGAGGAGTCGAGCGCCATGACGGTATCCGCGCCGGTTCCGGCCGAACGTGGCCGGCGTGCAAAGGCCGCGCCGGAGGCACCCGCGCGCAACCCGTTCTCGCCGCTGCGGATCGCCGGCGGTTCGTGATCGTCCTCTAGCGGGCGGTCGGCCTACAATAGGGCCATCTTTCCCGCTCGCTGCATCCTGCGCATGTCTACGACCCAACCGTACGCGACGATGTCCGACGCGCTGCACGACTGGCTGCAGCGTCACGTGGACGAAGGCTTCGAGGCAGAGCCGCTGGTGGCCTCGATGGTGCAATCCGGCTATGACGGCGCCTTCGCACGGCGCGTGGTCGAGGAGGCGCTTGCCCGTCGCGCGCCGGCTCCTTCCGGGGCGCCCGTACCCGTCCCTGCCGTGGAGGCGCCGGATGAGAACAGCAATGCCGTCCGCACGGCCGACGGCGATATTCCGATCCTCTTCGCCATCGAAACGCCGCGCATCGTGCTGTTCCAGCACTTCCTCTCGGACGACGAGTGCGACCAGCTGATCGCCATCGGGCGGAATCGGCTCAAGCGTTCACCGGTGGTGAACCCCGAGACCGGCGAGGAAAACCTGATCGCCGCGCGCACCAGTGAGGGTGCGATGTTCCAGGTGGGCGAGCACCCGCTCATCGCCCGGATCGAGGCGCGGATCGCGCAGGCCGTGGGCGTACCGGTCGAGCACGGCGAGGGCTTCCAGGTGCTGCACTATGAGCCGGGCGGCGAATATCAGCCGCACTTCGATTTCTTCAATCCGGGCCGCACCGGCGAGGCGCGCCAGCTCGAGGTCGGCGGCCAGCGCGTGGCCACCATGGTCATCTACCTGAACAGCGTGCAGGCCGGCGGCGCGACGGGCTTTCCGAAGCTCGGGCTGGAGGTGGCGCCAGTCAAGGGCAACGCGGTCTTCTTCGTCTACAAGCGGCCCGATGGCACGCTCGATGAAGACACGCTGCATGCCGGCCTGCCGGTCGAGCGCGGCGAAAAGTGGATCGCCACCAAGTGGTTGCGCGAACGCCCGTACCGCCGCAGTGCCTGAGCGACGGTCGGGCGCATGGAATACACGTTCCTCTCGGCGACGATTCTGCTGGTGCTGATCACCGATCCGCTCGGCAACATTCCCATCTTCATCTCTGCGCTCCGGCCGGTGCCGGTGGAGCGGCGCAACCGCGTGGTGCTGCGCGAGGTCGGCATCGCGTTTGCGCTGCTGCTCGTCTTCATGTTCTTCGGCGAGGGCTTTCTGCGCATGATGAGCCTGACCGACATGTCGCTGCAGATCGCGGGCGGCATCGTGCTGTTCCTGATCGCGCTGCGCATGATCTTTCCGCGCGAAGGCGCCGCCGATGCGCAGCCGACCACCGAGCCCTTCATCGTGCCGCTGGCGATTCCCGCCATCGCTGGGCCGTCGGCGATGGCCACGGTGATGCTGCTGGTGTCGCAGGCGCCGGGTCGCATGTGGACATGGGTCGGCTCGCTATGCGCGACGATGGCCGTGTGCGCGGTGGTGTTGCTGAGCGCCACGCACATCCAGCGACTGGTGGGCGAGCGTACCGTGATGGCCTTCGAGCGGCTGATGGGACTGATCCTGGTGGCGATCTCGGTCGAGATGCTGCTCAAGGGCATCCGCATCTTCGCCCAACAGCTTTGAGCGCGGCGCCGGCAACAAAAAGGGCGACTCGGTGGTCGCCCATTTTTTTGCCCGCGCGCTACGTCAGGTGTTCTTGAGCGCGCGGATGCTCGGCAGGTTGCGCCAGTAGCCCTTGGCGTCCATGCCGCAGCCGAACACGTACCGGTCCGGCACGGAAAAACCGCAGAAATCGGGGTACAGCGGCTTGTCCTTGGCGAGCTTCTTCTCGCACAGCACGGCGGAGTAGAACTCGGCGGCGCCCATGTCGATGATGCGCGAGCGGATGGCGGCCATCGTTTCGCCTTCGTCGAGGATGTCGTCGAGCACCAGCACCGTGCGGCCCTTGACCGACTCGCGCGGCGCGACGCGCCATTGCATCTCGCCGCCCACCGTCTGGTTGTTGTAGCGCGAGAGGTGGATGTAGTCGAACTCCAGAGGGAAGGTCAGCTTGGGCAGCAGCATGCCGGTAAAGACGGCCGCGCCTCCCATGACGGAGAGCACCATCGGGAAGGTGTCGCCGATCTTCTCGGTGATCTCTTCGGCCATGCGGTCCAGCGAGCCGCGCACGGCCTCTTCGCTGACGATTTCTTCGGAGTTCGCCCAGAGTTCGCGGGCCTGTTCTGCGCTCAGCATCGTGTCAGTGGGGGAAAACGGTTCGGTTCAAATCGGTCAGGGGGTTCGAGGCGACAGGGTAGCCGCCTCAGCGGCCGCCGAACAAGCCCTTCATGCCGCCTTTCATGCCGCCCATGGCGCGCATCATCTTCATCATGCCGCCGCCCTTGAGCTTCTTCATCATGCCTTGCATCTGCTCGAACTGGTTGAGCAGGCGGTTGACTTCCTGCACCTGCACGCCCGCACCGGCGGCAATGCGGCGCTTGCGGCTCGCCTTGATCAGCTCCGGCTTGGCGCGCTCGGCCGGCGTCATGCTGTTGATGATGCCTTCCATGCGGCGGACCTGCTTTTCGGCCTGGTCCATGTTGGCGCCCTGCGCCTGCTGCGCCATCTGCGCCGGGAGCTTGTCGATCAGGCTGCCCAGGCCGCCCATCTTCTTCATCTGGCCGATCTGGGCCTTGAAGTCTTCCAGGTCGAAGCCGCCGGTCTTCTTGATCTTGGCCGCGAGCTTCTGCGCCTCCTCCATGTCGACACCGCGCTGCGCCTCTTCGACCAGCGCGAGGATGTCGCCCATGCCCAGGATGCGCTGGGCCATGCGGTCGGGGTAGAACGGCTCCAGCCCGTCGAGCTTCTCGGCCACGCCGACGAACTTGATCGGCTTGCCCGTGATGTGACGCACCGACAGCGCCGCGCCGCCGCGTGCATCGCCGTCGAGCTTGGTGAGCACCACGCCCGTGAGCGGCAGGGTGTCGTTGAACGCCTTGGCGGTGTTGACGGCATCCTGGCCGAGCATCGCGTCGACCACGAACAGCGTTTCGGCCGGCTTGAGCGTGGCGTGCAGCGCGGCGATCTCCTGCATCATCGCCTCGTCAATGCCAAGGCGGCCGGCCGTGTCGACGATCAGCACGTCGTGGTAGTGCTTCTTGGCCCAGTCCACTGCGGCGGCGGCAATGTCCACCGGCTTCTGGTCGGGCTGCGAGGGGAAGAAGTCGGCGCCGACCTGCTCCGAGACGGTCTTCAGCTGCGCGATGGCGGCGGGGCGGTACACGTCGCACGACACCGTCAGCACTTTCTTCTTCTTGTTCTCTTTGAGCCACTTGGCCAGCTTGCCGACGGTGGTGGTCTTGCCGGCACCCTGCAGGCCGGCCATCAGGATGATCGCGGGCGGCGTGACGTTGAGGTTCAACTCCGCCGCACGGCCGCCGAGGACGTTGTTGCCGACGCCTTCGAGCGCTTCCTGGCCGCCGATGATGGCGGTCAGCTCACGCTGCACGATGCCGACCAGCGCCTGCCCCGGCGAGAGGCTCGTGATGACTTCCTCGCCGAGCGCCTTTTCCTTGACGCGGGCAATGAACTCGCGCACGACCGGCAGCGCCACGTCGGCCTCGAGCAGCGCCAGGCGGACTTCGCGCAGCATCTCGGCGGTATTGGCTTCGGTGAGGCGCGCTTCGCCGCGCATGGTCTTGACCACGCGCGCGAGCCGTTGGGTCAGGTTATCCAGCATGACAGTGACAGGAATCCGGAATGGGGGACAGCGTTGGGGAAGAAGCGGCCGGCGCGGGCTTGCGTCGCGCCGGCTCGAATGGGGTTATTGCCAGCATGTTGCGTCGCCGCCCGGTGGGGGCCTCGGCGGGGCGGGCCCCGGCCAAAACCAGGGTGCGCTGCGGTAAACTGTGCAAATGGTGATTGTACTGTATGCGCTGACGGCGCTTCTCTACGGCACCCTCGCCTGGGCGGCGTGGGCGCGACGCGGCGGGCTCGAGGCTCCGGCCGCGGCTGGAGCCATCGGCGCGGGCGGGCACCCTCCCGGCGGTACGGTCCTCGTGCCGCCGCCGCCGGCGTCCGCGGGCACTGCGCCCGGCTGGTGGCGCTGGGCGCTGCTCGGCGCGCTGTGCGCCCACGGCCTGCTGCTGCACGAGACGATCTTCCCGCCCAGCGCGATGGTGTTCGGTTTCGCCTATGCGCTCTCGGCCATGCTCTGGCTGGGTGTGGGCATCTTCTGGATCGAAAGCCTTTTCTTCTCGCTGGCCGGCCTCGGGCTGCTGGTGATGCCCGTGGCGCTGGTCGGCAGCCTGCTGCCGCTGGCCTTTCCCGGCGCGCAGATTCTCGGCTACGCGGCCAGCCCCCTGTTCAAGCTCCACTTTGCCATCGCCAACGTGGCCTACGGGCTGTTCACGCTGGCGGCGTTCCACGCGATCCTGATGCTGGCCGCCGAGCGCCGTCTGCATACCATGCACCGTCCGGCAGAAGGCGGGTGGCTGAGCCGCTGGCTCGACCTGCTGCCGCCGCTGCTCACGCTCGAAAAGCTGCTGTTCCGCCTGATCGGCGCCGGTTTCGTGCTGCTCACCCTGACCATCGCCTCGGGCGTGCTGTTCTCCGAGCAGCTGTTCCACCGCGCCGTCCATTTCGATCACAAGAACGTCTTTGCGGTGCTGTCGTGGCTCATGTTCGGCGGCATCCTGATCGGCCGCCACTTCTATGGCTGGCGTGGCCGGGTGGCGCTGCGCTGGGTGATGGCCGCCTTCGCGATCCTGCTGCTGGCCTACGTGGGCAGCCGCTTCGTGCTCGAGGTCATCCTGCATCGCACGTAGCCGGCCTGCGCGGCTGTCCGACCCTGTTCCGTTTCCCATGGCGCGTCCTGTCCTGCTGATCCTGATGCTGCTTGCCGGCTGGTGGTGGTTGAGCCGCCTGGCTGCGCGCCCGTCCCGTCCGTCGGGCGCGCCTGCCGGCGCGGGCGAGCAGGCGCCCGGGTCGCACGCTTCGCAGCCTATCGAGCAATGCGCCGTGTGCGGGGTGCACGCGCCGCGCACCGGCATGATCGCGCTGCCCGGTGGCCGTTACCGTTGTCCAGAGCACGCCGACCGGGGCCGCGCATGACGCCGGAGGCCTCCGGCACCGCGCACGCCAGGCCCGCGGGCGCAGAGGAAGCCGCACCGACACCCGCCGGCCGCAGCGTGCTGTCGCGCCTGAACGCATGGCGGGCCATCCGCTCGGTGTGGCGCGAACCGGATCCGCCCGAGTTCCAATGGCGCCTGCTGCGCTATTTCGCCTTCAGCCGCGCGGCCGTTGCGCTGGTGCTGCTGCTGTTCGTGATGGTGCCGCGCGAGCACAACGAAGCGGCGGCGCTCCTCAATGACGAAGCCCTGCTGAGCCTGACGCTGCCGTACCTGGCGCTCGCGCTGCTGATCCTGGCCGCTGCGGGGTGGTGGCGTTCGCGGTTCCAGTTCCGGGTGCGGCTCGATGTGGTGCTCGATCTGCTGTTCCTGGGGCTGGCGTACGCGACGCTCTCGCGCCTGTCGGCGAGCGTCGCGATGGTGCTGCTGATGCCGGTGCTGGCCGCGGGCGCGCTCACCAGCCTGCTCTTTGCGCTGTTCACCGCGGCCGTGGCGTCGATGGTGGTGCTGGCGGATCCGTTCCTGCAGATGCTCGGCGATGGCGTGATCGCGCCAGGGCTGGCATCGGCGGGGCTGTATGGCCTCGTCTACATGATGGCCGCGTTGATGATGGTCGGCCTGTCGCACCGCCAGATCGCGCAGGAGCGCCTGACGCTCGCGCGCGAGCGCGAGCTGCGGCTGCAGCAGCTCGTCAACCGGCTGATGGTCCATGACATGCAGGACGGCGTGATGCTGGTGCGTGCCGACGGCCGCGTCGTCGCCGCGAACCCGGCGGCGGCCGTGCTGCTGGGCGTGCCGCAGAGCGCCTTCGCCGCCGGCGGTGCGATGCTGTTCGACCTGAAGGACGTGCCGCACCTGCGCCCGCTGCTGGAGACGCTGCGCCAGTGGCTGCGCCGCAAGAGCCGCCCCGCAGAGCGCACCGGAGACGACGACGCGCCGCGCATTCTCGACCTCCTGCCGGTGGTTCCGGGCGGCCGCGCCGCGCTGCATGCCCGGCTGCGCCTGCGCTTCATCCTGCCCAGCCTGGCGAACCTGCGCAGCGTCTATATGGAAAGCCTGGTCAGCACCATCGGCCTCGGCCGACCGGGCGAGGTCGAATCGCCGCGGCTGCGCCATCCTTCGGCGGAGGCCACCACTCAGGGCTGGTCGGCCGACGACGAGGCCTTTCTGCGCCACGAGCTGCATGACACCGTGCTCGTCCACGTGGAAAGCTGGGAGCGCGTGGCCGAGCAGGCCCAGCAGGAAAAGCTCGCGTCGATGGGGCGGCTGGTGGCCAGCGTCGCGCACCAGATTCGCAATCCGCTGGCGGCCATCAGTCAGGCGGCCGAGTTGCTGGATGACCCGGGCGACGGCGGTGAACACGCCCGCCGGGAAGGCTCGGGTGTGGAAACGCGCCTGCTGCGCATCATCCGCGACAACGTGCGCCGGCTCGACCAGGTGGTCGCCGACGTGCTGATGCTGTCGCGCCGCCCGCGTGGTGAGCGCGTGCGCGTGCAACTGGCACAGGTGCTTCCGGAGGTGGTCGAGCGCTGGCGCGCCGAAGCGCTGCGCCGCGCGGGCGAATCGGCTGAAATCAACCCGAATCTCGTGCGCGTGGCGGTGGATCTGGACAAGCCTGTTTTGTTCGACCCCGCGCAATTGCAGCAGGTGGTGGGCAACATGCTCGACAACGCGCTGCGCTACTGCCGCCGTGTGCCGGGCTCCATCCTGCTGGCCGCGTACGCGCTGGACGACACGCACGCCGAGCTCGTCATCTGGAACGACGGCCCCGAGGTCAGCGCCGAGCAGCAGCGCAGCCTCTTCGAGCCGTTCTTCACGAATGACGCCCAAGGCACCGGCCTGGGCCTGTACATGGCGCGCGAGTTGTGCAGCGCCAACGACGCGCAGATCCGCTACGGCGCCATCGCGCTGGAGTCCTTGCTCGATCGGACCGGAGCGTTGACCATGGAGGCGCGTGAGACGCTGCCGCGCCGCGCCTTCGTCATCACGCTGATGTTCGATCAACCCGCCCTGGCCGCAGCGGAATGAACCGCCGGCTGATATTCCGCTGACCTGCTGATCCATGTCCAAAGCCGCCATCGTTCGCGAACCCATCCTCGTCGTCGATGACGAAGCCGACCTGCGCGAGCTGCTGGAGATCTCCCTGCGCCGCATGGGGCACGACGTGGTGCTTGCCAGCGGCCTGGCCGAAGCGCGCGAGGCGCTGTCCCGTCAGCGCTTTGCGCTCGTGCTGACCGACATGCGCCTGGGCGACGGTCTGGGCATCGAACTCGTGCGCCAGCTCTCCGCCACTGCCGACCGCACGCCGGTGGCCGTCATCACGGCATACGGCAGCGCCGAGAACGCAGTGGAAGCGCTCAAGGCTGGTGCGTTCGACTACATCGCCAAGCCGCTCTCGCTCGACCAGCTGCGCAGCCTCGTGCTCAACGCGCTGGGGCGCCAGCAGCGCGATCCCGATCCCGGCAATGCCGATCTGGCAGAACGCACGAGCGAGCTGCTGCCCGGCCACTCGGCTGCCATGCAGGAGGTGCGCCGCTCGCTGATGCGCCTGGCGCGCAGCATGGCGCCGGTGGTGATCAGCGGCGAATCGGGCAGCGGCAAGGAACGGGCGGCGCGCGCCATCCATGCGTTGTCTGCGCGCTCGGCCCGGCCCTTCGTGGCCGTCAACTGCGGCGCGATTCCGGAAAACCTGATGGAGGCCGAGTTCTTCGGCTACGTGAAGGGCGCCTTCACCGGCGCCGACAGCGATCGCCAGGGCTTCTTCCAGGCGGCCAACGGCGGCACGCTGCTGCTCGACGAAGTGGCCGACCTGCCGCTGACGATGCAGGTGAAGCTGCTGCGCGCGCTACAGGAACGCCGCGTGCGCAAGATCGGCGAAAGCCGCGAAGACCCTGTCGACGTGCGCGTCGTCTGCGCAAGCCACCAGAACCTCGCGCGCCTGGTCGCCGCAGGGCGCTTTCGCGAAGACCTGTTCTACCGTCTGAACGTGCTCGAGCTGCGCATGCCCACGCTGCGCGAGCGCGCCGAAGACGTGCCCGTGCTGGCCGGCGTGCTGCTCGAGCAACTCGCCAACCGCTATGGCGATCCGCGTCCCAAGCGCCTCACGCGCGCGGCGCTGCAGCAGTTGTGCGCGTATCCGTTTCCGGGCAACGTGCGCGAGCTGGAGAACCTGCTCGAACGCGCGTACGCGTTTGCCGAGGGCGAGTCGATCGACGTGGACGACCTGGGCGCGCTGGGCGCCGAGATCGAGCGCTCGCCGCTGTTCCACCGGACGCGCGAGGCGCAGGCCGCAGCAGCCGGGATCCATCCGATGGCACCGCCACCGCCCGTGACGGGCTGGCCGGATGCCGTGTACACGCCCGCCCCGGCGGTGCCCAGCCCCATGGGCGCGTTGCAGCCCATGCAGCCGCCGCTCGCACAGCCTGCGGAGCCTGCACCGGCCGCCAAGCCGAGCGGGCCGCCGATGCCGAGCGTCGCGCTGCCCATCGACCTGCCGGCGTATCTGGAGTCTGTCGAGCGCAGCGTGATCCTGGCCGCGCTCGACCAGACCGGCTTCAACCGCACCGCGGCCGCCAAGCTGCTCGGCCTGTCGTTCCGGCAGTTGCGCTATCGGATGCAGCAGCTCGGCATTCGCGACCCGCGCGACGTGGAGCCGGCCAGCAACGGCCTCGGCGGCCAGAACGACGATGCATAAGCTGCCCGCCATGCATGTCGGCGCCGACGGCTGGGTCGATGCCATGCGTCGGCACCCGTCGCCCAACGTCGACGAACGGCCCGCGGGCATGCCGATCGATCTGATCGTCCTGCACAACATCAGCCTGCCGCCGGCACAGTCGGAGGCCGACTTCGGCACCGACGACGTACTGCGTTTCTTCACCAACACGCTCGACTGCGACGCGCACCCGTACTTCGATCAGCTGCGCGGCGTGCGCGTGTCGGCGCATTTCTTCATCCGTCGCACGGGCGAATGCGTGCAATTTGCATCGTGCGACGCGCGCGCCTGGCATGCCGGTGCGTCGGACTTTTTCGGGCGCACGCGCTGCAACGATTTCTCGGTCGGCATCGAAATCGAGGGCACCGACGATCTGCCCTTCACGCCCGAGCAGTACGCCACCACGGCGTCGCTTGTGCGGGCGATCTGCGCGGCGTATCCGATTGCGGCGATCGCCGGTCATTCGGACATTGCGCCGGGCCGCAAGACGGACCCCGGACCGCATTTCGACTGGGCGCATCTGCGCGCGCTCGGTGGATTCAATGCGGCGTTGTTCCCGTATCAGCACGCGCTCTGAAATGAAAACGGGCGGCCCGTTGCGAGGCCGCCCACGTTTTCCTCTGCTGATCTTTCTACTTCAGAGCCCTACCTCACGTGCCCATCGCCGGGTCGGACACGCCGTCCTTGCCCGTTTCCATGCGGCCGGCAAAGCGCCGCGTGAAGCCGCCTTGCGGCACCGTCACCGTAAAGTCGTACCAGTTGCCCTGGCGCGCGATCGGCCAGTGCTGGTCCAGTTGCTTGCCGGCCGGGATGTCGAACGTCCACGGGCCGTCGTTGCGGTACGCGTTCGGCTTGACGGTGAAGGTGCAGCCGGCGGTGCCGGTGTTCATCATCGTCACGTAGACCTCGGCGTTGGCCAGGTCGTAGCAGACGCGGATTTCCGGTGCGCTCGAACCCGCTGCCGACACGGCGCTCACATCGCCCGAGAACGCGCGGTGGAAGCCGTTGGGGCCGAGCACCCACAGGTCGTATTTGCCCTTGTCGGCGGTGAACACGTCCCAGGTGTCGTCGAGCATCTTGCCGGGCTCGACCGCATAGCGGCGCGGCACGCGGTCCAGATGCAGGCGGTCGTACACGTGGAAGACGGCGGCCGCTGTGCCGGTGTTGCTGAAGATCAGGCGCAGCGCGCGGTTGGTGGCGTCTTCGCGCGCGCTGACGTGCAGCTCGTACGGCAGGGCGCGCGAGGGGCGGGTGCCGGTGGCTTGCGTCGGCATCTGCTGTGCCGTCACCGAGGGCAGCGGCACCTGCGGCTTCAACCCTTGCGCGGTGCGGATCGAGTCGGCGGTTGCCTTGTCGCGGCTGGGCAGCGTCGGCAGCGTTTCGGTGTTCGGGTTGACGAAGTTGAAGGCGCTGGTCAGGTCGCCCAGCACCGCGCGGCGGTACGCGCTGATGTTCGGCTCCTTGACGTTGAAGCGCAGTTCCAGGAAGCGCAGCACCGAGGTGTGGTCGAACGCCTGCGAGTTGACCCAGCCGCCGCGGCTCCACGGCGAAACGACGTACATCGGCACGCGCGGGCCGGGGCCATAGGGGCGTTGGTCCGTGTGGTATTCGCCGGCCGTGCTCACCGTCGATTTGCCGGCCAGCACGCCGTTGTCATAGGCCGGCGCTGCGGGCGGCGGCACGTGGTCGAAGAAGCCGTCGTTCTCATCGAAGTTGATGAACAGCACGGTCTTGCTCCACACGGCCGGGTTGGCGGTCAGCGCGTTGAGCACTTCCTGCGTGTACCACGCGCCCTGCACAGGGCTCGACGGACCGGGGTGTTCGGAATACGTGGCCGGCGCGACGATCCACGACACCTGCGGCAGCTGGCCGGCGGCAATGTCGTCCTTCAAGGCCTGCAGGAAGCCGCCGTCGGGCATGGTGTTGCCGACACCCTTGATGAGCGGGCTGACGGTCTCGTCGGCCGGCGTGTACGGCGGGAACGGGCTGCCGTCGGCCAGGTTGCCGCGCGCGGCGTTGGCATCGCGGTAGGCCTTGAAGCCGGCGAGCGGGTTGTCGGTGAAGTTGTCCGGCATGTTCTGGTAGACCTTCCACGACACGCCGGCCGCCTGCAGGCGCTCGGGGTAGGTCGTCCAGTTGTAGGTGACGCTGGCGTCGAGGTGATCGCCGCTGTTGTCGATGACGGGGCCACCCGCCGCGCCGGTCGGGTCGTTCGTGCCCGTCCAGTGGAACAGGCGGTTGGTGTTGGTGCCGCCGTGGAACGAGCAGTGGTACGCATCGCACAGCGTGAAGGCGTTGGCCAGCGCGAACTGGAAGTCCAGCTCGGCCTGCTTGTAATAGCCCATCGACTGCGTCTGCTTGTAGGTCGGCCACTTGCTCATGCGGCCCAGGTCCCACGCGTTCTGCGCATCGGGGTAGCTGTGCGGCGTGCCGGACACGCGCTGCGCGTTGCCGGCGCTGCTGTCGAGGTAGTACGGCAGCACCGTGCGGCTCGGTCCGCTGCCTGGCACGTAGGTCTGCTGCCAGACGTTCAGGCCGCCCGCCAGCGGGATGGGGAAGCGGTCGCCGAAGCCGCGCACACCTTGCAGCGTGCCGAAGTAGTTGTCGAACGAGCGGTTCTCCTGCATGAGGATCACCACGTGTTCGACGTCGCGGATCGTGCCGGTCGCGTTGTTGGCCGGGATGGCCAGCGCGCGGCGGATCGACGGCGGAAACGCGGCCAGTGCGGCAGCGGAGATCGCGCCCGTGCTGGCCAGCTTGAGGAAGTGGCGGCGGCCGCCTTGCTTGGTGTTGGAAGTCATGTCGGTCTCAGGCGTACGGAATGTACGAACGGGGGATCAGGGGGCGCAGCGCAGGTTCGGTTTGTCGGCCGGCGGTTTGCCGGGCTGATCCGGCTGGGTCGTGCCCGCGTCGGTTCCGGTGCCTGGCGTGCCGTCGTTCGAATCGCCGCCGCAGGCCGACAGCGACAAGGTGGCGGCGCACAGCAGCACGGCGGCCAGCCGGTGCGGCCGCGCGAGAGGGTGGATGAAGGGCTTCATGAGCGGTCTCGTTCGGGTTGGGGGAGGGGATCAGGGGTTCAGCGACGACAGCGGCTGGTGCGACGCGTTGATCGTCTTGAGTTCGTCCAGCGTCAGGCGGCGCGTCCACATGGCGAGGTCGTCGTAGGCCATCACGCCCTTGAGCGAGCCCGGGTTGTTGGGCACGTAGTTGTGCGTGGCGTCGTCGTTCAGGCCCCAGACCAGCGTGGCCAGGCCGCCCAGCTTCGTGACGTCGGTGTTGGCGATGGGCTTGTCTTCCACCTTCTGCGCGCCGAGCACCGGATCGAGGATGTAGGCGCTGAAGCGCTTGGCCTGCGTGTCCACCGACAGGGCGAGATACGCCCATTGGTTGGCGCTGAACTTCATGCCGTTGATGTCATCGCGCTTGCCGCCGCTGCCCAGGTTGAAGCGCACCTCGCAGCCGCCGAACAGGCCGAGCGCAATGCCCGCATTCGCGCCCGACGTGTAGTTCTTGTTGGAGAGGATCGGCTCGCCGGTGCCGTTGCCCTGCGCGCAGTCAGACTTGAACCAGAAGCCGATGGTGAACTGGGGGCTCAGGGCGATGTCGGCGCCGTTCTGCGTGAGCTTGTAACTGTCGACGCGCGAATCGACCGACAGCGCCGTGCCGCCGAACGGGTCGGTGGCTGCCGAGCCGCCGTCGGTGCCCAGCACCCAGGGGCCGATCGTCGAGCTGGCTTTGCGGTCGGTGGGCGGCAGCGGGTCGAAGCTGTAGTACGCCGCAAGGCCGTTGGTGAGCGTGGCTGCCAGCGGCGTAGGCGCAACGTAATCGATCTGCGCAAGCGTCGAGACCGGCATGTCATTGCGCACCACCGTGTAGTTGATGCGGTACAGGCCGGTCGCGGTGGCAAAGCTGTTGTCGGTGTACTGCGTGGCCGTGGCAGGCAGTGTGGCGACCGGCTTGCCATCGCGCAGCACGGTGATGGGGCCGCTGGCGGTGGTCGGGTTCTGCCACGTGAGCACCAGCGACGCGTTGTATTGACCCACCGTGCTCTGGAGGTTGCGTACCCCCACGGCATTGGCCGTCAGCGCCGCGCCATCAAGCTTATGTGTGGCAGCCGGCACGGCGGCGTTCAGTTGCGCCAGGACGGTCGGCACGATGTCGGCCTCGCTCGGCAGCGCGGCCAGCGTGGCTTCGGAGGTGGGTGCGGCCGTGCCGTCCTTCCCCAGCACCGGGTTCGCGGTCTTGTTCAGGGCGATGAAGGCGGTGCGGTTCTCCAGCGTGGGCGCCGACGTGGTCGCGCCGGTTGCGTCGAGGCCATGGCTGGTGGTGACGACCACGAGCCAGTCTTCGCCCGGGTTGGCCGCCCGGCGCTGGGCGATGGCAGCCTGCAGCGTGCCGATGGCCTGGTCGACGTCGTGCAGGGCAGCGGTGTAAGCGTCGCTCTGCAAGCCTGCGTCAAGGGCAGCGGCGGCCGGCGCGCTGTACTGCGCGAAGACGACGTCGTAGCCCGATTGCACGAGCTTCACGCTGTGTTGCGTGACGCACGGATCGGCCTGGGCGCAGTCGACCAGCGTGTCGAGATTGCCCGCCTGCTGGTCCGCCTTGAGCAGCGCGGGCAGCACGGCCGAGCTGACGGCCGCGCCCAGGTGCGGGGTGGTGCCGGCGGCCTTGGCGGCGCCGCGCACGTAGCCGAAGACGGTCGGAGCGGCCAGCGTGGCGACGGTGTCGTCGGGCGCGCCGTGGCGGTTCTGCCAGGTGCCGGTCAGCACGGTGGCCCAGCTCGGGGTGTCGAGCGGCGGCTGGGCGGTCGTCGTACCGAGCGTGCCGCCCGTGGAGGCCGGCATGACCGATAGCGCGGCCAGGTTCGGCAGGCTGCGCCGCAACAGGCCGCGCTGGACCTGCGCATAGGTGGCGCCGTCCACGCCGACCACCAGCACTTTCCTGCTGGGGCCGGCCGGCGGCGGGCTGGTGTTGCCCTGGCCGGCGATTGGGGTACCATCGCTGCCCCCGCCGCAGGCCGCCAGTGCGGTGGCCAAGGTTGTGCCCAGCGCGGCCGTCAGCAGACGGCGGGCAGGTCGGTTCCAAGCCATGTCGATTTTCCTCGGTCGTGGTACGCGGCGCCAGGAGGGCGCCGCGGTGATTGCGCTCCCTGCAATGCGACCGAAGCGTAGGGACGGGGCCTGTCGCTCAAGTGACAGCCGCGACAAGAATGCTGATGCCGCTATTCGGATTTCTTGTGCGTCGTCCACGGGCGACGCACCGGTGCAGTGCACGTCACGCAATTCCCTACCGAAGGTGAGGTGGTGTCTATCGCGCTTGCCTCACCGATAGAAAGAATTATTCTGGAAACGTGCGCATTGCGACGCCGCACGCCGGCCCCGTCGACCCTTTGTGCAGACTGGGATGGCGGGTTTGCGGCAGCGCATCCGGGATGGAAAGAAGGCCTTTCGCCCCCATCTGTCAAGACTGGTCATCTTCGACCGATCCACTATACTTAGCGCCAATCCCGGGATGAAACACTAGATGTAGTGGTCGCTTTCCGGGATTCTTATTTCGGCGCCACGCGGGGGCGGGCGTACGGCAGGTCAAGCCGGCGCTTGGGGGCTGAGAAAAGACAAGGGTCTTTTCGGTCTCTTTTTCCTGCGTGGTGCCAGAGTCCGCCCTGGGGTTCCCCACCGGCGGACCCTCAATCGAACGGTTCAACAGGAGTCCACATGCAGACGGCCCAATCCGAAATCCACTCCGGCACCGCCAATCCCACTCAATTTGCGCAAAGCGCTGGCGGCACGGCCGTGGCCCCCGGCACCGGTTCCGGCGTCAACTACGCCGATTACAAGATCATCCGCCGCAATGGCGCCGTGGTGAGCTTCGAGCCGTCCAAGATCGCCGTGGCGATGACCAAGGCCTTCCTCGCCGTGAACGGCGGGCAGGGCGCCGCTTCCGCGCGTGTGCGCGAGCTGGTCGACCAACAGACGCAGAACGTGGTGCGCGCCCTGCTGCGCAGCCGCCCGAACGGCGGCACGTTCCACATCGAAGACGTGCAGGATCAGGTCGAACTGGCCCTGATGCGTTCGGGCGAGCACGACGTGGCCCGCGCCTACGTGCTGTACCGCGAGCGCCGCGCCCAGGAGCGCGCACAAGCCGGCGAAACCCAGCAGCAACCGGCCTTCATCGGCCTGAACGTGACCGACGGCGGCATCACCCGCCCGCTGGACATGGCGGCGCTGCGCAACGTGATCGTCTCGGCCTGCGAAGGCCTGGGCGATGCGGTGGACCCGGAGCCGATCCTCAAGGAAACGGTCAAGAACCTGTATGAAGGCGTGCCGATGACGCAGGTGTACGACTCGGCCATCCTGGCCGCCCGTACGCTCATCGAGAAGGACCCGGCGTACAGCCAGGTCACGGCGCGCATCCTGCTGCACACGATCCGCCGCGAAATCCTCGGCGAAGAAGTCACGCAGGCCGAAATGAGCACCCGCTATGCGGACTACTTCCCGCAGTTCATCAAGCGCGGCATCAACGCCGAGCTGCTGGACGACAAGCTGGCCCAGTTCGACCTGGCCCGCCTGGGCGCGGCGCTCGATGCCTCGCGCGACTTCCAGTTCAACTACCTCGGCCTGCAGACGCTGTACGACCGCTACTTCCTGCACATCAACGAAACCCGCATCGAGATGCCGCAGGCGTTCTTCATGCGTGTGGCGATGGGCCTGGCGCTGAACGAAATCGACCGCGAAGCCCGCGCCATCGAGTTCTACCAGCTGCTGTCGTCGTTCGATTTCATGTCGAGCACCCCGACGCTGTTCAACTCGGGCACGCGTCGCTCGCAGCTGTCGTCGTGCTACCTGACCACCGTGTCGGATGACCTGGACGGCATCTACGAAGCGCTGAAGGAAAACGCGCTGCTCTCCAAGTTCGCCGGCGGCCTGGGCAACGACTGGACCAACGTGCGCGCACTCGGCTCGCACATCAAGGGTACGAACGGCAAGTCGCAAGGCGTGGTGCCGTTCCTGAAGGTGGTCAACGACACGGCCGTGGCCGTGAACCAGGGCGGCAAGCGCAAGGGCGCCGTCTGCGCGTACCTGGAAACGTGGCACCTGGACATCGAAGAATTCCTGGAGCTGCGCAAGAACACCGGCGACGACCGCCGCCGCACGCACGACATGAACACGGCCAACTGGATCCCGGACCTGTTCATGAAGCGCGTGATGGAAGGTGGCGAGTGGACGCTGTTCTCGCCGTCCACCTGCCCGGACCTGCACGACAAGGTCGGCAAGGCGTTCGAGCAGGCCTACCTGGCCTATGAAGACAAGGTCGCGCGTGGCGAGATCAAGCTCTTCAAGAAGATGCCGGCGCTGCAACTCTGGCGCAAGATGCTGGGCATGCTGTTCGAAACCGGCCACCCGTGGATCACGTTCAAGGATCCGTGCAACATCCGCAGCCCGCAGCAGCACGTGGGCGTGGTGCACAGCTCCAACCTGTGCACGGAAATCACGCTGAACACGAACGACAGCGAAATCGCGGTGTGCAACCTCGGTTCGGTCAACCTGGTCGCCCACCTGGTCAAGCAGGCCGACGGCAGCGTGGTGCTCGATCACGAGAAGCTGAAGAAGACCGTGCGCACCGCCATGCGCATGCTCGACAACGTGATCGACATCAACTACTACGCGGTCAAGAAAGCACGTGATTCGAACCTGCGCCACCGTCCGGTCGGCCTGGGCATCATGGGTTTCCAGGACGCGCTGCACGTGCTGCGTGTGCCGTACGCGAGCGAGGCCGCCGTGCAGTTTGCCGACACCTCGATGGAAGCCGTGTGCTACTACGCCTACTGGGCGTCGACCGAGCTGGCTGAGGAGCGCGGCCGCTACAGCAGCTACAAGGGCTCGCTGTGGGATCGCGGCATCCTCCCGCAGGACTCGCTCAAGCTGCTGGCCGAAGAGCGCGGCGGCTACCTCGAAGCCGACATGTCGTCGACGATGGACTGGGACAGCCTGCGCGCGCGCATCAAGCAGTACGGCATGCGCAACTCGAACTGCGTGGCGATCGCGCCGACGGCAACCATCTCCAACATCATCGGCGTGTCCGCTTGCATTGAGCCGACGTACCAGAACCTGTACGTCAAGTCGAACCTGTCGGGCGAGTTCACGGTGGTCAACGACTACCTCGTGCGCGACCTGAAGGCCCGCGGCCTTTGGGACGAAGTGATGGTTGCCGACCTGAAGTACTTCGACGGCTCGCTGGCCCGCATCGACCGCATCCCGCAAGACCTGCGCGACCTGTACGCAACGGCCTTCGAGGTGGAGCCGCAATGGCTGGTGGAAGCCGCCGCGCGGCGCCAGAAGTGGATCGACCAGGCGCAGTCGCTGAACATCTACATGGCCGGCGCGTCGGGCAAGAAGCTGGACGACACGTACAAGCTGGCCTGGCTGCGTGGCCTGAAGACCACGTACTACCTGCGCACGATCGGTGCAACGCACGTGGAAAAGTCCACCGTGTCGCGCGGCACGCTGAATGCGGTGTCGTCGGGTAGCGATGTGGGTGGCGTGTCCGCTGCCGGCGTGTCGCAAGCCGCGCCCGCCAGCGCACTGGATGCTGCTGCCGCCACCGCGCAGGCCATGCCGGAAGCCGAAGGGGCCGTGTGCACGATGCGCCCGGGCGACCCCGGTTTCGAGGAATGCGAAGCCTGCCAGTAAATCTAAACAGTGCCTGAGGTTGCTCCCGCGCAAGCGGGAGCACCGTGATCTGCAGGACACTAGCCTCGCGCTCCGAAAGGGCGGGAGCGACGCGCAAAGAATTCAGGAGAAACACCTATGCTGAGCTGGGACGACGACGTCAAACCTGCCGCACAACCGCAAGCTGCACCGCAGCCTGTGTACCAACCGCAACTGCAAACCGCCACCGCCGACCAGGGCGGCGTGCTGCCCCCGTCGGCCACTGCCGCCGCCGGCACGGGCATCCTCGGCAACAATCCGAACGCCGCTGCCGCGCAGAGCAACCGCCGCGTGAACGCCGCCGACAAGCGCGTCATCAACGGCGCCACCGACGTCAACCAGTTGGTGCCGTTCAAGTACAAGTGGGCGTGGGAAAAGTACCTCGCCGGCTGCGCGAACCACTGGATGCCGCAGGAAATCAACATGTCGCGCGACATCGCCCTGTGGAAAGACCCGAACGGTCTGACCGAAGACGAGCGCCGCATCATCAAGCGCAACCTGGGCTTTTTCGTGACGGCCGACTCGCTGGCCGCCAACAACATCGTGCTGGGCACCTACCGCCAGATCACCGCGCCGGAATGCCGCCAGTACCTGCTGCGCCAGGCGTTTGAAGAGGCGATCCACACGCACGCGTATCAGTACATCGTGGAATCGCTGGGCCTGAACGAGGCCGAGATCTTCAATGCGTACCACGAGGTGCCGTCGATCCGCGACAAGGACGAGTTCCTGATCCCGTTCATCGACACGCTGACCGATCCGTCGTTCAAGACCGGCACGCCCGAGAACGACCAGAAGCTGCTGAAGTCGCTCATCGTCTTCGCCTGCATCATGGAAGGCCTGTTCTTCTACGTCGGCTTCACGCAGATCCTGGCGATGGGCCGTCAGAACAAGATGACCGGTGCGGCCGAGCAGTACCAGTACATCCTGCGCGACGAGTCGCTGCACTGCAATTTCGGCATCGACCTGATCAACCAGATCAAGCTGGAGAACCCGCACCTGTGGACGGCCGAGTTCAAGGCCGAGATCACGGCGCTGTTCAAGAAGGCCGTCGACCTGGAATACCGCTACGCAGAAGACACTATGCCGCGCGGCGTGCTGGGCCTGAACGCGCCGATGTTCAAGAGCTACCTGCGCTTCATCTGCAATCGCCGCTGCCAGCAGATCGGCCTGGACCCGCTGTTCCCGAACGAGGAAAACCCGTTCCCGTGGATGAGCGAGATGATCGACCTGAAGAAGGAACGCAACTTCTTCGAGACGCGCGTGATCGAGTACCAGACCGGTGGTGCGCTGTCGTGGGATTGATCGGCGTTCGCCGCCAAGCTCGAAGAAAAGGCCCATCCGGGCCTTTTTTCATCGGCGTGGAGTAGACAGGCTTCCCGGCTAGGCTGCGGCCCCGGGTTCCACCGGCGGCTTAGGGGCGCGCACCGTCAACGCACACCCGGCCGATGCGGCAATGATGGCGAGAATCGCCACCCACTGCCGCCCCGTCAGTTGCTCGTGCAGCACGATCGCGCCGGCCAGCGCGCCGATGGCGGGCTCCAGGCTGAGCAGCACGGAGAACGTCTTGCCCGGCAGGTGCTTGAGCGCCACCATCTCGAGCGAATACGGAATCGCGCTCGACAGCACGCCAATGCCCAGCCCCGCCAGCATCAGCGACGGTGACAGCAGCGACGCCCCCGCCTGCGCCACGCCGAACGGCAGCGCAAACAGCGCGCCGACCGTCATCCCGAGCGATGTGGCCTGGCCTGCGTGCAGGCCGCCCAGGTTCTTGCCGGTCAGGATATAGAGCGCCCAGCACACGCCCGCGGCCAGCGCATATGCCGCGCCCAGATGGTCGACCTGGCCGACCGCCTTGTCGGCCACCGTCAGCACCAGCAAGCCCGCCACCGCCAGCCCGATCCAGACGAAATCGAGCGCCCGCCGCGAGAGCAGCACCGCCAGCACCAGCGGCCCGGTGAACTCGATGGCGATCGCAATGCCGATCGGCAGCCGTTGCAGCGACAGGTAGAACAGCAGGTTCATGCTCGCCAGCGTGACGCCGTACAGCGCGATGCGGCCGGCATCCGAGCGGCCCAGATGCAGGCGCCACGGCCGCCAGAACGCCAGCAGGATCGCCGCGCCGATGCTGACGCGATACGTGACGGTGCCGGCAGCGCCCAGCACCGGAAACAGCGTTTTGGCAAACGAGTTGCCCAGGCACACCGATGCCATCGAGCCCATCAGCGCGAGGATGGACATCCAGGGGGGCGACGTCGTGGAAGCGGAAGACATGGATCGAGCGGAAACGGGCAGCACGGCAACGCCACAGCATAGCCGTGGCGCGGCATGTGCGCTTTGGGGTTACAGGGCTGCCGCGCTGGGGCGGATGACGTCGATCAGCAGCACGCGCTGCCCTTCGCGTTCGCCGTCGGGCCGGGGGGTGACGCCGCGCGGCGGGCGGGGGGCCGCCAGCGGCGCGGGGTCTTCGGCGCTCATGCCGAACACGGCCAGCCTGGAGGCGGCAATGCGCTGCAGCGTGCCGCGCACGCCCGGCACATCGAGGTCTTCGGGGTCGAAACCGGTGGTGGCCGTCCAGTCGTCGCGGGCGATGTCCTGCAGGCCGTTGGCCATCTCGAACTGCAGCGATGCACCGAAGCCCTTCTGCAGCGAGTGCATGCCGAGCAGGTACTCTGCCGTCAGGAAGGCACGCAGCCGCGTCCAGAATGCCAGCGCGCCGATGTTGCCGCTCTTGAGCGCATGGCTTGGGGCGACTTCCCAGCTATGGTCGAGCAGCCTGTTGATCAGGCGGCCCCAGGTGGGTACCTCGGTGCCGGCGGAACAGTCCTCACCTGGGCCTTCGGGGCGCGCGAGCTGGCGCAGCAGGCCGGTGAACGAGCCCGAGCCGGGGCGCGCGGCACCTGCCTGCGGGCCCGACGGCCAGCGCCACTGCAGCGGGGAGGGCGGCCGGATGCCGGGCCATTGCGCGTACTGCTGCAGCCCCGTGCACGGCGTCAGGTAGCGCCAGTGGCGCTGGTCGCGGCCGATGCGGCGCAGCGGCTCGAGCTCTTCCGACAGATTGAACTTGCCGAGAAAGGTCGCATTGCGCGACTTGATCGGTGAGCGCGCATAGACGTTGAAATCGGGCCAGCCTTCGTAAAGGCTGATCTGCGGCAGCGTGTGATGCTTGTCGAGGGCGTCGTCGGGTGCGTCGATGCGGCGGGCGGTGACGAACAGCGCGCGGCAATCGAGCGTGGGTACCGCGCCGCGCAGGCGCAGCAGGATCAGCAGGTCGCCGAACTCGGCCGGGCGCGCTTCCGTACGTGCCGGGTAGGCGTGCGGCTGCTCTTCCGGCCAGAAGGTGGTCAGGCGCAGGGCCGAGCCGGGAAATGCGCTGCGCAGTCCTTGGCGGAGCAAGCGCAGCCCGTCGGGGCGGCGCAGCGTGCGCAGGATCGACAAGTCATCGCGCAAGGCGGCGTCGGGGTGTGGCGTGCGGCCGCCGTGTTCTGCCGCCAGCGCAAAGCGCCAGAGCGCGGTGTCGCTGGCCAGATCCTGGGCGGCGTCATCGCGTACAGCTTCGGGGCGGCCGCCGGAAATCGGCTCTTGTGCGCCGCCGGGAACGTCTCCTCTTCCGGCCTGAGCGCTGCTCGACCCGGCAATCGCACCATAAGGGCCACGGAAGGGCGGCTGGTTGCGCTCGGGCATGGCTATTCCAACGTGGTGATTTTGATTTCTCTGGCGCGCAGCATAGCACCATGCATGGCGCCCGAGAACGCAGCGCGGCCCCTCCCGTGGGCGGGGCCCCGCGTTACGCTGTGCGGAACGAAGCGACCGCGTCGCGCAACACCTGCGCCTGTTCCTCCAGCGACAGCGCGGCGGCGGCCGCCTGTTCGACCAGCGCCGCGTTCTGCTGCGTCACTTCGTCCATCTGATTGACGGCCTGGTTGACCTGCTCGATGCCGGAGCTTTGCTCCTCCGATGCCGAGCTGATCTCGCCCATGATGTCGGTCACGCGCTTGACGGCGACGACCACCTCGTCGATCACACTGCCGGCCTCGGCCACCAGCGTGGTGCCGTTTTCCACGCGGCCGACCGAGTCGCTGATCAGCGCCTTGATCTCCTTGGCGGCTGCGGCGCTGCGCTGCGCGAGGCTGCGCACCTCGCCGGCCACGACGGCAAAACCGCGGCCTTGCTCGCCTGCGCGCGCAGCCTCCACCGCGGCGTTCAGCGCCAGGATGTTGGTCTGAAATGCGATGCCCTCGATCACGCCGATGATGTCGGCGATCTTCTTGCTGCTCTCATTGATGCCGGCCATCGTGTCGATCACGCGGCCCACGACTTCGCCCCCCTTGACCGCGATGTCCGACGCGTTGACGGCGAGCGAGCTGGCCTGGCGGGCGTTGTCGGCGTTCTGGCGCACGATGCTGGTCAGCTCTTCCATGCTGGAGGCGGTTTCCTCCAGCGACGAGGCCTGTTCTTCGGTGCGCTGCGACAGGTCGGCATTGCCCGCGGCGATCTGCTTGGTGGCGCTGGCAATGGAATCGGCCGACGTCTTGATGTGGCCGATGGTGCCGGTCAGTTGCTGCTGCATCTGCGCGATGGCCACGAGCATGCTGTCGCGGTCGCCAGGGCGCGTCTGCACGCGCACGGTCAGGTCGCCTGCGGCGATGCGGCGGGCCACCTCGGCGGCGTAGCCCGGTTCACCGCCGAGCCCGCGCTGCACGTTACGGATGATGAGTGACATGGCCAGCGACACCACACCGCCTACCAGCAGGATGACGATCAGGTTGGCGACGAGCGAATGGCGATATG
>OFCW01000047.1_pt1 | contig 59071 bp, 51 predicted proteins | sample 1520951 | NCBI WGS metagenome assembly OFCW01 (sample SAMEA4349680, study PRJEB24078) | microbial mat metagenome | biome: Terrestrial Biome; feature: Habitat; material: Microbial Mat | place: India | collected 2012-06-12 | depth 10 m | reverse complement strand
AGCCGACCGTGCGTGCTCCGGTGGAGATTTCCGCTGGCTGAGAGCCGGTCCACCTCAACGAAAACGCACGCTCAATGGCGTGCGTTTTTCATGGGGCGCTCCGGAAGCTCGCAGGCGTTGGATCAGGCCGCGCGTTCATCGCCGATGGCCGCGGTGCGCACCACCGTCCGCTCAGGCGGGAACACCGCGCTGAACGTGCTGCCCTTGCCGTGTTCGCTCGTCACCTGCAGCTCGCCGCCATGGCGCGAGAGCACGTGCTTGACGATGGCCAGGCCGAGCCCGGTGCCACCGGTGTCACGCGAGCGGCTGCGGTCGACGCGGTAGAAGCGCTCTGTCAGGCGCGGGATGTGTTCCGGTGCGATACCGATGCCGGTGTCCGTCACGGAGTACACCGCGTGTCCGTCCTTCACACTCCAGTCGAGGCGGATCGCACCGCCGTCCGGCGTGTAGCGCACGGCATTGGACGCCAGATTGCTGAAGGCCGACAGCAGCTCGAGCTCCGCCCCGCACACGCTCACGCCTGGGTCGCATGTCATGCTGATGGTGTGACGGCCGGCGGATAGCGCTTCAACGTCGTGCTGGAGCTGCAGCATCATCCGCTGCATCGGCACCGGCGTGACGGCCGGCGGCTCGGAGTTGCCTTCCAGCGTGGCCAGAGCCAGCAGGTCTTCCACCAGATGCTGCATGCGCATGGCCTGCACGTGCATCATGTCCAGGTAGCGCTTCTTGTCTTCTTCGGGCAGCGGAATGTCGCGCACGGTTTCGAGAAAACCCGAGAGCACCGTCAGCGGCGTCTTGAGCTCATGCGAGACGTTGGCGACGAAGTCGCGGCGCATGGCCTCGGTGTTCTCGAGCTTGGTGATGTCCTGCGACACCAGCAGCTTGCGGTCTTCGCCATACGGCAGGACCTGGACAGAGACGATGCTTTGCTTGTGCGGGCCCACGTCATGCATGGTGAGCGGCTCCTCGAACTCGCCGCGCGCCAGGTAGCGCACGAACTCCGGTCGGCGGATCAGGTGGGTAATGCGTTGGCGCAGGTCACGCCGGGCAGACAGGCCGAAGTGCTCCTCGGCCACGGCGTTGCACCATTCGATCTGGTCTTCACCATCGAGCATCAGCACGCCGTTGGGCGACGCCTGGATGGCCTGGATGAAGCGGCTGTGCTGCTGCTCGACCTGCAGCACCTGCGTGCGCCAGCCTTTCATCAGCCGGTGCAGGCGATAGTAGACCTCGCCCCACAGGCCCAGCGCGCTGGGGATCTCGCCATAGGCCGGCGAGTCCAGCACACGCCACAGCCGCTGGATCTGGTAGACGTAATACAGCAGCGTCGCCAGCAGCATCGCACTGAGCGCAGCCAGTGCAACCGCATGGCCGACGAAGACATAGAGACATGCCGTGGCGATGCCCAGCAACGCGGCAAAGACGGCAAAGCGGGTCCAGAAGACGTTCATGAAGGCATTCTAAGCGCTGGACCGCGAAGATCGTGTGAATACGCGACCAGGCAACCTGCTCGCGTATCCGGTCGGGTGACGGTGTTACTGCCCCGGATTGCGGGCCAGGCGATATCCGCTGCCGCGCACGGTTTCGATCATGTTGCTGTAACCGCCGGGCGCGAGTGCCGCGCGCAGGCGCTTGATGTGCACGTCGACCGTGCGTTCTTCCACGAACACGTGGTCGCCCCACACCTGGTCGAGCAACTGCGAGCGGCTGTGCACGCGCTCGGGGTGCGTCATCAGGAAATGCAGCAGGCGGAATTCCGTCGGCCCCAGGTCGAGCTTGATCGGATTCTCCGATTCCGGCTGCGTGGCCGTGACACGGTGCGTGGCCGGATCCAGCTTCAGGCCGTTGATGGCGACCACGTCGTCGGTCAGCTGCGGCGCGCGGCGGCGCAGCACGGCCTTGATGCGGGCCAGCAGTTCCTTGGGAGAGAACGGCTTGGTCACGTAATCGTCCGCGCCGCTGTCCAGCCCCATGATCTTGTCCTGCTCTTCGCTGCGCGCGGTCAGCATGATGATCGGGATCTGCCGCGTGCGTTCGTTGGCGCGCAGCTCCTTGGCGAACATCACGCCCGACTTGCCCGGCAGCATCCAGTCGAGCAGGACGAGGTCGGGCAGCACGTCGCTCATCAGCGACAGTGCCTGTTCAGCGTTATACGCGCGGATCGGGTAATGCCCTGCGTGCTGCAGGTTCACGGCAATCAGCTCAGCGATTGCCGGCTCATCTTCCACGACCAGAATACTGCTCGGCATACTCACGTCTCCAATCCTGCCTTTTATTCGCCCTCGCCCAGGATCTCGCGCTGCAGCGCCTCGCGCGAGGCGTGACGGACGTCGGTTCCCTTGACGATGTAAATAATAAACTCGGCGATGTTCTTGGCATGATCGCCGATGCGCTCGATGGCCTTGGCAATGAACAGCAGATCCAGCGCCACCGAGATGGTGCGCGGGTTCTCCATCATGTACGTGATGAGTTCGCGCATGAAGCCCCGGAATTCCTCGTCGATCGCCTTGTCTTCCTGCAGGATCGACACCGCAGCCGCCGTATCCAGCCGCGCGAACGCATCCAGCGCGTGACGCAGGATCGTCGCCGCCATTTCGCCCGAGCGCTCCACGCCGGCGTAGTTCAGCGCGTGTGCCGACGGGTCCTGCATGATGCGCTTGGTGCGCTTGGCGATCTTCTCGGCTTCGTCGCCGGCGCGCTCGAGGTTGGTGATGGTCTTGGAGATGGCCATCACCAGGCGCAGGTCGCGCGCGGTCGGCTGACGGCGGGCGATGATGTTGTTGCAGTCGCCGTCGATCTCGATCTCGAGCGCGTTGATCTCCAGCTCCACGGCCAGCACCTGGTCGCACATGGCCGTGTCGAAATTCGCGAGCGCACGCATGGCACGCGCGATCTGCGCTTCGACCAGGCCGCCCATCTGCAGCACCTTCGTGCTGATGGAGGTCAGGTCGGTATCGAATTGCGTCGACAGATGTTTGTCGGACATCGTGTTCTCCGGATCAGCCAAAACGGCCGGTGATGTAGTCTTCCGTTTCCTTGCGCTGGGGCTTGATGAAGATCTTCTCGGTCTCGCCGAATTCGATCAGCTCGCCCAGGTACATGTACGCCGTGTAGTCGGAGCAACGGGCAGCCTGTTGCATGTTATGCGTGACGATGACGACCGTGTAGTCATCCTTCAGCTCGGCGATCAGCTCTTCGATCTTGCCCGTGGAGATCGGGTCCAGCGCCGAGCATGGCTCATCCAGCAGCAGCACTTCGGGGCGGATGGCAATGCCGCGCGCGATGCACAGCCGCTGCTGCTGGCCGCCCGACAGGCCATAACCGGACTGGTTGAGCTTGTCCTTCACTTCGTTCCACAGCGCGGCCTTGGTCAGCGCCCATTCCACGCGGTCGTCCATCTCGGAGCGAGACAGGCGCTCGAACAGCTTCACGCCGAAGGCGATGTTGTCGTAGATCGACATCGGGAACGGCGTCGGTTTCTGGAACACCATGCCGACCTTGGCACGCAGCAGGGCGATGTCCATGCGCGAGGTCAGCAGGTTCTCGCCGTCCATGTTGATCTCGCCTTCGGCACGCTGCTCCGGATAAAGCGCATACATCTTGTTGAACGTGCGCAGCAGCGTGGACTTCCCGCAGCCCGACGGGCCGATGAAGGCCGTCACCTGCTTCTCTGGAATCTGCAGCGAGATGTTCTTCAGCGCGTGGAACTTGCCGTAGTAGAAGTTCAGGTCGCGCACATCGATCTTCGGGCTTTGCGCGCGCACTTCAAGGGACGTAGCAGTCATGGTCATTTCTTGGTGAACAAGGCACGCGCGAGGACGTTCAGCCCCAGCACACCCAGCGTAATCAGGAACACCCCGGCCCAGGCCAATTGCTGCCACTCGGGGAACGGGCTCATCGCAAAGCGGAAGATCACCACCGGCATCGTCGCCACGGGCTGGTTCAGATCCAGGCTCCAGAACTGGTTGTTCAGCGCGGTGAAGAGCAGCGGCGCGGTCTCGCCGGCAATACGGGCGATCGCGAGCAGCACGCCGGTAATCACGCCGGCATACGACGCCTTGAGCGTGATCGACAACACCATCTTCCACTTGGGCGTACCGAGCGCCATCGCGGCTTCACGCATGGCATTCGGCACCAGGTTGAGCATGTTTTCCGTGGTGCGCACCACGATCGGAATCTGCAGCAGCGCCAGAGCGATCACGCCGGCGATCCCCGAGAAGTGCTGCACACGCGCTACCACCAGTGCGTACACGAACAGGCCGATCACGATGGACGGCGCCGACAGCAGAATGTCGTTGATGAAGCGAGTGCAGCTGGCCAGCGGCGAACCCTTGCCATACTCGGCCAGATAGATGCCGGCCAGGATGCCCAGCGGCGTGCCGATCAGCGTTGCCAGCCCCACCAGCAGGAACGAACCGGCGATGGCGTTGGCGAGACCGCCTCCGGGCGTATTGGGCGGCGGCGTCATCTCGGTAAAGAGCGACAGCGACAGACCACCCACGCCCAGCGACAGCGTGGTCCACAGAATCCAGGCGAGCCACACCAGGCCGAAGGCCATGGCCGCAAGCGACAGCGTGAGCGCCACACGATTGACGTTGCGGCGGCGGGCCTGCAGGCGCGACTTGATCTTCTCGGAGTCGGCGCGGACGGCAGGGATGGAAGGGGTACGCATGGTATTCGGTCTCATGGCTGGAGTCGGCACCTGAGGCAGATCGCGTTGGTTCACTTGCGGCCCTCGCCCTTCTGCAGGCGCAGCAGCAAGACCTTGGACGCCGCCAGCACGAAGAACGTGATGACGAAGAGGATCAGGCCGAGCTCCATCAGCGCCGCCGTGTGCAGGCCCTGCCCCGCTTCCGCAAACTCGTTGGCCAGCGCCGACGTGATGCTGTTGCCCGGCGAAAACAGCGAGACGTTATCCAGCAGGTTGGTGTTGCCGATCACGAACGTCACGGCCATGGTTTCGCCCAGCGCACGCCCCAGACCCAGCATCACGCCGCCGATCACACCGGCCTTCGTGTACGGCAGCACCACGTTCCACATGACTTCCCAGGTCGTGCAGCCCACCCCGTAGGCCGATTCCTTGAGCAGCGTCGGCGTGATCTCGAACACGTCGCGCATGACGGCCGAGATGTACGGGATGATCATGATCGCCAGGATCACGCCGGCGCACAGCAGGCCGATACCGATCGGCGCACCGTGGAACAACGCACCGATGAATGGAACCTTGCCGACCGTCGCCGCCAGCGGCTTTTGAAAGTACTCGCCGAAGATCGGCGCAAATACGAGCAGGCCCCACATGCCGTAGACGATGGACGGCACGGCGGCCAGCAGTTCGATGGCAGTACCGAGCGGCCGGCGCAGCCACGCCGGAGACAGCTCGGTCAGGAACAGCGCGATACCGAAGCTCACGGGCACGGCGATGATCAGCGCAATCAGCGACGTGACCAGCGTGCCGTAGATCGGCACCAGCGCGCCGTAGATGTCGGCGGGCGGATCCCACTCCGAATTCCACAGGAACGACAGACCGAACTTCTGGATCGACGGCCAGGCGCTGACGATCAGCGAGACGATGATGCCGCCCAGCAACAGGAGCGTGACGATGGCGGCAAGGCGGGTCAGGCCGCCGAACAGCAGATCGCCGATGCGGCTCGGGGCGCGCATGCTGGAAGCGGTAGAAGAATCAGAGAGCGTGGCCATTGTGGGAACCGGTCAGCCGTGAGTGAAGCTGTTGAATTGGCGCGGGCGGCCGTCTTTGCACCGCCGCCCGCACCTTGCACGCATCGCGTGCGATGCCGGGGCAACGTTCAGTAGACCGCCTTGCCCGACGCGTCCTTCACGTTCGACTTCCAGGTCGTGCGGATCTGGTTCTTGACCGAATCCGGCAGCGGCACGTAGTCCAGCGCCTTGGCAGCGTCGTCGCCACCCTTGTAGGCCCAGTCGAAGAACTTCATCACTTCCGCGCCTTGCGCCGGCTTGTCCTGCGTCTTGTGCAGCAGGATGAAGGTTGCGCCGGCGATCGGCCATGCGTCCTTGCCGGGCTGGTTCGTCAGGATCTGGTAGAACGACTTGTTCCACTCGGCGCCTGCTGCTGCAGCCTTGAAGGCTTCGGCGGTCGGTTGCACCACGGCGCCCGAGGCGTTCTGCAGGTTCACGTGGGTCATGTGGTTCTGCTTGGCGTAGGCGTATTCGACGTAGCCGATCGCGCCACCCAGGCGCTGCACGAACGCCGCCACGCCTTCGTTACCCTTGCCGCCCGTGCCGGTCGGCCAGTTCACGGTCGTGCCTTCGCCCACCTTGCTCTTCCACTCGGCGTTCACCTTCGAGAGGTAGTTCGTGAAGATGAACGACGTGCCCGAAGCATCTGCACGGCGCACCACCAGGATGTCCTGATCCGGCAGCTTGGCCTTGGGGTTCAGCTTGGCGATGGCCGGATCATTCCACTTCTTGATCTCGCCCAGGTAAATCTTGCCCAGCACTTCACCGGTCAGCATCAGCTCGCCAGCCTTCACGCCAGGCAGGTTGATCACCGGCACCACGCCGCCGATCACGGTCGGGAACTGCAGCAGGCCATCCTTGTTCAGGTCAGCGTCCTTGAGCGGCATGTCCGACGCACCGAAATCCACGGTCTTGGCGGTGATTTGCTTGATGCCGCCGCCCGAGCCGATGGCTTGATAGTTCACCTTCGTGCCCGTCGCCTTCTGATAGGCATCGGCCCACTTGCTGTAGACGGGAGCAGGGAACGTCGCGCCAGCGCCGGTGATGTCGGCAGCGAACGCAACACCAACGAAAGCCAGCGAAGCCACGCCCGCGATCGCGGTTTTGACCAGTTTCATGTGTCCTCCAGAGGAGCGGTTGAGCGATGACAAATTTTTGACATCCGAACTTTAGGCCGCCCAAATGACAGTTCTGTGACAACACGAAAACTTCTCACAGCCCACGGTGCGTACGTGAAAGTGGACGCGCGCGCACGAAAAAAGCGACCCGCAGGTCGCTTTTGTGGTGAGGCAGGAAAGTGCGTCAGCGGAACGTGGCAGCCAGCCGTTCGGCGTGCTGGCTGGCCATATCGGCATCTTGCGCCTCCACCATCACACGCACTACGGGTTCGGTACCGGAGGGACGGATCAACACGCGGCCCTTGCCGTTGAGCTCGGCCTCGCTCGCCTTCAGCGCGGCCTGCAGGCCGGCGTGGGCCCGCCAGTCGAAGCCCTTCTCCACCCGGACATTGATCAGCTTTTGCGGGAAGAGACGAACGCCGTCGAGCATCTCGTCCAGCGATTGGCCGCTGCGGCGCAATGCCGCAAGCACCTGCAGCGCCGAAATGATGCCGTCGCCGGTGCTGTGCTTGTCCAGGCACAGCAGGTGGCCGGAGCCTTCGCCGCCGAGCAGCCAGCCGTTCTTCTTCAGTTCTTCAAGCACGTAGCGGTCGCCCACCTTGGCGCGGACGAACTCCACGCCTTGCGCCTTCAGGGCCAGTTCCACCGCGAGGTTGGTCATCAGCGTGCCGACGGCGCCCGGCACCGGCAGCCCCGCAGCCCGGCGCGCCTGCACCATGACGTACAGCAACTCGTCGCCGTTATAGAGACGACCGTTGCGATCGACGACTTGCAGGCGGTCGGCGTCACCGTCAAACGCCAGGCCGATGTCGGCGCCATGCTCGCGCGTGGCTTCGACGAGCTTGCCTGGCGCCGTCGCGCCATAGCCGTCGTTGATATTGCGGCCGTTCGGCTGGTTGCCGATGGAAATGACGTCCGCGCCCAGCTCGTGGAAGACGTGCGGCGCAATGTGGTAGGCCGCGCCGTGCGCGCTGTCGAGCACGATCTTCATGCCGAACAGGTTCAGATCGCTCGGGAACGTGCTCTTGCAGAACTCGATGTAGCGGCCTGCGGCATCGTCGATGCGGCGCGCACGCCCTAGGGCGTCCGACGCCGCATACTCCATCGGCTTTTCCAGCTCGGCCTCGATCTCCGCCTCGGTTTCGTCGGGCAGCTTGTCGCCCGTGGCGGAAAAGAACTTGATGCCGTTGTCGTGATACGGGTTGTGAGAGGCTGAAATCACCACGCCCGCAGACAGCCGGAGTGCGCGTGTCAGATACGCCACGCCGGGCGTCGGCAGCGGGCCGCTCATCAGCACGTCCACACCCGCGGCCGTGAAACCGGCTTCCAGGGCGGCTTCAAGCATGTAGCCCGACAAGCGCGTGTCCTTGCCGATCAGCACGGTGGGCCGGCCGTGGCCATGGGCTTCGCCTCCATGCGCCAGCACCCGGCCGGCGGCATAACCGAGACGCAGCACGAAGTCCGGCGTGATTGGGCTCTCGCCGACACGCCCGCGAATGCCGTCGGTGCCGAAATACTTCCTGGACATGGGGAATCTCTCCTAAAGTGTTTGTTTTGTTTGTAAGGCGACGGCCCTGCTCCGACAATCGTCTGTTCGCCCGACCCCGACCGCGCGAGGTGCGGTCGCTGTCATTCCAGCGGCGGATCGACGCGTTCGTGACGCATCGCCCACCATGTCTGGAGCGCCTCCACGGTGGGTCGCACGTCGTGCACGCGGACGATGAAGGCGCCCCGCTCCGCGGCCAGCAGCGCGGCCGCTACACTGGCCGCGATGCGTTGGGCGGGCGGCTTGCCACCCAACACCGCCCCCAAGGTCGACTTACGCGACAGCCCGACCAGCAGCGGCAAGCCGATCTGCTGGAACTCCGCCAGTCGGTTGAGCATCGTCAGATTGTGGGCCGGCGTCTTGCCGAAGCCAAATCCAGGGTCCAGCGAGATGCGCTCCATCGCCACGCCGGCGGCAGCCAGCGCCTCGGTCTGCACGCGCAGGAACGCGGCGACCTCGCTCATCAGGTCCGTGTAACGGGGCGCCTCCTGCATCGTCTCCGGATCGCGCTGCATGTGCATGACGCATAGGCCCGCGTTGGTGCCTGCCACGGCCTCGATCGCGCCCGGCCGCCGGAATCCCCAGATGTCGTTGATCAAGTCCGCGCCGGCATCCAGCGTGGCACGCATCACCTCCGGCTTGTACGTATCGATCGACAGCGGCTTGCCGCACGCGTGCAGCGCCTCGACGATCGGCATCACCCGGTCCAGCTCTTCCTGGAGGGCCAGCGGCGCCGCACCTGGGCGGCTCGATTCACCGCCAATGTCGATCATGTCGACACCTTCGGCGATCAGCTGCTCGGCATGGCGCAGCGCTGCATCGCGCGTGGCATGCTGCCCGCCGTCGGAAAACGAGTCAGGTGTGACATTGAGAATACCCATGACCAGCGGGCGCCGGTCACGCGGATAACGGAAACGTCCGCACTGGAAGTGCGTGATCGGGGGAACGGAGGCAGGCACGGTAGACTGGTCAGGAAGCAGCGGCGGAAGCATGCCAAAAAAGGCGCCAACAAAAAAGCCGGTGCACGTGCACCGGCTCCTTTGCGTCGCCGCCGGGGCGGCAATTATGCCGTCGCCGGCACGTTGCCCGGATTCACACCGGCCGGCGTACCACCACCCGGCGGCGTGCTGCCGCCACCCGTGGAGCCGTAGCGCGGCGGACGCGGCGGCTTGCCGGCCATGATGTCGTTGACCTGATCGGCGTCGATGGTTTCCCACTCAAGCAGCGCGGCGGTCATCGCCTCGACCTTGTCGCGGTTGGCTTCGAGCAGGCCCTTGGCCAGGGCGTACTGCTCGTCGACGATCCGGCGGATTTCCGCGTCGACCTTCTGCTGCGTTGCCTCCGACACCGTCTTCGAAGCCATCCGGCCAAAGAAGCCGTCCTGCTCGGTATCGACATAGACCATCGTGCCGAGCGTATCGCTCATGCCGTAGCGCGTCACCATGTCGCGGGCCATCTTCGTCGCACGCTCGAAGTCGTTCGAAGCACCGGTGCTCATCGCGCCCAGGAAAACCTCTTCCGCTGCACGGCCGCCGAACAGGATGGCGATCTCTTCGAGCATCGTGTCCTTGTACGCGTAGTGCTTGTCGTGCTCAGGCAGCTGCCAGGTCAGGCCGCCAGCCCAGCCGCGCGGCATGATGGTCACCTTGTGCACCGGGTCGGCCTTGGGTAGCAGCTTGGCCACCACAGCGTGACCGGATTCATGGTACGCGGTGGCGCGGCGCTCTTCTTCTCGGATGACAGCCGACTTGCGCTCCGGACCCATGTAGATCTTGTCCTTCGCGTCTTCAAAGTCCTGCATGTCGACCACGCGCTTGTTGCGGCGAGCGGCAAACAGCGCAGCCTCGTTGACGAGGTTGGCCAGGTCGGCCCCCGAGAAGCCCGGCGTACCGCGTGCCAGCACCGAGGCATCCACGTCGTTGCCGATCGGCACCTTGCGCATGTGGACCTTGAGGATTTGCTCGCGGCCGCGGATGTCGGGCAGGCCCACATAGACCTGGCGGTCGAAACGGCCCGGACGCAGCAGCGCCTTGTCCAGCACGTCAGCACGGTTGGTCGCCGCGATGACGATGACACCGGAGTTGGCCTCGAAACCGTCCATCTCGACCAGCATCTGGTTCAAGGTCTGCTCGCGCTCGTCGTTACCGCCGCCCATCCCCGCGCCACGATGACGGCCCACCGCATCGATTTCGTCGATGAAGACGATGCAGGGTGCCTGCTTCTTGGCGTTTTCGAACATGTCGCGCACGCGGGCCGCGCCCACGCCGACGAACATTTCAACGAAATCCGAGCCGGAGATGCTGAAGAACGGCACCTTGGCCTCGCCGGCAATGGCGCGCGCCAGCAGCGTCTTACCGGTACCCGGAGGGCCGACCAGCAGCACCCCGCGCGGGATGCGGCCGCCCAGCTTCTGGAATTTCTGAGGATCCTTCAGGAAATCGACCAGTTCGACGACTTCCTCCTTCGATTCGTCGCAACCTGCCACGTCAGCGAACGTGACACTGTTGTTGTTCTCATCGATGAGCCGCGCCCGGGATTTGCCGAACGAGAAGGCGCCGCCTTTCCCGCCCCCCTGCATCTGCCGCATCATGTAGAACCAGAACACGATGATCAGCAGCGTGGGGCCCAGGTAGTAGAGCGCGGTGAGAAGCACGCCCTGTTCTTCTTCGGCCTTGCCGGTCACCTGCACACCGTACTTCATCAGGTCGCCAACCATCCAGATGTCGCCCGGCGAGATGAGGGAATACTTGTTGCCTTCGTTGGGCGTGACCAACAGCGTGCGGCCCTGGACTTCGACGCGCTTGATCTTGCCGCCCTTCGCGTCGTCCATGAATTGCGAATACGTCACACCCTCTTGGGCGCGCGGCTTGTCGAACTGCTTGAAGACGGTGAACAGCACCAAGGCAATCACCAGCCAGATGGCCGCCTTCTGGAACCAGTTGTTATTCAAGGCGAGACTCCTTTAGAAATGCCTTGACGGGATGCTTGGCATTGTAATGCACGGACACCGCCGCGGGTTGATTGGCGGCAAACCGGAACTCCCGCCCTGTCGCCGGATGCTACCCCGTGTATCGTCCGTCAGCCCGCATGCTTGAGCTGCCGTCCCAGCAGGAACGTTTCGGAAGACTTGTCGCGGGAAGCCTTGGGCTTGCGCGGCGCCACGATCTTGAAATGGCGCTTGAACATCTCGACGATCTGACTGTAACCGCTGCCGTGAAAACATTTGATCAGCAAGGCGCCTTCGGGTTTCAGGTGCGCCATGGCAAATTCGACAGCCAGTTCGGCAATGTGCTCCATGCGCGCGGCGTCCGCCGACGCCACGCCTGAGAGATTGGGGGCCATATCCGACAAAACAAGGTCCACTTTGCCACCGCCTGTGGCATCCAGGACGATCTTTTCGAGCTGCTGGAAGACGTCCTCCTCGCGGAAATCCCCCTGGATGAACGTGACGTCGGCAATCGGCTCCATCGGCAGGATGTCGATGGCGACGATGGCACCGTCGATCCGGCCATCCTTGGCGCGCGGCGAGGCGGCCAACTTGTTGCGCACGTACTGGCTCCAGCTGCCCGGTGCGGCGCCGAGATCCACGATGACCTGGCCAGGCTTGATCAGCTTATCCTGCTCGTCGATCTCCTTGAGCTTGTAGGCCGCGCGCGCCCGGTAACCCTCGCGCTGCGCCAGCTTCACGTACGGATCGTTGATATGGTCGTGCAGCCACGACTGGTTGAACTTGTTCTTAGCCATCGAATTGGTTGCAATATCGCCCAAACGTCGCGCCAATCATGGCGGCTTGGACTGATTTTGGCGGATAATACGCGCCGTTTGTCCATTTGCGCGATCCCGCCCTCATTTATGCCCGCCCTTACCCTCACCCCTGCCCAGCGATCGGAACTGCGCTCGGAAGCACATGCGTTGAATCCAGTCGTCATCATCGGTGCGGAGGGCCTGACCAAGGCCGTTCTGGCCGAAATCGACCGCTCGCTGGCCGCACACACGCTGATCAAGGTGCGCGTGGCAGGCGATGACCGCGAAGCGCGTATCGAAATCTACGACACCATCTGCGCCCGCCTGCAGGCAGCGCCCGTGCAGCACATCGGCAAGCTGCTGGTGATCTGGCGAGAAGGTCCGGCCTATCTGAAGGAAAACCAGCCGAAGGACCTGAAGCCGCCCCGCAAGACTTCCGTCGGCGCCGGCCCGCGTTCCGTGGTGGTGCGCAAGCCCAACCCGAACAGCACGCGCCGCCCCAAGCCGATTCGCCTGAGCGTGCTCGGCAACGAGCGCGTCACCGCCGGTGGCAATGTGAAGCGCGCCAAGCCGCGGCAGTCCAGCCAGAAGAAAAAGGCGCTTTCCTGATTCGTTTCTGGCCTGCACAAAGATCGACCGGCTTTACGCCGGTCTTTTTTTGTCAACCGCCTTGCCGGATACCTGCCGCTTTCCAGACGAGCACCAGGCCGAGCAGGCTTTCCACGAGATAGAAGATGCTCGACACACCGTGGAACATGCCAAAGCGGGCGCGGTAAGGCGAATCGCCGACGGCCACGCCCAGCGTATCGGCCTGTTCCCGCAGCGACGCCATGAACGGTTGCAGCCCGAAGTAGCCGATCAGCACGCAGAGCAGCATGGCCAGCACGAGCCAGCGCACCGCCCTGTAGCCGACCTGCCCCCGCCGCACCAACGCCGTGGCGGTCAGCAGCAACAGACAGCCCGTCGCCAGGCCGATCCACGCCTGCGCGTGAAAAAGGCGGCCCGCGATCGAGCCGGCAAGCTGGCGGTCCTCCAACATGGCAAACAGCGTCGGCGCGACGATGTAGCCGATCGTCCAGAGCGAACCGCACCACACCGTGACAAGCAACTGGAAAAAGCGCTGCGGCATGGTGTTCGACTCCGAGTGTGCGTTAGAGGTACGGATACGTTAGAGGTACTTGACCGCGACGACTTCGTACTCGCGCTCGCCACCCGGGGCGACGACGGTAGCGACGTCGCCTTCGTACTTGCCGATCAAGGCGCGCGCAATCGGCGAACTGATCGAGATCTTGCCGGTTTCGAGGTCCGCTTCGTCGTCCCCGACGATCTGGTAGGTCACGGCCTTGCCGGAATCGAGGTCTTCCAGATCGATCGTGGCGCCAAAAACGATGCGGCCGTCAGCATCCAGCGCGGCCGGATCGATGATCTGCGCTGCGGCCAGCTTCGATTCGATCTCCATGATGCGGCCTTCGATGAAGCCCTGGCGCTCCTTGGCGGCATCGTAGTCGGCGTTTTCAGACAGATCGCCCTGGGCGCGAGCCTCGGCGATGGCGTTGACGACGGCCGGACGCTCCTTGGTCTTCAGACGCTGCAGTTCGTCTTTCAGCATCTCGGCACCGCGTTTGGTAATCGGAATGGTGCTCATCGTAAGTAATTCGGAATCACAAAAAAATCAGCCGCTGCGAAGCGGGAGGGCGCGTAGCGCACACCCGCCTGACGGCGGCTGTCGTTGTTTTGACACGGACGCTGTAGTGTAGGCGAACCGTCCGGAGGCGGCAACTGCCCCCCCGTGGGCGGCCCGCCGCGACGCGATGCCGCGCCGCGGGTTCTGACGAACGCCTTACAGGGCGGCGTGCAGGCCCTGGAGGTCGTACACGTCTAGATTCTGCATGTGCTTCAGGCCCTCCACCGCAGCGCGGGCGCCGGCAATGGTCGTGTAGTACGTCACGCGCTGGGCCAGGGCGGCCTGGCGGATCGAACGCGAGTCGGCAATCGCCGTGCGCGTCTCATCGACGGTCGTGAACACGAGCGCGATCTCGCCGTTCTTGATCATGTCGACGATGTGCGGACGGCCGTCCTTGACCTTGTTCACCACGCGCACGGGAATGCCCGCGGCTTCGATGGCCGAGGCCGTACCGCGCGTCGCGACGATCGGGTAGCCCAGCGTATGCAGCGCGCGGGCCACTTCCACGGCCTGCGGCTTGTCGCTGTCCTTGACCGTCATCAGCACGGTGCCCTTCTCGGGCAGGCGCGAACCTGCGGCAAGCTGGCTCTTGAAGAGCGCCTCGCCAAAGGTCTTGCCCACGCCCATCACCTCACCGGTGGAGCGCATTTCCGGTCCGAGCACCGGGTCGACGCCCGGGAACTTGTTGAACGGGAACACCGCTTCCTTGACGCTGTAGTACGCCGGCACGACTTCCGTCTCGACGCCCTGCGAATCCAGCGACTGCCCCGCCATGCAGCGAGCTGCAACCTTGGCCAAAGGGACACCGGTCGCCTTCGAAACGTACGGCACCGTGCGCGAAGCACGCGGGTTCACTTCCAGCACGTAGACGATGTCTTCGCCGCCCTTCTGCTGGATGGCAAACTGGACGTTCATCAGGCCGACGACGTTCAGCGCCTTCGCCATCGCGGCGGTCTGGCGCTTCAGTTCGTCGACGGTCGCCTGCGACAGCGAGTACGGCGGCAGCGAGCAAGCCGAGTCGCCCGAGTGCACGCCGGCCTGCTCGATGTGCTCCATCACGCCGCCGATGAACACGCGCTTGCCATCGGAGAGGCAATCGACGTCGCATTCGATGGCGTCGTTCAGGAAGCGGTCGAGCAGCACGGGGCTGTCGTTCGACACCTTCACGGCTTCGCGCATGTAGCGCTCGAGGTCGCGCGGCTCGTGCACGATCTCCATCGCACGGCCGCCCAGCACGTACGACGGACGCACCACCAGCGGGTAGCCGATCTCCTCGGCCAGCTTGAGCGCTTCGTCTTCGGCACGCGCAGTGCGGTTGGGCGGCTGACGCAGGCCGAGTTCGTGCAGCAGCTTCTGGAAGCGCTCACGGTCTTCGGCGGCGTCGATCATGTCCGGCGACGTACCGATGATCGGCACGCCGTTGGCTTCCAGGTCCAGCGCAAGCTTCAGCGGCGTCTGGCCGCCGTATTGCACGATCACGCCGACCGGCTTTTCCTTGTCGACGATCTCGAGCACGTCTTCCAGCGTCACCGGCTCGAAGTACAGGCGGTCGGACGTATCGTAGTCGGTCGAGACGGTTTCCGGGTTGCAGTTGACCATGATGGTCTCGTACCCGTCTTCGCGCAGCGCCAGCGCGGCGTGCACGCAGCAATAGTCGAACTCGATGCCTTGGCCGATGCGGTTCGGGCCACCGCCCAGGACCATGATCTTCCTGTTGCCGGTTGGCTCGGCTTCGCACTCGCCATGCTCGGCTTCGTACGTCGAGTACAGGTAGGCCGTGTTGGTCGCGAATTCAGCGGCGCAGGTATCCACGCGCTTGTAGACCGGGCGCACCTTCTCGGCGATCCGCTTTTCGCGCACGGCCTTGGCCGTCGTCTTCATCAGCTTGGCCAGGCGACGGTCCGAGAAGCCCTTCTGCTTGAGCAGACGCAGTTCAGCAGCCGACAGGCTGTCGAGCGTGCGGGCCTTCACCAGCGCTTCGGTCTTGACGATGTCTTCGATCTGCGCGAGGAACCACGGGTCGATGGACGTCTCGGCGTAGACCTCGTCGATCGACAGGCCCAGGCGGAATGCGTCGCCCACATACCAGATGCGGTCCGGACCGGCTTCGCCGATCTCTTCGATGATCTCGTCGCGGTCGGTGGACTTTTCATCCAGACCGTCCACGCCGACTTCCAGGCCGCGCAGCGCCTTCTGGAACGACTCCTGGAACGTACGGCCCATGGCCATCACTTCACCGACCGACTTCATCTGCGTGGTCAGGTGGCTGTCGGCCTGCGGGAATTTCTCGAACGCGAAGCGCGGCACCTTGGTGACCACGTAGTCGATCGACGGCTCGAACGACGCGGGCGTCACGCCGCCGGTGATCTCGTTCTTCAGCTCGTCCAGCGTGTAGCCCACCGCCAGCTTGGCAGCGACCTTGGCGATCGGGAAACCGGTGGCCTTCGACGCCAGCGCCGACGAACGCGACACACGCGGGTTCATTTCGATCACGATCATCCGGCCATCCTTCGGATTGATCGAGAACTGCACGTTCGAGCCGCCGGTATCGACGCCGATCTCGCGCAGCACGGCCAGCGAGGCATTACGCAGGATCTGGTATTCCTTGTCGGTCAGGGTCTGCGCCGGGGCCACGGTGATGGAATCACCGGTGTGGATGCCCATCGGGTCGAGGTTTTCGATCGAGCAGACGATGATGCAGTTGTCGGCCTTGTCGCGCACGACTTCCATCTCGTATTCCTTCCAGCCGAGCAGCGATTCTTCGATCAGCAGCTCGTTGGTCGGCGAGAGGTCGAGACCGCGTTTGCAGATCTCTTCGAATTCTTCGCGGTTGTAGGCGATGCCGCCGCCCGTGCCGCCCAGCGTGAACGACGGCCGGATCACGATCGGGTAGCCGCTCGTGCCGGTTTCCTTGGCGATCTGCGACTGCACGGCTACGGCCTCGTCCATCGAATGTGCGATGCCCGACTTGGCCGAACCGAGACCGATCTTGGTCATCGCGTCCTTGAACTTCTGGCGGTCTTCGGCCTTGTCGATAGCCTCGGGCGATGCGCCGATCAGCTCGACGTTGTACTTCTTCAGCACGCCGTGGCGATGCAGGTCCAGCGCGCAGTTCAGCGCGGTCTGGCCGCCCATCGTCGGCAGGATCGCGTCGGGGCGTTCCTTGGCGATGATGCGCTCGACGACTTCCCAGGTGATCGGCTCGATGTAGGTCACGTCGGCCGTGTTGGGGTCGGTCATGATCGTGGCCGGGTTGCTGTTGACCAGGACCACCTTGAAACCTTCTTCACGGAGCGCCTTGCAAGCCTGCGCGCCGGAGTAATCGAATTCACACGCCTGGCCGATGATGATCGGACCCGCGCCGATGATCAGGATGGTTTTGATATCTGTACGTTTTGGCATAACCCGCTCGATTCGATTAATTCAGTGTGGCCGTCGCCAGCTTGGCGGAAAAGCCGATAAACATGGCGCCGACGCCGCTGCTCATACCGGCAGACAAACGTCGTCGCGCGCGGAACGCCGCGGCCAGCCGCGCGCCCACGAAGATGATGGTGGTCAGGTACAGGAAGCTGCAGATCTGGCAGACCAGCCCCAGCACGACGAACGACACCACCGGCAGCGCGTAGTGCGGATCGACGAACTGGATGAAGAACGAGATGAAGAACAGGATCGCCTTCGGGTTCAGCAGGCTGATGATCAGCGCCTTCTTGAACGGGTGCGACTCGTCAGCCGGCGCCGCGTCTTGTGCGACGGACTCGCCGGCCTTGCGCACGCGCCAATTGCGCACCGCGCCACGCAGCATCTGCAGGCCGATCCACGCCAGGTAGGCCGCACCGATGTACTTCACGACGTAGAACAGCGCCGGACTCGCTTTCAACAGCGAAGCCACGCCCGCTGCCGACAACACCATCAGGATGGCATCGCCCAGGAACACGCCGCACGCGCCCTGGTAGCCCGCGCGCACACCGCGGCGGGCCGCCACCGACAGCACGTACATCGAGTTCGGGCCCGGCAGCAGCACGATGAAGATCGTGCCGAGCAGGAAGGTCCAGAACTCGGTGATGCCGAAGTGCGCGAGCATGAAGGCGTTCATTGTGGATGCGCTCTCGTTGCCTTACTGCTTGGCTGCGTCCATCGCCGCGGTGAAGCGGTCGAACAGATAGCCGATGTCGTGCGGACCGGGCGACGCTTCCGGGTGGCCCTGGAAGCAGAATGCCGGACGATCCGTCAGTTCGAAGCCCTGCAGCGTGCCGTCAAACAGCGAAACGTGCGTCACGCGTGCGTTGGCCGGCAGCGATTCGGGGTCCACTGCAAAACCGTGGTTCTGCGAGGTGATGACCACGCGGCCGTCCTGCAGATCCTTGACCGGGTGGTTCGCGCCGTGGTGGCCGGTCTTCATCTTGAGCGTCTTGGCACCGACAGCCAGGCCCATGATCTGGTGACCCAGGCAGATGCCGAACGTCGGCAGGCGGCGCTCCAGGAATTCCTTGGCAGCGGCGATGGCGTAGTCGCACGGTTCCGGATCGCCGGGGCCGTTGGAGAGGAAGACACCATCCGGGTTATGCGCCAGCACGTCGGCTGCGCTGGTTTGCGCCGGCACGACCGTCACGCGGCAGCCACGCTCGGCCAGCATGCGCAGGATGTTGAACTTGACGCCGAAGTCGTACGCGACCACGTGGTACTTCGGGGCTTCCTGCTTGCCGTAGCCGCGGCCCAGCGCCCATTCGGTCTGGGTCCACTCGTACGGTTCGGTCACGGACACGACCTTCGCCAGATCCATACCCGACAGGCCCGGGAACGAGCGCGCCAGGTCGATGGCCTTCTGCACGTTGTCTTCGCCCGCGAGAATGCAGCCGTTCTGGGCGCCCTTCTCCCGCAGGATTCGGGTCAGCTTGCGGGTATCGATGCCGGCAATGGCGACGACCTTCTCACCCTTGAGGTAGTGCGAGAGCGAGTGCTCCTTGCGGAAGTTCGACGCCAGGATCGGCAGATCCTTGATGATGAGACCGGCGGCATGGACTTTCGTGGCTTCGACATCCTCACGGTTCACACCGACGTTCCCGATATGCGGGTACGTGAGCGTGACGATCTGGCGCGAGTAGCTCGGATCGGTGAGGATTTCCTGGTAGCCGGTGATCGCGGTGTTGAACACCACTTCGCCGATCGTATGACCGGCCGCACCGATGGAATAGCCACGAAAGACCGTGCCGTCTGCAAGCGCGAGAATGGCGGGCGGGAAAGACGGCAACACGGGTAGCTCCTGCTGGATTCACCCTGTGCCGACCTGAACGTCTTGGCGCCAAAGCGGAATTCCGGCTGCGCGGAATCCGGGCCGTTTGCGCGCTGCACCCGGGGCGAATTCACCGGAAAGCAAGGCAGACGGGGCGGTTAGACGGGAGGTAGGAAGCGGTAGGCGCTAGGGTGAGGGGTTTCTGAACTCAAACCTGAAAAGTATACCCTGACGCCACAAAAAACTCAATAAAAGGAAGGACTTAACAGTGGACGGGCGCGGAACCGTGACCCCCGGGTGGCCCGTCCCGGCCGCACCAAAACCGCCGGAAGCGTCACTTGTTCGCGCCCTCTGCGCTTTGCATGGCAGCCTGCACCTGGGCCAGCGCCGTCGGGTCTTCGATGGTCGTCAGATCGCCCGGATCCCGGCCTTCGGCCACGGCCTGCATGGCTCTGCGCAGAAGCTTGCCGGAACGCGTCTTCGGCAACGCCCCCACGAAGAACACGCGCGCCGGCCGGGCCACGGCGCCAAGCTGCGCCTCGACGGTACGCATCAGTTCGCCCTCCAGCGCAAGGCGGTCCGCCGCTTCGGCCACACGCGAGGCATCCCGCACGATGGCAAACGCCATCGCGACCTGGCCCTTGAGCTGGTCGGCCACACCCACCACCGCCACTTCTGCAATCGCAGGATGCGACGACAGGCTCTCCTCGATCTCGCGCGTGCCGAGGCGATGGCCGGCCACGTTGATCACGTCGTCGGTCCGGCCGAGGATCGTGACGTAACCGTCCTCATCGCGCACACCCCAATCGAAGCTCGAATAGATGTGCTGGCCGGGGAAGGCCGACCAATACGTCTTCAGGAACCGCGCATCGTCGCCCCAGACCGTACTCATGCAGCCCGGCGGCAACGGCGCCGCCACGGCCAGCAGCCCTTTCTCGCCGGGGGCGCATGGCTGCCCGGTCGCCTCGTCCACGATATCGAGCTTGTAGCCATACACCGGAAAGCCAGGCGAGCCCAGCTTCTGCGTGGATGGCTCCACCCCTTGCGCAATGGCCAGCATTGGCCAGCCGGTTTCCGTCTGCCAGTAGTTGTCGACGATGGGCTTGTCCAGCGCCTGGCCGATCCAGCTGGCGGTCGGCTCATCCAGCGGCTCGCCGGCCAGAAACAGGCGGCGCAGGCTCGACACGTCGTGACGCTGCAGCAGCGCCGGGTCCTGCTTCTTGAGCACGCGAATGGCCGTCGGGGCCGTGAACATCACATTCACACGATATTGCTCGACGATACGCCACCAGATCGCGCCATCGGGGCGAATCGGCGTGCCTTCGTACATGACCGTCGTCAGGCCGGCGAGCAGCGGCGCATACACAATGTAGCTGTGCCCCACGACCCATCCGACGTCCGACGCCGTGAACATCGTGTCGCCTGCCTGCGCCCCGAAGATCAGAGGAATCGATGCGGCCAGCGCCACCGCGTAACCGCCGGTGTCGCGCTGCACCCCCTTCGGTTTGCCCGTCGTGCCCGAGGTGTAGAGGATGTACGACGGCTCGCTTGATTCCATCCATTCGCAGGGCACCTCGGCATCGGCGTAGCGACCACTGAAGGACGCGTAATCCACATCGCGCGCATGGCGCTGCAGCGGCGCGAGCTTGCGATCGACGAGCAGCACGCGCTCGGGCTTGTGCGCGGCCATGTCGATGGCGGCATCGAGCAGCGGCTTGTATTCGACGATCTTGCCCGCGCGCGAGCCCGCGTCGGCGCTGACGATGACGCGCGGTGTGGCGTCGTCGATGCGCGTGGCGAGGCTGTTGGACGCAAAGCCGCCAAACACCACGGAGTGGATCGCGCCGATGCGTGCGCAGGCCAGCATGGCGAACGCGGCCTCCGGAATCATCGGCAGATAGATCAGCACGCGGTCACCGCGCTTGACGCCCAGCGCCTGCAGCGAGGCCGCCATGCGGTTCACTTCGCGGTGCAGCTGCCGGTACGTGTAGGTCGTCTCGATGCCCGTTTCGGTGGAAACGTACACCAGCCCCGGCTGCTCACCCCGCGTGGCCAGATGCCGGTCGATCGCGTTGTGGCAGAGATTGGTGCGCCCGCCCACGAACCACCGCGCAAACGGCAGGCGCGAATCATCGAGCACAGCGGAATACGGCGTCTGCCAGTCGATGCGCCGGGCCTGCTCGTCCCAGAAGCCGGCAGGATCGTCGATGGAGCGCTGATACAGCGCGCGGTATGCGGCGGACATGGGCATGACGTTGTCTCCTGGCCATCGTGTTCGACGGCTCGATATGGATGTGTGGGATCTGCCTACTGTGCAGCCCTCAACTTACGCGGGTCTTACCCGCGCCAAAAGCAAAACGGCGCCCCGCAGGACGCCGTCTCATCTTGCTGGCCTCAGCGCTTCTTGCGCTTGGCCGATGTGCTTGCCACCGGTTTGGCTTTGACGACCGGCTTGCCGGCCACCTTCGCCGTCGGTGCGCGTGTCGCAGCCGCGGTGGCATGCGCTGCCTTCGTCGACACGCGGATCGCGCGCACCTGCGAGGTGGCGCGTCCGCCGGCGCGCGCCTGCGGCAGCATGAGGACCACGTTGTGGCCACGCGGAATGGCGTCGCCCGGCAACTGGTTCCACGCGCGGATCTGCGCCACCGACACCCCGTAGCGCCGCGACAGCGCCGTCACCGTATCGCGCCGACCGGCACGCACGACCACGCGGCGCAGGTCCGGCATGTCGGGCTCCACGGCCATCGTCGCGTTCTCGGCCAGTTCCGGGCTGATGTCCGGCGCATCCGTCTTGGCACCATCCGCGCGCGGCACGACCACCGTGGATCCGGCCTTCAGGCGCATGCCCTTCGGGATCCGGTTGATCTCTCGGATGGTATCCGGGTCCACCTTCAGCCGCGCCGCCAGCGCTTCCACGCGCTCGCGGTTGCCAACCGTCACCGCGGTCCAGCTCGACAGGCCGCCACGATACGTGTTCAGGTTGTACTGGAACGTTTCAGCGTTGTCGTACGGCAGCAGGATCTGCGGGTTCGACGCACCCAGGATCACCGGGCGGTTGAACGAAGGGTTCAACGCCTTGAATTCGTCCATCGGCAGGTTGGCCAGCTTGGCCGCCAGAGCCACGTCGATGTCGCGCGACGTGGTGACGGTCACGAAATACGGATGGTTCGGAATCTCGGGCAGCGTGATGCCGTAACGCTCGGGGTTGGCGATGATGTTCTTCACCGCCTGGAGCTTCGGCACATACATGCGCGTCTCGGCCGGCATGTTGAGGTTGACGTAATCCGTCGACAGGCCGGCCGCCTGGTTGCGGGCGATCGCGCGCGCGACGGAACCCTCCCCCCAGTTGTACGCTGCCAGGGCGAGCTGCCAGTCGCCAAACTGGTCGTGCAGCTTAGAGAGATAGTCGAGGGCGGCGTCCGTCGAGGCGAGCACGTCGCGGCGCTCATCCTGGAAGACGTTCTGCTTGAGGTTGTAGGTTTTGCCGGTGCTCGGGATGAACTGCCACATCCCGGCCGCCTTGGCGGTGGAAACAGCCTGCGGATTGAACGCACTTTCCACGAACGGCAGCAGCGCCAGTTCGGTGGGCATGTTGCGCCGCTCCAGCTCTTCAACGATGTGATACAGGTAGCGGCTCGAGCGCTCCACCATGCGGCGGAACGCGTCGGGGCGCTGTGCATACCAGTCGGTACGGTCGTCCACGGCCGAGCTTTGCAGGTCGGGCATGGAGAAGCCCTGGCGAATGCGCGCCCAGAGATCCTTGGCGGGCCCCTTCAGGGACGCCACGGGCTGCTGATCGACATTGACGACCGGCGCAGCGGCCTGGCCGGTGGAGGTGAAAGCGCTTGTGCCGGCTGTGTCGGCATTCGGCCCGGGGGCCGTGGCACAGGCCGCGAGAAGCAGACTGAGCACAGATGCCGCAAGAAGTCGCACGGATCGCATCAAGTTCTGAGGGGTTGGACCTGAAAATTGCCCCCGATAGTATGAAAGGCATCCCGCCGCGTCAACCCGCGTTCACCCGCCATTCGGCCTCGGCACGCCCGCCGACACATCTTTTCAACGGAAACCGTTCTTCCATTCGCGCAGTGCGGCGAAGACCGACACCGGATCGTCGGCATCGACGCCGGCATGGCGCGCCACCGCCTGCGTCACATCGGGCTCATCCGACCGCATGAACGGGTTGGTCGCGCGCTCGTGGCCGACGGTGGTCGGCACGGTCGATCGGCCCTCGGCCCGCAGCGCGGCCACTTTGTCCTCCCAGGCAGCGAGCGCAGCGTTGCCCGGTTCGACGGCGCGCGCAAAGCGCACATTCGAGACAGTGTATTCGTGCGCGCAATAGACGCGTGTGTCGGGCTCCAGCGCCGCCAGCTTGGCGAGCGACGACCGCATCTGCGCGGGTGTCCCTTCGAACAGCCTGCCGCAACCCGTGGCGAACAGCGTGTCGCCGCAAAACAGGCTGGCGGGAGCCCCCTCGCCCTGCAGGCGACCGACATAGGCGACGTGGCCGCTGGTATGGCCGGGCACGTCAATCACACGGAATATCGCGGCTGGCTGCGCGAGCGTGACGACGTCGCCCTCTTGCACGGGCTGAGTGCAGCATGGAATCGATTCGCGCGCTGGGCCGATCACGGGCAGCGGCGTGCCCTCGGGCGTCTGCGGGTATGCCGCCACCAGTTCACGGACCCCGCCGACATGATCGCCGTGATGATGTGTGATTACAATGGCACCGAGCGCGAGCCCGCGTTCGCGCAGGAAGCGCAATACCGGCTGCGCATCGCCCGGATCGACGACAGCGGCCACGCGGCCATCGTGAAGTGCCCAAATATAATTGTCGGTAAACGCAGCGATCGCCTCGACCTCAAGCGCGACTACAGGCGGCACACCACCCTGGACCATGTCCGACTCCTCTAACGATCGTCGCATTATAGATTGGCACCACTGGCTCGCTTCGCCGCCTGGGCAATACGTCCTGCGCTGGGAGCAGGCCCAGTTCGATCGCACCGTGGCCGACATGTTCGGCTTTCATGCATTGCAGCTTGGCCACCCCGGCTTTGGCGCCTTGCGGGAAAACCGCATCCCGATGATCGCCCGCGTGGTGGACGACATCGACCCGAACGCGCCCATCGAGACACTGGACCCGATGGACGGCGACCCCGCCGAGCCCCCGAACAACCCTGCAGAAGGCGAAGCCGACCCCGCCGTACTCCCGCGCCAAGCCACACCGCGCGTCGTGTGCCGCTATGACGAGTTGCCGTTTGCCTCGCAGAGCATCGATCTGGTGGCCCTGCCGCACGTGCTGGAATTCACGGACGACCCGCACGAGGTCTTGCGTGAAGTCGCCCGCGTGCTGATGCCCGAAGGCCGGCTCGTCATCACCGGATTCAACCCGCTGAGCCTGTGGGGCATGCGCCAAGGCATGCGGCGGCTGGGCACCGAATCGTTCCTGCCGGCGCAGAGCCAGATGATTGCCTTCACACGCCTGAAGGACTGGCTCAAGCTGCTCGGATTTGATATCGTGCGCGGCCGTTTTGGCTGCTACTGTCCACCCAACCGCACCGACAAATGGCTGCAGCGCACCGCCTTCATGGAAAAGGCCGGCGACCGCTGGTGGCCGATCTTCGGCGCGGTGTACATGCTGCAGGCGGTCAAGCGCGTGCGCGGCATGCGCTTGGTCGGGCCCGCATGGAAGGCCCGCAAGTCGCCAGCGCTGGTGCCCGCCGGGACGCCCGTCGCCACGCCGTCCGGTTCGCATTCGACGAAGACGCCGCCGGCTGCGGCATGCGACGGAAACTCCGGCGCCTGAGGCCGCCGGGCAGCCGCCCTCTCATCCCTTACCCATTGTTTTCATGCAGGAAGTCACCGTCTATTCCGATGGCGCATGCAAGGGCAATCCCGGCCTAGGCGGCTGGGGTACCGTGCTGGTCTCGGGCAATCACGAAAAAGAACTCTTCGGCGGCGAGGCGCTCACCACCAACAACCGCATGGAGCTGATGGCGGTGATCGAGGCCTTCCGCGCGCTCAAGCGCCCGTGCCGCGTGACGGTGTACACCGATTCGCAGTACGTGCAGAAAGGCATCAGCGAATGGCTGCCCGGCTGGAAGGCGCGCGGCTGGAAAACCGCCGACAAGAAGCCCGTGAAGAATGACGACCTGTGGCGCCTGCTCGATCAACTCATCGTCGGACACGACGTGAGCTGGCACTGGGTCAAGGGCCACGCCGGCCACCCCGGCAACGAGCGCGCCGATGCGCTGGCCAACAAGGGTGTGGAAATGGCGCGGCAGGCGGCGCAGGCCGGGGCCTAGCAAGCGGCAACGCATAACGGCATTGCATTCGCCCCGTTGCGCCATACACTGGAGGCAGGCGACGCGCGGGGCATCGCCGTTTTTTCATGGAGGCCGGCCATGAAATCCATCGAATTCCACGCCAGCCCGCCGCGCTATTGCGCAGCGGACCTCACACTCACCTGCACCGCCAGTGTCGACGGCACGCCCGCCTGCTATGCGGTGACGGCCGAAGCACTCGAGGAGCACTTCGGCGCCCGTTCATGGCGCCAGGAAGACCTGCTGCAGGCCATGGAAACACACCGCGGCACCATCGAAGACATGGCGCGGTCGCTTTTCAAATTGACCGACTCGCACAACATCGTGCTGCGCAGCGGACATTTCCGTTTCGGCATGTAGCTATCCGGGCGGCGGCCCGCGCCGGAACAGTCAATCCGGCTTGCATTCGTATTTCATCTCGCGCCGCCCATCTTCGTAGACCACCTCGAGCCGGCACGTGAAGCCCCACAGGCGAACGACGTGCCGGAGCATCTCTTCGTAATTCGAGGCCAGCGGGCGGCGGCCGCTCTGCAGGTGGCGCAGCGTCAGCGAGCGGTCTCCGCCGATGTCGACATGGGTCACCTGGATGTTGGGCTCCATGTTGGACAGGTCGTACTGGCTGGCGAGCAATTCGCGCAGCATGCGGTAGCCGTCCTCGTCGTGGATGGCGGTCACGCGCAACTTGGCGTCGCGGTCGTCGTCGAGCACGGAGAAGAGCTTCAGCTCGCGGATCACCCGTGGCGAGAGGAACTGCAACAGGAAGCTCTCGTCCTTGAAGTTGCGCATGGCGAAGTCGAGCGTCTCGCGCCAGTCGCTGCCGGCGATCTCGGGCGCCCAGCGGTAATCCTCGTCGTCGGGCGTCTCGCAGATGCGACGGATGTCCTGGAACATGAGAAAGCCGAGCGTATACGGGTTCAGGCCGTTGTAGTACGGGCTGTTGAACGGCGGCTGGTAGATCACATTCGTATGCGCCTGCAGCAGTTCCAGCATGAAGGCATCGTTGACGAGCTTCTCGTCGTAGAGCTTGTGCAGGATGGTGTAGTGCCAGAACGTCGCCCAACCCTCGTTCATCACCTTGGTCTGGCGCTGCGGGTAGAAGTATTGCGCGATCTTCCGCACGATCCGCACGATCTCGCGCTGCCACGGCTGCAACTTGGGCGCGTTCTTCTCGATGAAGTACAGCAGGTTCTCTTCCGGCTCGGGCGGGAACTGCGGCTCGGGTTCGCGCGTTTCGTCTTCCGCCGTGAGCGCGTGCGAGCGATGCGTCGGCAAGGTGCGCCACAGATCGTTGACCTGCGCCTCCAGGTACTTCTCGCGCTCGGCCTGGCGCGCCTGCTCTTCATTGATCGACAGCTTCTTGGGCCGCCGGTAGCGGTCCACGCCGTAGTTCTGCAATGCGTGGCAGGAGTCGAGCAGCAGTTCGACTTCTTGCTCGCCGTAGCGCTGCTCGCATTCGGCCACGTAATTCTTGGCGAAGAGCAGGTAGTCCACGATGGCGTCCGCGTTCGTCCATGTGCGGAACAGGTAGTTGCCCTTGAAGAACGAGTTGTGGCCATAGCAGGCATGCGCGATCGTCAGCGCCTGCATCGGCATCGTGTTCTCCTCCATGAGGTAGGCGATGCAGGGGTTCGAGTTGATGACGATCTCGTAGGCCAGGCCCATCAGCCCACGCTGGTAGCCGCGCTCGGAGGCGAGGAAGTGCTTGCCGTATGACCAGTGGTTGTAGCCCAGCGGCAGCCCGGAGGACGCGTACGCGTCCAGCATCTGCTCGGCGGTGATGATCTCGATCTGGTTCGGGTAGGTGTCCAGCCCGAACTCGGCTGCGATGTGGGCGATGCTTTGGTCGTAGCGCCTGATCAGATCGAAGGTCCACTCCGAGCCCGTAGAAAGATAGGCCATGCTCGTTCCCGTTGGTCCATCACACACGCGACATGATTGCCGGGGTGGGGCGCGTTGCCGTGGCGGCGCGATTGGCCGCGCTCAGGCGGCGCGCTTCTGAAACAGATCGTGCAGCACCGGATAGATTTCGTCGGCCTTGAGAATGCGCTGCATTGCAAAGTTGTCGTGCCCGGCTTTCACCGTAAGATACTCCTCCCACAGGTTCTGCGGTTCTGTGGACACCACCTCCACGTAGGCGTAGTACTGCGTCACCGGAAGGATCGTCTCGCGCAGCAGCTTGGCGCACAGCTCCGAATCGCCCGCCCAGTTGTCGCCGTCCGAGGCCTGTGCGCAATAGATGTTCCATTGGCTTGGCGAATAGCGCTCCTGAATCACTTCCGCCATGAGCTTGAGCGCACTCGACACCACCGTGCCGCCCGATTCGCGCGAATGGAAAAAGTCCTCTTCGTTTACCTCTTTGGCCACCGTGTGGTGGCGGATGAACACCACGTCGATGCGCTCGTAGTTCCGCTTCAGGAAGAGGTACAGCAGCATGAAGAAGCGCTTGGCGAGATCCTTGCGCGTTTCGTCCATCGAGCCCGACACGTCCATCACGCAGAACATCACGGCCTGGGCCTGCGGGCGCTTGCGCATCACGCGATTGTTGTAGCGCAGGTCCAGTTTTTCGATGAACGGCACGCGGTCCAGGCACGCGCGCAGATGCCGCATTTCCTTCATCAGCGCCTGGGCATGCGGGCTGTAGGGGCCGTCCCTTTCGAGTTCTTCGTTGTATTCCTGCTCGAGCTCGTGCAGACGGCGCTGGTAGGGGCTGGACAGCGCGATGCGCCGCCCGATCGAGCTGCGCATCGTGCGCAGGATCGACAGGTTCGATGGCGTGCCGTCGAGCGAGAAACCGGCGCGCACCTTTCGCACCTCCGCGATCTTGGCCAGGCTGCGCTTGGCCAGATCCGGCAGCGCCATGTCTTCGAAGAAGAAGTTGAGGAAATCCTCGCGCGAGAGCGTGAAGATGAAGTCGTCTTCGCCTTCGCCCGAGTCGCTGGCCTGCGAGCCCGTTCCGCCGCTGCCCTGCTGGGGGCGGTCGAAGCTGTCGCCGCGGATGAACTCCTTGTTGCCCGGGTGAACGCCCTCGCGGCGCCCGCCCGGGCCATGGTGGAACATGGGCTCGGAGATGTCCTTCACCGGAATGGACACCTGGCCGCTCTGCTCGAGGTCCATGATCTTCCGGCCCGACACCGCCTTGGCCACCGCGCGACGGATCTGGTCTCGGTAACGCTTGATGAAGCGTTGCTTGTTGACGGCACTCTTGCCGCCGCCGTTTTCCCGCCGATCGATGATCGTGCCCATGTGACTGCCCTCTGTTGAAAGTGGTCTGCCCGGTGCGCTTTCCTCCTAAGACGACTTTCTCACGCGCAGATACCACTCCACCAGCAGGCGCACCTGCTTCTGGGTGTAGCCCTTCTCGACCATCCGGTTGACGAAGTTCTCGTGCTTTTCCTTGTCGTCATGCGACGACTTGGCGTTGAACGAGATCACGGGCAGCAGATCTTCCGTCGTCGAGAACATCCGTTTTTCGATCACCATGCGCAGCTTCTCGTAGCTCGTCCAGTTCGGGTTCTTGCCCCCGTTCTTGGCACGTGCGCGCAGCACGAAATTGACGATCTCGTTGCGGAAGTCCTTCGGATTGGAAATGCCCGCAGGCTTCTCGACCTTTTCCAGCTCGTCGTTCAGTGCACTGCGGTCGAGAATCTCACCGGTGTTCGGATCGCGGTACTCCTGATCCTGGATCCACAGGTCGGCGAACACGACGTACCGGTCGAAGATGTTCTGCCCGTACTCCGAATACGACTCCAGATACGCAGTCTGGATCTCCTTGCCGATGAACTCCACATAAGGCGTCGTCAGGTACTCCTTGATGTACGACATCAGCTTGGCTTCCGTCTCGGGTGGGAACTGCTCGCGCTCGATCTGCTGTTCGAGCACGTACAGCAGGTGCACCGGATTGGCCGCCACCTCGGACCCGTCGAAGTTGAACACCTTGGACAGCACCTTGAAGGCGAAGCGCGTCGACAAACCCGTCATGCCCTCGTCGATGCCGGCAAAGTCGCGGTACTCCTGATACGACTTCGCTTTCGGGTCGACATCCTTCAGGCTCTCGCCGTCGTACACGCGCATCTTCGAGAAGATGTTCGAGTTCTCGGGCTCCTTGATGCGGGTGAGCACCGCGAACTGCGCCATCATCTTGAGCGTGTTCGGCGCGCACGGCGCGGCCGCCAGCGAGCTGTTGCGCAAGAGCTTGTCGTAGATCTTGACCTCGTCCGACACGCGCAGGCAGTACGGCACCTTGACGATGTAGATGCGATCCAGGAACGCCTCGTTGTTGCGGTCGGACTTGAAGCTCTGCCACTCCGCCTCGTTCGAGTGGGCGAGGATGACGCCATCGAACGGGATTGCGCCAAAGCCCTCGGTGCCCTTGTAGTTGCCCTCCTGCGTGGCCGTCAGCAACGGGTGCAAGACCTTGATCGGCGCCTTGAACATCTCGACGAATTCAAGCAGGCCGCGGTTGGCCAGGCACAGGCCGCCCGAATACGAATATGCGTCGGGATCGTCCTGCGGATAGTCCTCCAGCTTGCGGATGTCGACCTTGCCCACCAGCGACGAAATGTCCTGATTGTTCTCGTCGCCGGGCTCCGTTTTGGAAATGGCAATCTGCGACAGCACCGACGGATGCAGCTTCACCACCCGGAAACGCGTGATATCGCCATTGAACTCGTGCAGCCGCTTGACCGCCCACGGCGAAGCGATCGAGTTCAGATAGCGTTTCGGGATGCCATAGTCCTCCTCCAGAATCTTGCCGTCTTCCTCGGGCGAGAACAGCCCGAGTGGGGACTCGTGTATCGGCGAGCCCTTGAGCGCGTAGATGGGAATCTGCTCCATCAACGACTTCAGCTTCTCGGCAAGCGAGGATTTGCCGCCGCCCGGGGGCCCGAGCAGGTAAAGAATCTGCTTGCGCTCTTCCAGGCCCTGCGCGGCATGCTTGAAGAAGGAGACGATCTGCTCGATCGTATCCTCCATGCCGTAGAACTCCCGGAAGGCCGGATAGATCTTGATGACCTTGTTGAAGAACAGCCGCGACAACCGGGGATCATGATGCGTGTCCACCAGTTCGGGCTGGCCGATCGCGGCCAGCATGCGTTCGGCTGCGGTCGCATAAGCGGTCGGGTCTTTCTTACAGATGTCCAGGTACTCCTGGATGCTGTATTCGTCCTCTTTGCGAGCTTCGAAACGCGTTGCGTAGTGGCGGAAAATATCCATATCTCCCCCGTAGATTTCTTCCCGGGTTCGCCGTCGAGCGAGCGCCAGGCTAGTTCTTGCGTGCGTTGAATCCGGTGTTGCTGAATTCCACTGTAGACGAATCGCCCGTGAGCACAAGAACGGTTGAGAACCCAAAGCGGTGCACAGCCAATCGTTGCCGCGTTAGCGCTCTGCACCCTGCAGTGCCAAATCCTTCTGCATGGCCTATCGGCGCCAACGCCACAGCGGACAGGCACCCCGAGTCCAGCAGAAACCATACCCACGATGTCTTCGGTGCGCCCCGTGCAATTGGTACGTAACCGGTCTGCGCGAGTTCCCAGTCTGGGGGGCCGGCCCGCATGGGGATATCCCTGCGTTCGTTGTTCGACGCCGTCGTGATATGGCCAGGGTGGGCGGCGGGCTTTCCCCGTTGCGGCGAAAGCCTTCTCGCCGTCGCGCAACAGCGCATTGTTCAAAACAGAGCGCGCAGGATTGAACCGGCTGGAGCGAGCCGGCAACCGTCGAGACGGCCGACACCGGCATGGCGGGGTTGTCGTTTTTTTGCGCAGGAAAGGAAGTTTTGCCACGCAAGGCGTTGGGCAATTCCGGTGCGGACACAAAGAAAAAGGCCCTCGGCGATTGCCTGAGGGCCTTTTAGGGCGATTTCTCGCCAATTTGGTGGTGGTACAGGGATTGAACCTGTGACCCCTGCCGTGTGAAACGAAAATTGGCCCAGTTACCTGTGTACAGATTTGCTGCACAGCCTTGAGTCTACTTGGTTTCCGCTACCGTAGGCTGCCGTCAGTTTCCCAGAAGAGCCTGCCTAGGTGCACCGCAATTGCACCACCAGAAGCGTGCGGCTAAGGACCTAGCCACCGGATAGTTACCCGGCAGAGATCGGAATCGACAAACCGAAGCCGGCGTCAGCCATAGCGTGTGGCTGCCCCTGAATGCCTCCCAGCACCATGCCATAGATGGAGAAGTTCCACATCGTGCGCCATAGGTCACTAAAGTAGTATGCCGTTAACGCTCCACCCGTCGGGAGGACGAGGCGCTTCTGCCCAAGCGCCACCATGCGCCCGGCCGGACTGTTGGCCTAGCACGACACCGCTCACAACCACCTGAAAATCGCCCACAGCACCAACGTTCGTGGCATCAGTTCTCCTCGGTTTGCGCGGTGTTCACGGTTCCCTGAGCGGACGTTACTGATCATGGGCACGCACGGGCGAACTGAGGGACATCAAGCATCGCGGGCGCGCTCAATCTCGAAGGCGCGCCGGCGCCCTGCCGCTGTCAGCCGGATGAAATCCAGTTCGCTGGCAACGGGTTGCTCCACCAGTCCTTTCGCGACGAGCTCATAGGCGATCGCCTGTACCGCGAGGCGGGAAAGTTGCATGCGTTCGTAGTTGAGATAGCGGATGTTCAAAGATTGTTTCTCGTCCTGGCCGATGGCCAACAGCAATTCGGCCGCACCCGGTGTGAGACTGTCACCAGCACGCCAGGTCGCCGCGGCGCGCCCCACCGCACGCGAGCCCGTTGCTACGGCCTGCGCCACCCAAATCATCAGCAGCGCGCCAGTGAACAGCAGCACCGCGACAAGCATGAAGCTCCAGGGCGCCGGTGCGGCCGGCACATAGGCAGGCACGAGCCGGTTGCCAACATATAGCCCCGCACTTGCCACAAAGGCGGCACCGACAACCGAACGCGACAAATGCAGGTGCTTTAGCAGCGCTGTCCAGTCCATCGCTCTCCCCTCCCAATTCTGACTTTGGTTGCGTCAAGCTGACACTGGTCAGCCTGGATGATCCGGGACATAAGGGCGGCACGCGCAGGTGACAAGGATGTCGCCAAATTTGATCGGCTGGGGATTCCGTGTCCAAACGCCATGCCGATGATAGGAGTCATCGGCAAGGGCAGCGGGTCAAGAAAAAGCCGCCTCGAAGGCGGCCGGACCCCGGCTACTCGCCGCGCTTGAACCGCTCAAGGAGTACGTAGTATTCGGCACAGCGATCATCCATAGCTTTCCAGTGGCCCAACAGGCGCTGCTGGTGACTGCTCTGAAGGCGCTGGAACTCCGCATCGGCTTGCGGCCAGCTGTGTCCATGCGACATCAGCGACTCAATCAGCGATTTGTGGCTGCCGTTCAAATCGGCCCATGCAAGTTGCTCTTGCGCGGCGCTTTCTCGTGCCTCTTTCCATGCCTGCAGCGCGATGTCGAGATCTGCCTTCGTGACTTTCTGCATCGTTTGATTGTTCCGTCCGTCGCCCAAAGGTCGTTTTCGATTGGGATAAGAAAAGCCGCTAAAGCGGCTTGGCGAGGCGACATCCAGGTTTCTTAGGGCAGCGCTACAGCCACCAGTGCACTCATACCCAGCCCGTGACACGTGTCCAACACAGCCGGCATTACGCATTCAAGAGTGTTCGAGTTTTTTCCCATACCTTTACCTTTTGCCTTTTCGGCACCCTTCGATGCCGAGTTGATGTTTGTCATGAAACGCAGCTTGGCAACGCCAAGGACCATCAGAAAGAGCGAATAAAAGGCCAGGTACGAGGCACCCAGCAGAGTCGAACTGCCCGCAGCCGCCCCTGCCCTAAGCAACCTGTCGTCACATTATGGTTTCGCCCGACCGCGAAGACAACCTGGCCACCGCCAGCGCACGAAATTGCGCACGCCATGGGGTCCCTATACTGTGTTTTCCATGTCACTTTTTGGGGGGAGGTTCAGATGGCAGCAAGCAATGAGTGGGAAGAGGTCCATTTGACGCCGGCCGGCTGGATCGACGGCAGCTACCGGTTCGATAACGGCAAGACGACAGAGATCGCGGTGCCAGACGATGCGGTGCTAACCATCCGGCGACGTGTCTATGTCGCATCGGTCTATTCGACGCCAGACATTAGCCATGACGAAACGGCGCGCATCAATGACACCGCACGCATCGCGGAGCTGCGCAAGCAGTTCGGCGAACCGATCTTCGGTGTCTGAGCGGATACACGGCTGCAGTTGGACGTGCTCTGGGTATCCCAGCGCCTCCCCTCTATGGGAGGGAAGCCACTTCTTGCGTGGATGACTACGCTCGCAGTGGAGCGCATACAAAAGTATAAGCGTCCGACGACTCAAACGGGCGGAGGGGATTAATGCACCATGTCACGCGTACCGGCGCCCCACGCCGGTTGCTCGCTGGCGCCCTGCTGGTGGCCGCCAGCCTGGCGTTACCGTCCTGCGCCAGCTTGGACGCCGTAAACAACTATCCCACCGTCCCGGAGTTTTGCTCCAGTGGAGACACCAAAGCGGCGTGCAAAGACCTCCCGCTCGTCGCAGAGCAGGTGCGGCAGTCGGCCGCCGATGCCAACACCCTGAAAAAGTCGATCCACGCCGAGTTGCTCGCCTCCTCTGCCGCGGACGTGGCCACGTTTGGTCTAGCTGCCGCCCTCGGCGTCAAACTCGTGCATGGCAATACCCTCACTAATGGCGCGAAGAACCTCGCTTATGCGGCGGGTACGAGCTATGTGGCCGGCGCCCTCTTCTTCCCCCGTTCGACCGAACAGGCGCAGCTGGGCGCCCGCACGGCGCTGACCTGCGTCGCAGCCCGTGGCAACGATCTGCTGGGCGCCTACAGCACCCAGCAAGCCCAGCTCGTCGCTGCCTGGGACCAGGTCAAGGCCTTGCCCAAGGATTGCCAATCCCAGCCACAGTTTGCCGCAATGATCGGCGCACACGACGCGGCCCAAGCCGCGCTGCACTCTGTCCAGGGCGCCCACGTATCGCTCGCTCAACTGTTGTTCCGGGCACGCCTGGCCGCCCACGACAGCCTGCAGGCGCAACTGGAAGCGCAGCGCCCCAATCCGCAAGCCTATCTGGCGGCTGGCAATAGTGCGCTAACGACGGCTGGCTCCCTGGCGTCCGCCGGGACGCCGGCCACGGCAGGCGGCGGGCAGCCACTCCAATCGGTCACGATGCTCTCGGACGTGCCCGTTGGGGCGTGCGAGTCTGGCCATCTCAAGACGATCGGAATGCTGCAGTCGACCTTTGAGGGGGCCAAACACACGTTAGACGAAACTGTGAATGGCGTCGCTGATGCCGGCAAGGACTGTGTGGCGGCGACGCCCACGCTAGTCGCCCCCTTGAGCGTGCTGCCGACCACCGTCGCGCTCCATGCCGGGGAGAACGGCACCGTTGTGGCGATCAGCGGTGGCCGTCCGCCGCTACGGGCGGATTGGGTCGGCGAGTTGCCCAAAGAGACCGAGGCTAAGATCTCCTGGCTGGTCGCCGACCAGCGGCTGCTGGTCTATGCGCCGGGCAGCGCGGCCGGCGGCAAGTCCTATACGCTGCGCATTCAGGACAGCGCGGCCCGTCCTGCCAGTCTCGATATTCCCGTCACCACGGCCAAATAGCTCTGATCAGGGAACGGGTTCGAACCATGACGAGCAGAAGCAAAGTGAACATGCCGCCCAAGGAGGTGATGACGTGCATTGACCGTCTGCTCGCCAAGTCCCATGCGTTGCCATCATTAGTTATGGCATGGCAGCTGGACAAAGAAAAAGCCGCACGCGGCGGCTTGCAGACCTTCCCTACTCGTACACGCGGGCTCAACGATGCGTCGCGTGGCCCAGGGCGCGTGCGGCCGCAGCACGCAACGACACGCTCTCTTTGCCGTTAAGCACCTGAAGCAGATGTGCCCGCGCGTCGGGACCACCTAGGATGCCCAACCCTTCCGCCGCCGCAATACGCAATTCAACGCTTTCCCTGCCGTTCAGGGTGTCGACGAGAGCTTGAAATACTTCGGTTTGGCTAGCCATGGTGCACCTCAAGTGATGGAGTCGACTCACTATGGTGCAAACCGAATCCGGCGTCCAGCGCAGACAACGGGGGCATTTTCTAAAAGCGCTAGCTTTGACCCGCAACTCGTCTCTTTTCCAACTGAACTTGATGGCCATGAATCCAGCTCCAGCCCGATTCGCCGCATACTCATGGCACGACTTCGCCTAGACCGAGGGCATCTTGCACGATGACGACGTCTTCCGGATTTCCAAGGTGAACGTACTTCATCGCATCGGTTAGACCCGCATGCTTCGAGATCAAGTCGCGAACAGAGTCCATCGAGCGACCAGACCGGTTCGCCACTTCGCGTTCGAAGATTGCATACCAATCGGCTTGCTGGAAATTGATGGCCGTGTTTGCTGCCAATTGAATCGCCGCCACCTCATCAGCCGTTAATCCAATGAGAGTGGGCGACATCAGCCGCCTCAGAATCTCTTGCGTGTGGTGCATACGGAGCATGCCCGATACCACCGTCCGCCACGTAATAGATGACAAATGTGCTGCCTCTAGAGCGAGCGGGATGTACTCCTGGATTCGAAGAGCTAGTCTGGCGTTGAATACCGCCGCCTCCACTGCCCCTATGGGAAACATGGTGCCCAACACGGCGGTCGCTCCCAAAGCGAGTGCCGCCATCGCTACCGAGCTGTGACTTCCGTCGATTGGATAACTATCGCACGCGCTGAACATCACGATCGGCGGAATGCGGCACCTCCCGCGAATTGACCACGCGTCAAGAACTTCACCGCCGAGCACAAGACTGCCGATCCCATGCTCGCCATCGTACTTTCCGTGCCCATCGAAGATGAGTACCGCGCCGTCATACCCATTGAGGGCTGCCACAAACTCGTCAGTACTTTGGACATCGACGAATCGATACCTGATCCGTAACTTCCCCTGCGCTGTTCGCACGCTGTCCACTGCATCCCAGAACACGTCCTTCAGAGGATCTGTGTCCTTGAAGGATCGAATAACGAGGATTTCATCGAAATCACCGGCGGTGAGTCGGCAATGTCTCCCCATACACTGTTGGATGAGAATATTGCCGGGCACCGCTGCTACCCGAGAAGCATCAAAGCGTAGGCCCAACGGCATACCTGCGCTAGGCAAAAGCTCTAGAGGAAGATCGCTGACGAACTTCATTCCTTCAATTTTCCCATCCTGTTCAGGTGCTTCCATCCGGGATAGAAAGTCCTGATGGATGAGAGACCGCATCTGAGTTCCAAGCGCTCGCACTAGGCGAGAAACCTTCCAATCGTACTGATGTCGGGCCTCAGATCTAACGCAGTGGGCAAGCAGTTTGATCGCACCGCGAGCCTCATTCAGTTTTGGCTCCAGTCGTAAAACAGGTGCCAAGCTCTTCGTACTGAGCATCGTCAGCGCGGCCGTAAACGTCGACATGTCCTTCGCTCGGATCTTCGCAATTTGAACATACGCTGCCTCAAGGACAGGCTTACCTTGGTCATCAACCGGCATCGTGTCGAAATAGCTTTTCCCTTGGACGACAGCAGCAAGCGCGTGCGCCACGCCTTCTTTCAACTCTGGTGCCGCGTCACGGATCATCTCTCGCCATCGTTTGAAGATGCCCCAGTACGCGCCGGCTGTCGCGACAATCAATCGGTAGTCAGTCACGCCGAAAGACATCAACGCCATCAGGCGCCGTCTTTCTTCTGCCACTGCGTCGGCACTCAGACAGATCCGTTCTACATACCTGTTGGGATTAACGACCGCCGTTACCACCAAGGGCTCACTGATTCGGTCGGCTGTGTCGAGCCTTCTGCCAAATGCAACGAGTGCCAGCTCGTTGGGCAGCACCACGTTGTGGAGTCCCCTGGGAAGCGGATGCTTCACCGGTCGACGCAGCGATGTGCCACGGATGGCATGTCTGGCAACGTGAACGAAATCGCTCCACGACGGCTTGGTTGCCAGGTACTTGAGTACTGTGCGCACATAGAGGCAGATTCGCGCAACACTAGCGGCGCTAAGGGGCAGTCGCGCTTTGCCAGGGATCTTTGAGAAATGCAGCAGCGGGTGCTCGGAACTCTTCTGCATCTCATCCACCGCATTTGCGACCGCCTCGTCTGTGGTGATGTACACCCGAAACGGCGTTCCCAAGAAGTCAGCGACCTCGGCCATGGCATCCAACTGAATTGGCATGACCATGGGCATAGTTAGACGTGCTTGCCGAAGTGCGAGCACAGTTTCGACCGGCGAATACGGCTCCCGGATATCGACTGGTAGCAAGCTAGCCAGACGCAAAGGGCCTGCCGCCTCAATTAGACCCGGGGTGAACCAGCCAAACGGACTGGTTTTGCGAAGGTCCTGATTCTCGTGGGGGAGAAAATAGGCAATCTTGAAACGCCGGTCACTCGCGATAGCTGACGCGTAAGCAGTGCGTAGACTCCTATCCACCCCTGTTAGGGCCGGCGGGCCACCCTTGATCGGTGGTCGTCGCCCATCAGAGGCCTTTACGTTCCTGCTCTTTCCGGTCTTCTTTTTCTTCACCAGAGCATCCTTCGACGAATTTGGTTGATGCAGTGGCGGACTAGAGTGATACCTTCACACAGCGAGAAGGAACCGAACGCCTATCCGCACTGTGTTCTTTCTGAGCCAGAGTTCCTTGTAATATGCGGTGCATTAGACGACAAACAGCTTGCCGATTTCCTTCTGGCAACGACCTCACTCGCCCTGTTGTAGATCGCGCCAGATAGCCTTGCGAAAAGCTCTGTAGCTCCCCGCCCTCGGTGGGGACGGTACTAAACGCGTGCCGGTGCAGATGGCGCGCTGCGCGTGCAGCAACGGCACATGGGTCTCTAGGTGCTCTAGGTACCCGATCCATGAGGTGGCGAAACCCCGGCGTTATACGCTGCCTAGCCTTGCGCGGCTTTGTCAATCGCGCAAAAACTTGTCCTTGGCACTCCTGAGCAAACCAAAAGCAGATCGATCTCGGCTTCTGTCATAGCGACAACCGAGATTCCTGCCCACGGTCCCGGGTAAGTTTGACTCCATGCCATTTCTGGGCGCCGATATTTCGGGTACCAAGGCGAGTCAATGTTTCCTCCCGCAAATCGAATACGGAGCCGATTGAGTGCAGCTCCATTTGGGTGCCTCGGATCAAAGGGGCGATCACTCTCCTCTAGCAACCGGTAATCCTCGTCCGTAACGACGCGCTCTTCCTCTTGATAGATGAACTCCTGCAGCAAGAGGTCTTGTTCCGTGACTGAATCCCGATCTTCAAAAACCTCCCCACCAAGGCTCGCCAGATGAGAGCGCCACGACCTGTCCCACTCGAGCTTCTCCGCGTCGGTAGCTTTGTTCAGCTTAGGGGGGCAGCCACCACTTCGTCCTGCTGGCGCAAGGGGCGCCTTCCCCTTCGAGTACCGCCTCAGGCCTGCAGCGAAATCTTTGAGGGCTCTTCTCTCTCGTTGAAAACGGCCACAGGGATCTCCCTCATCCAGTAGCTGCAGCAATCCCAACGCTCGCAGCTCTTCCTGAGTGACATGCCCCATGACTATGGCGTCTGACGCTACCTGCCGTAGTCGTTCGATACGAAGCGCCTGCTTGTTATGACGGTCGTCTCCTGCGTCGTATCGGGGGCATGCATACCGCCGCCACTCCTGACCTGTCTCCCGGTCATAGGGGCCGGAAAGACCGAGGCCATACAGATACTCCAGTTCCGCTCGCGGAAGCCTTGAGTTCCTTTCGATAAGACGCAGCAGTGCGGAGGTGAGGTCCTTCAATCGCCGTTGGCCATGGTCGCCATCTGCATGTCGCCCGGACTTCCAGCGTTGTCGGTCACGGTCCATCGAAACCTCCCCAAATGCCCTTTTGTTCTGCTCAAGACCTGAAAGCATCCTAGCAAAACTGATGGACACCAGGAAGGTGCGAGGAGAGATCATGGCTAAAGAGGCGAGCGATTTCCGAGTGGCGTTCGCGCAGATGGATGGGGCGGCGTTGCTGACGCCGGATGAGTTCGGCGAACTCATCGGAAAAACACGCAATGCGATTTACCACATCTTGTGCCGTGACCCTGCGGCGTTGCCCACACCCGTGTTTCGGCAGAACCGCTATGTCCGCTGGCGAGCCAGTGACGTTCGGGACTGGATCACGAGTTTGCCCTGTGCCAAGCCGCGTGAAATTGGGGACAAGCCTCGCCGCGGCCGCCGGCGCAAGGCGGCTGAAGCCATCTAAGAACCCAGCAGACACGGGCCCTTCCGTAGGTTCGCAATTACACGTTTCTGATGAGCCAGGACAACTTTCCGCACCATTCAGGGGGCGTCCTACAGGTACGTCACTCTGCCAAATGGGGGGCCGTGCCAGAAGCCCTGCTTGAGGACCCAGTGTTGGATCTGGACAGCCGAGCCGTAGCCGCTTGGCTCGCCATCAAACCTGCCGGCTGGCAAATATCCGTCAGCGCACTGCGGCGCCGACTCGGACGCATCGTTCAACGGAAAGCCGGCGACACCAACACGGAATTCCGGATCTTGGGAAAAGATCGTTGGCAGAGAATCGCTCGCGAACTCGAAGCCGGAGGCTACCTAATGCGACAGCAGCAAAACGGTGGCGCTGGCCAGTGGATCTGGAACATCGTCTTCAATCCAACTCCCTCTCGAACGCAGGACACCAGAGCCGGGTTTCCCGGCGATGGCTTCCCCGGCACCGGCTCAGCCAGCGCCGGTGAAGCCAGCCCTAAAGACATACCATCCAGAAGAAATACCAATAGAAGGAAAACCACCACTGACGACAGGCCAGCCGCACCCCCAGAGCCGGGGGAGCAACGATCTATCTCTCTTGCGAAGGCCTCTGACGTGGTGGTGAGTCGCTCGATAGAGCAACACCGCGAAGTTCTCGCGCACGCCCTGGCTAGGTCTCGATTGGACCGCGACGCTGCACAAGAGATTGCCGACGAGCTAGCTGGAGTTTTAAGAGCCCAATCACTGGGCAGGCACAAAGGGATCTTGAGCGTGCGCAGCTGGCTCGAACGGCTCATCAAGCTACATGGTCAGGGGCTGTTTGTGCCCGAATTTGGGCCAGCGATAGCTACTGAGAGACTTCGAGCAGAAGGACAGCATTTGGCCGAGGCCGCTGCCATTGTTGCGCAGCCGGAAACCGTCAAGGCCCACGTTGAGGAAGCCATTCGACTCCACAAGCAATGGCAACGCAAACGTGGCTCCAATGCGAACAGCAACAGCTCTGCTGACTAGCGCTGAACCGAATCACCCTTCGGGCAACCACCCTCCTCCACTGCGCCCGGTCGCCGTACGGCTCGCCGCAGCTCCTGACGAATGTGCCGCATTCAAACGGTAAGAGAAGGAAGAAGATGATGCGAAATATGAAAATTCGACTGTTGGCCCTGATGCTTTTGGCGGGGCGCCATGCTCTGGCGGCACCGGCACTGTGCTCTCCGGGATACCAGGACTCGACCTGCGTATCCCCAATCCAACACGGGGCGAGTCCTCCGCCCATCTGCCCAGCTGGCTACACGCAGACGAACCCGCCCGCCTGGATGGGCGCAGGTTGGAGCGCACCGGGATGCCAGCCGCCATCGCCACCGCCTGTCCCAGTGGTGCCTGCAGCGCCCTTTGTGGTTTCGGTTGGCTATGGCTGCCCTGGATGGACCATCTACGCGTACTCAGATGGCTCAGTGCAGCGGGTATGGGACCCGGACAACCCCGACAACGTGCTGGTTCAAGGCGGGGCCTGCAGTGATCGCGGCTGACCGCATGCACAGCCGAATCGCCCCTCCGCTCCGCTTCGGGTCGCCGCGCTCCCCGGCTACACCGGGTCCCCGTGCGGCTCGATTCGGGCGCGACGGCGCGCGCGGATGCCGAGTCGTTGAACTACCGCTGGCTGCTTGCAGGAAGAATGGTCGGGGGTGGCTTTCTCTCTCAGTTGGGGCAAGCCGCCTCGCGGCGCGTCAGGCCATAGGCGACGGTCGCGGGGAGCCGGTGGGCGGATGCGGGACGCCGGCCGAAGAGCCGGCGCTGTCCACGCCCCTGCGGGGGTGGGCAGCGCAGCCGTCCACGGGCGGGCGCGGGAACAACGACGTGGCGAGCCAACCGCTGGGTTGTAGACCGCTCACCGGCGCTATCGCGAACCCCGTACGCGCTGACATCAACCATACGTACACACCATCGATCAGCAGCCGAGCAGCCCGATTCCCATCACATCGAAATCGTGTCGGTCCCTTGTCCGTACGGTATGTCGGACAAGGGGGGGCTGACTGCCTTTGGGTGCCAATTCCGACATGCGCAGACATGGCGAATTGGCACCCAAAGGCAGTCAGCCCCACACCCCTCAGGGGTCGGGATGCATCGCATCCCGGGGGTGGTTTTGAGCCGCGTTCGAGCCACCGAGAAATCGATCCAGTAGACGGCGGACGAACCGTCAGACACCAACCCAACTACCGAGACCACTCAGATGGGGAAGGCAAAAAAAACCGCACTCAAGTTGCTGCCACCAGACTGGCGGGAAACCATGTTCGATCGCGCATCCCAACTGGACTGGCGCGAATCGCGGCCGCAGCTACTACCCGCGCTAGCCCTACTGCGCGTGATTGGCTGCCGGCCGACCGAGATCGAGCGAGGGGTGCGCATCCTGTATCGCAACGGTACGCTCCTGATCGCTGTATCGGGAGCCAAATGCAGCGAAGTGAGGGGGATCCATACGAGGGCATACAAGTTCGAAATTGGGCCGTCCCCAGATACCCACCCTGCCCTGCAGACACTGCGTGAGTTTGCCGAGCAAAATGGGACGGATGGCGAGGCTTGGGTGACCCATAAGGCCGATTACCTCTACAACTCCGTGATTGCCCTAGGCAAAGCCGTCTTTCCAAAGCTGCGAACACGTGTGAGCCCATACTGCTTTCGCCACCAAGTTGCGTCGGATTTGAAGGCAGATCCTGACGTGCCCCTCGGGGAGGCTGCGATGTTCATGGGGCACCTGTCGGACTACTCGATTGGCCGGTACGGCCGCGCGGTTCACGGAAAGAGTGGGCGCGAGAGAGTCAAGCCCCTCGCGGTCAAGGCATCCCGGGAAGTGAAACACTCGCCCAAAGTCGACAAGCTGGCTCGCTTCAAGATCGCCAGCGCAAACCGGCGGACGCCGAAGCAAAGCTAAGAGAGTGTGTCGTGAGACGCCAAGTAATGCGTCAAAGTTGCGTCGATCGCGCGTCGTTTTTGGTAGTTAGCGCGCCGAAGCAAGGAATGCGTTACTACTGATACGTCAAAGTTGCGTCGTTTTTGACGCATTGCATTCCTGATATATAGTGCAGGCAGGCTGTCGTCGCCTGCCGCACGCGCCCTTTGGGCATGACGAAGACGATGTTTCAAGGCACCTACCCCATTCCATAGTCGTTGTTTTCGATGGGCGGCCCGCAATGCGTGCACCGGATGTTTTCGCCCAGGAGAAAGCAATGGATACGCAGCAGTTGAAGCTGCTGGCCGGGCTCGTCCGCGGCCTTTTGCAGCCCACGCACCCCTCCCTTGGTCATGGCCAGGCGCTCGATCTGATCGCAGCGCTACCGGGGCTTCGTAACTGGCCCGAAGTCATGGCGTTCCCAGAACGTGTCGCCGCCACCGAACTGGACACCAGCTCGACCGGTCGCTTGGCGTTCCGGCTCAAGAAGCGCTATGCGGTCAACATGTCGCCGCAGGAGTTACTCATCGCGCTCTCGCCGTCCGGGACAGTTGTCGCCCGGAGTGCCCCGCAGATTTGGCCCACGGGGCCCGTTCCGGGCATCTATGTCACGACCTCCTCTGAGGCCATCGATGCCCTGCTGGAAGCGTATGAGGACGCTACCGACGGCGCACTGGTCTACGCCGAGAGCGCAGGCAACGGATGGTCCGGGAGCATCGACCTGGGCGACTACGGGTTGTGGTCCTCGGGCCTCGATCGGGTGCCCAGCGGCACGCTGCTGGTCATCGGGCCGCTCAAGCTCGACCAGCAGTCGTGGAACGACGCGGGCGAACGCCTCGAAATGGCCTGCAACCACGCCTTAACCTCCGGGCATCGCATCGCGGTTCTTCTCGACACCCCGACGCCGGAAACCCTCAACGAGGACGTACAGCTGATCGTAAAGTCACGGCCTAATCATACGGACCACGACACGGCGTTAATCGGCGTTGTCACCGACACGGGAGAGCTGGAAGCGGTCACGCCATTTGCCCGCCCGTGGCCGCGCATTGAGCTGGTACCCACCGTAGCCACAACGGAGGCGCTCCCGGCCTCGATCGTTGGTCTGTTACGCGACGCCTTGGCGCACAAAACGAGCGGCCTTGTGCTGTTCGGCTCGGGTGCAATCGACGACCACGCAGCGATCCACCTGGTGGCGGCGTCGCTTGCCCTAACCGAGCATGCGGGTCCTGCCGTTCGTGTCATGCCTCGACACCGCGCCACCCCATCGAAGGATTGGGACGTGCCGGAATCCATCCGAGCGTTGCCGTACCTCCCATCGATCGAAAGCGCCTACGCTCAGGGGTATCGCCGGATCGTCTACACGCCGAGCTACACCGGTTCTGACCGGCTACTCGAGGCCAGTAGGGACACGTTGCTAATCAGCGGCGCATACGGCAGCGACCTCTCGCAGGTATTCATGGCATCTGCCCGCTACGGTAGCCCCAAGGAGGAGGAAAGCCTCTTGAGCCGCATCGTCGCCATCGCCGCCACCGTGGACATCCCGACGAGCAGCGGCACAGCGTCGGTTGCCGATCTCTTCATCGCCAACGGGCACGACGTCAGGGCGCTCAAGCGGTCCAAAGATATCGATAAGTTTCTGGCCACCCACCGGTTGGTGCGCTGGGAGGATGAGCTAGCGCTCCTTCTCGATGCTGGGAAGGTCACGTATGAGGCCGTTAAGAAAGCGTTCCCACGCAGCCATGGAATCGAGAGCTTCCTGGCGAAGTACAAGGCCCGGCGCTCCCGCCAGACAGCGTAAGTGCATGTGCGCCCGGTGTCTCGCGTGGCGCTGGGCGCAATATTTCGCTCACACCAAGTCAGAGGATCGCCATGGACGTGGGCTGGTTCCCGAACCGCTGACTGGATTTTATCCGGGGGCTTTATGCTAGTGCGTCAGCGCCGTCCCAGTTCGACCCGTTGCAGTTGTTTGCCCAAATCTCGCCAACACCTACGACCGCAATGCCGTCGTTACGGTCTCACGTCGGTCGCCGGCGGGCGGCCAGAATGCGCCGTCATCGACCGGCCAGCGCTAGCAGCGCCGCGAGCGCAGCACTTAAAGGTAGTTGCCGCCTACAGAACGACGCAGTCTTTGGCGGACCATTGCGAAAAGGTCCGATGGATGTGCGCGTGAGTCTGGAAGACTCGCTGCCTGCCCTCGTTCGGAATTAAGCGGTGCTCCTCTGTCTTCTTTAGCCAGTCACGCTCGCCCCAGTTGCACCAGACGAGGACCTGGCGAGTCTCTTTAAGGTAGCGGCGAAGCAAGTCAGCCCGGACGTAGAGCAGCCTGTGCTTGTCGCCAGAATAGCCTTCGCCTGCTTGCCTGTAGAGCGTTGCGGGACCGCCGCTTGGATCGAAGAAATCAACTTCGCGGTCGCTGCAGGAGAGGCCAAGGCGCTGAATCAAGCTTGGTGCAGGGATATCGAAGCCTGAGAATGTGTTGTGTACGGAATGGTAGGACTCCCAGGCAAACTGGATGGACGGCAGCTCAAGCCGGACACCCGGAATACGGCGAGTGGCGGGGAAATCGAACTCAAGGACAGAAGCGTCTTCGTCGCCCGCCGGCTCGCCTGACATCGAAGCGATCTTGATGGTCAGTGACCGTTTTTCACCTGCGCTGTAGTCGCGCACGTACTCATCGAACGCCTCCGCCGTTTGGCGGCGGTAGTTGTCATTACGCTGGAGAAGATGCCTCGCAAAGCTATGGCGGTGACCAGGCTCGCCTGCGAACAGATAGTGCTCCTCCGCTCCCTCTGGGATCGTGTGGTTTCCTGGGTAGTCAATCGACAGGAACTTCGACCTCAGCGTGTCAACGTCCTTCTTGGCCACGAACATCCCGCGGAGGAAGGCGAAGAGCTCACGATCATGCTCAGCGTCAGCCCCTTTGACAAATCCTTCGACGAGCACCCATTCGCCTTGATGCCCGTTGATCTCGGGGACCACCAGAATGGGGTGCCAGTTCGGCGTGTACCCGCCGGCCACCCAGTCCTCGGTCGTGGCAGCAGCGGGCCCAAAGAGATTCGGCAGGGGCGGCGTCCAATGAGGTGGAGGCTTAGGGAATGATGGATCTACGCCGCAGTCGGGGGTTCTGCTGCCTTGGCGCCAATCCGGAAGCTTGCGGTTCGCGTCGCGTTCTCCCCACATCTCGAAGTACGCGATCCAAGAGTACTTTTTTCCATAGCGATCCACCTTGTGTTCGTCACGAGCATTCCATGAGAGCCGGCCAATTTCGGCATCAACGTCCTTGAATGCTTCGTCCCGATACCCCAAGTCGAACATACGGCGCTCGATCTTTGCACGAACTCGGACATAGTCTGGTTTGTCGTGGTCATAGTTCGCCCTGTTGGGAATCAGGCTACCGATGGTGTAGTTACCAAAGTCCATTTGGATGGGGTGCCCAATCGCGTGCTTGACCGAGTCGTCGGGCGTTCCATCGCTGGAGAACGAGGACGGGGTATTCGGGAACGGCCGGCTAAGGTAGCGCACAGAAGTCTTGGGCAGCTTTATGCACCCTGCTCGCTGGGCTACCTCAATGATGCCAAGCGCGTAGTCCCGCATGAGCGTGTGGTGCGTCGCGTGGCGTGCACGAGGAGCAAACATCTGTCGGTAAATCTTCTGAGCAAGATCTCCAAGTAGCGGCTGGAACGAAGCCGCCTTTTTTGAATCGACCAGCGACAGAACCGTGCCGTAGGCGGCTGCGAGAACCCGTTCCGGCAGGTATGGGTCATTGAAGCCCAAGCATTTCAGAACGTGCGAGAACAGCACGTCCGGATGTTGCTCTCCGATCAGTACGAGCGCCTTTGTTGCAAGATCGCGATCACTGCGAACGACGGTAGTTAGGACAAGGGAGAACAACACCACAAGCTCGGCTGCTGCGTCGCGAGTCATGGTCACGGTGTCGAGTTTCTCTGCCCATGTCAAAAGTCGATGGATGGTCGGTGACGCGTATCTTCGTCGCAGGTACTCTGACCAGTGCAGGTCGCGGTCAGCCATCGGGAAGCGCGACAGATACTTATACAGCCGCTTGGCATGATAGGGATGGTTGGGCTTCGTCGCGACGGCCGCCAACGCATCCATGACGCGCTCCCAGAACCGGGAACCTGCGCCCAAGTACTGGTTGATGACCATCCGCGTGCCCTCGGTGAACGCGGTCGGACTTCTCCAGAAAAGGCCCTCGATGAACGGCTCGAAATACGCGTTCAGGTTCTGTGTGTCCCGCGGCAAGGCGAAGAAGAGCTCACAGTGCCTTGGAGGCACCTTCTTCCCCACGCGCTCCGGGAACTCCGTGATCAGCGCTTGCGCCCATCCAGGCTCCGCATAGTTGCCGAAGTTTTGATCAGTCAGCTGGAAGACTCTCGCGAGCGGGGAGTTGGCAGCAAAGCTGGCCTTGATGGAAGCCAGCGATGACACGTCTAGGTATGCCTTGAGTAGGTGTCGCGCTATCAAGTGGTCGCTGAACCGCTGATAAGGCAGTCGGTATACCACTCGTGATTTGTGCTGCCCGGATCTCGTTGAGTACCAGATAGCATCCTCTTCAATGAGCCCATTCGTGCGCATCGTCTCCAGCAACGCCCGCCTTTGAGCAGGTCGTAGTGCGGGATAGCTCGCGGCAACGATTCGGTCTGCCTCTGACGGAAGAACATAGCCGCGGAGGTTCGCTGCCATGCAGGGAGCAAAGCCGGCAATCCGCTTGTCGGTGAACTGGTCGGCGCCTTTCAACAATATCCAGCACCCCCTGTCCTGCAATCCGAACTCGTGTTCGATTGGCTGCCCAACGCGATTGACGAATGACTCCAACACGTAGGTCATGCCGCGCTGTCCGGAGGCAATGCCTGCGAAACCCTTGGCCAGCTTCTTGCCCGACAGACTCTGCAGCGATTGGCAGATGAGCTTCAGCGTGAGAGGGCGCGAGAACTCCCGGTCCAATAGCGGAACTTCCGGCAGTGGCAGGTGGTAGTACTCAAAGAAGGCCGCCTGCGCATCGAACTCTTGGTCGTCGAAACCGTAGTGCTGGAGATGACGAAATTTCTCCAGGTCTGATTTTTCAATGGCCATGGCCTCGAACGGAGTCCGACATGTCACGATCAACCCAATGTTGGGATGCTCGGCGACGAGCGAAAGTAAGGTACTGATCGCCTGTCGCCACTCGCGCCTACGTCCCTCATTGACGCCATCGACAATAAAAAGAGTTCGCCCCCCTGCCCCTCGTCCAGCATCTTCCAGTTCGGCAAATTTGTCCTCGACCGAAGTCGCGCCTCCAAGGCGTGCGCAAATGTCTGCAAGCACGTTGCCCTCGAAGTTTTTTGCCAACACTAGGACTGTGGGAGCGTCGCGGGTAAGTCGCTCACTCGTGACATCGCACAGCAGATGTGTTTTACCCGTGCCCCACTCACCGCTGATCAGGAGGATTGGATCGAAGAGCAGCTTGAACGAGGAGCTGGCGGCGTATTCCGCCTCATCGCGCACGACACGTAGGCAGCTGTAAATCGCTTCCATGTTGGCGCGCACGGTATCCCGCGCGGAAGAGTAGCTCCCGTCGTCCGTGGGCAGCTTGGCTTCCTCTCCCCGCCAATAGGCTACATCCTTCATCAGGCTGGCGTCGATTTGAGACAGCCGGTCAGCCCATTCATCGCTTGCAGTCGTATCGCGAAAACGCAGACGGTTCATCATCGCCGACAGCGATGAGCCAGCAGCGTCAACCAATTGCTCGATCTCCGCGGGTCTTCGGCTGTGATGTTTGGCATGACTCCAAGCCTCGGCGAACTTGTCGAGGACTGACTGGAAGCGCGCTCGTGCAGCATCGCCACATGCGACGTTGTCGATAGCGATGGACAAGGCGGCAATCCGAAGATTGGGCGCGTTCGGGTCGATGCCGGGCGTATACCTTTGCCCCGCCTGACGTATCTGGCCCCGACAAAGACTGGCCATTACCGCTGAAAGCGATGTCGGATCAGTGGGCATAGTTCACTGTGTAGCAACTAAAAGGTATCGCAATCTAGTTGGAGATGAGCAACGCGTGGACTCTGGGTTCGCGAATCACTTTTCTAGAGGCAGGTTTCGGGGGGCATAGCGGGCAGTCTGGGCGCTGACTAGTAGGGCTGCTTGCAGCTTGGAGCGGTCATTTGTGTCGGCGGTCTTGAGGTCTACTCCTAGCCGTTTGGCGGCCCCCATGCCTTGTGGCCGCCCTAGGGTAACGAGATCCCACCGTGTCCCGCCTGTTCAGCCCATGTGGACCGCACTACGTGAGCCTCACCGTTCCGCAGGCTCACAGCAAAACAGGCGATCCGCTCCCGCCACGCCGCCGGTACGACATCCGCGTGCGTAACTTCGGATGCGATGTTCAGAAAGACCGCTAGCGGATACTCAAGAATTTCCATCATCCGCACCAAGCTCTCCATGTCAGCAGCCGCACTTTCAGCCGTCGCAGCGAGCTTCAACTCCATGACTGCGACATTCCGCTCCCGTCGGGAGCGGTGCCGGCTCGAATCAAAGGGTTCATGAACGATGATATCGGGCCGGACTGCGAGCCCGTGTACAAGGAGCCGCTTCTGGTACTCCTGTTCGATTATGGTCCGATCAGGCAGAAAGCCCGCAGGGATCGCCCGCTGCAGCCCAGCCAACAACTCGCCCTGAAATCCTCGTTCAGTCTCGTAGAAACGGGGCGTAGTGATGGCGCGGAAAGCGGTCGTCAGATGTTCGAGGAATATGTCGCGGTCCATGGCATCACCCCTGATCATTGCGCATTCGATTCCCGCCATTTCCGTTCTTCCGCCGCGAGATCAATGCCGTCAACACTCATGAAAAATTCTTGCTGGCTGAAACGTTTAATGCGGACAAGGTTGGGATCGTGCCTGCACGGCAGGCTGAGGTCGAGCTTTTGCCCGCCGAAAGCCTCAACGGCGCCGGATAGGAGTTCACCGAGCAACGCCCATGCTTGGAACGCAACATCGAGCAAATCTCTATCGGGGAATTGCGGAATCATCCACGTGCGCCAAAGAGCTGGTGCGGAATCGCAATCCGGTCCGAGGCCGCGCAAAAACTTGTCTGTCCGGCACATTTCCTTGTACCTCTCATAGGCTTCGTCCGATGTCTCCCACGGGCGGACCGCAAAGGGGAAACTCAGTTTGATTTTTGCCCCCTCGGTCGTCCCGATTTGACCGCGGCTTTTCAGGTTCAGCGCTCCATGGTGGACGATGAAATCGCGCTGTTTCCCCAGCATTTGGAACAGGTCACTTTGGAGAACGGTGTCCTGCAGTGGTTTGATCTTGGCTCGGACCTCAGGATGTCGCTGCAGATCGTTTTGCAGCTTCAGCGGCACCTCCTTGGCGGCACGGATGAAGGAGTTTAGCGAGTAGCGAAATGGCTCGGGCTCGTGGTAATTGGCCTCCATCTGATGCAGATGCCAGTGGCATTCCTGCCACCGATCAAGAGAGAGCTCCAGATTGCTGTGCGCGCAAGACTCCATGGAAGCTCCATTCCATTTTTAGTCACTGCTACCCATTCGCCGGCCCCGGCCGGCAAACGATCATATCCCTGTATATGCAAGGCTCGAACGCCGCAGAAAGATACAGCTTGTTTTGGAGGGGAACGCGAGCTAGACGCCTCCGGCGAGTCCACAGAGAATGGCTTTCTGAGCCATGGCCCGACGCCTCTCCAAATGGCCTAGACCTCTGAATTGGCGGCAGCCAATTGATGCCCTCCCTCCTGTGAAGGCACACATTCAAAGGTAATCACGTAACCTTCCCAATCCTGCCCATCAATGGCGTGGAGAGGAACGACGCGTTCAGTAATGCCGTTTAGCAGTCGTTGAACCTGAGGCGGAGATGCAAAGTACCGTGGCGCCTTCTCTTCTGCATCCCCCAAATCAGTGTAGAAGACGGTCCTCACACTCTCTTGGATCTCCAAGCTACTACCCGTCACTGCGACATCCTCGAGTTCACCCTCCAAAAATTTTTCGAGAATGTACTCATCGATAACCGGCACACCGTCTGCGGGCACGCCGACATGCGTGGAGGTACTTACGACTATCAGTGGGAACACATCGAAGTTTTCTGGCAGGTCTATACCAAAGCGCGCAACATCTGCGACAAACTCCGCACGGTTTCCCTCCAATGCTCGAGACTTACGCAAAGCCTGCCCAGCAGCACCCAAAACGGTCTTCCGGTGCATTGCCATACCTTTGGAATCAGTAGGCTCCAAGATGCACTTGGCCTCGGCCATGAACACGGTTGAGCCAATCACAAAAAGCAAGTCAATTTGCTCTTCGCGCCCGCTCTTCGGCCTAAACGTGTAGTCATCGTTGATGCAAATTGCGCTACCCGCCAAGACATTTGATGATGCGATGGAGTGCTGAACACTGGCTCTCACATGTGCCTCGAACGCAGGGCCTCGCTTTGCTAGATCGACTCCTGCTTGGCGCATCCAGACATCTACTAGGCGCCTAAGGTTCGGCGAAACGATCGCTGCAAAAATGGGCGCCACTGTCGTGAGCCCAACCGGCACTAGAGGGGAAGCCCAAATTTCCTGTCCGGCCTGGCCTCGGTAGGTGAAAAATTCTATAAGCTTCCTTCCGTCAGCAGGCTTAATTCCGGCCGCTACGGACAGTGCACGAACCAGAGCGTCTACCTGCAGCACGGGGACATACTCAGGAAGCCAACTGAGTAAGGAATCGTCTTGCTTGACCGGGCGTTCTTCCTTCGTTGCCACAGATTCCAAGAGCACCAACGCAGCACGGGATATTACGACCCAAGCATCCAGGATTGCCGATAAGGTCAGTCCATTAAGCGATGGAAGGGCTTCTTCCAGCAACTCGGCGTAGTAGGGTTCATTTGCAAAGCCGCGCAGGATAAACAACTCCTCCTGCGCTCGCGTTATTTCCCCAGGTTTGCTGACCTTGATAACTTGGCGCCTACCCTCCTTCTCGATGGCCCGCACTTCGCGAATACGTGGCAGGAAGCCTTGTTCCACCAAAGATCGATGAACCTTGGTAGCCATAAACGAGTATCCCATCCCGAGGGTAAAACGCCTGACAAGCCCCAATGCATAGCCGCGCTTGGCGTCGACATCCTGGGGCACGAACGTCTTTACCCGCCCCGTATCGACTACCTTGTAGCCGTTCCACAGGCAATCCTCCCAAAGGTCTTCGGCGTGCCGGAACATTATTCCCAGATTGAGTTCAAGGATGATGTCACTCCATTCGACCTGCCCCAGGCGGGGATTGCCGGCAAGATTCGGCTCGCCCTGCAACGCAAATCGCACTGGCACCTCGATTCCGTCGACCAAGCCTTCAACCACCTCGTTTGGCGACCATTGGAAACCGCCCGTTAGCTCTAGCTTGATCTTGCTGAAGAACTCCTCAGGCCGAAATCCGGCGACTGCCTGTTGCGCTCGCTCCGCCGCTGCCTGTTTAAATGCTTCCCTCGTCTTCTCACGCGCGACAAGAAAATTGTAGTTAGCGGCTGCAACAAATGCTCGCAACTTCGTAACGGCGGAAAGTTCAGCCGCCGAAGACAGTTTCAACCTTGATCGGATATTCGCCAGCTTTGTGTGAATCACGACGGCAGCATCGTAGACACGTTGGTCGGTTTCGTCCGGAGCGCCTGCGGCGGCGAACGCAGTACTCCAACTATCGAGCGAGAACGTACGCCGCAGCGGACCTGACACTTTTCCCGCCTGGACCAATTTCGCAAACTCACCCATCCCTCAACCCCAATTTGTTGTTGCGCCAATCATATCGCGCTGGTGTGGCGTCGAGGCGCGGCAGGGCTCGCTTCCAAAATCCACGCCGTTACGGCTAACGTCCGCCAATTGAGGCACCACATCGGCGAGGTTATTTGGTCGCGCTTACCGCTATGAGCCTAAGAACCGTTGCCCTGCAGACTCGCTACCATCGCCTGCTGAGGTTATTTGGTCGCGCTCGAGCCATTTCCATCTTTCGCACCCGGTTCATGCAGCGTATTCTTGGCAGAGAGTTCTGAGGAAATCATTATGTCAGCCGATAAATTCGAGCAATACATATACAGCGACTTGGTTCTCAAGCTTGCAAACGAAGCGGCTGCCAATACGATGTGGGAATTGGTGGCGAAGGGCGTCAAGCCCGTCTACAACACACGCAAGCGATAGGGCCACTCCCAGACCATCAAACCTGCCGGGGGAAAGCAAGATGACGTTCGATAGCGGGGTCGTGTTTGGCCGTGCTCTAGCAGCCGAGCGAAATGCGCGCGAGTGGCAGAACTATGCTCGCAACTTGGAAACCCAAATCAGGCAGCTCAAAGCCAAGCTTTCATCGACAGCGCAAGATCACCAACTGTCACGCGAAGTCTCGCGCCGGACAGCGGAGTTGTATCGAGAAGAGCAAGCGCGCGCGGCCGCGCTTGACGCTCTGCAGAATAAGCTTTCTATCGAACTGGCGAAATTCAGCCCAAACAATCCGCTAGTCCCCAGTCACTTCCGCGCCATGATTGTGGAGAAGGCGGCCAAGGCCGGGCTCGCGCCGCAGCAGGTAAAGCTGAAACCTTGAGCCATCGTGACACCGAACAGCGCTTCGGGACCGCCAATCACCTCTGACCGCAGCTTTCACATTCAGGTTCGAGGGTTGGGGTTATCTGGTCGCGCTTGGGTGATTGGTCGCACTTGGACACTACGAAATCCACTCTTCCGGAGCTGGCACCTGGCGCGTATGCTGGTTTCATGCCTCTACAACGAGATCAAACCATGCCTGCCGACAAGCTGGGCCGTTACATCACAAGCGACTTGTTCCTCAAGCGCGCTAACGAAGCCATTGCCAAGGCCGTGCGTGGCCTTGAGGCGCGGGGTATTCAGCCTTGCTATCTAGACCGGAAAACTGGCCTGATTGTTGGTCGCGATCGAACCTATCGCATCCAACTGCGAGACCCTGCCGTGCAGGCAGTCGTGCTGGAACTATTTGCGGACGGCAAGCACGGCGAGCTGATGGACCGACTTGTGCATTCGCCGCGACCGACCTCGGAGCGCACCAGGTCAACGACGCGACGCGTGGTGTTACCGGTCTCCTACTGCTGGCAAAAACAGCCATGCCGCGCGAAACCGCACATTTTGTTCAAACGGTGCGTGAGCAGATGGCGGGAGTGCGGCCATACCCGGAGCTGGTCGAACTGGCGGAGCTGCTGATTGAAGCAGATGCGCGCAGCGATGACGTGCCCCGAGAACAGCGTAGCATCGATGATGCGCTGTTCTCGCAGCGTATCGAGGCCATCAAGCAGGCCCTGCACCAATGACAAAAGCCAGTCGATGACGGGCCTCCCCTGCTACAGCGTCAGTGCTACGACGCCAATTGCGCCCACGACAAAGCCAGCTAAGGCGTACCACCAACGACTTTCCTTGAGGGACTTGATACGCTCTTCCGCCGCCTGAACCGCTTCGCGCTTGGCCCGCGCCCGCTCATCGGCACCGGCCAACCACGTTCGCCACACACGATATCGGTCATTGATGACGTCTGCGCAGCGATCTGCCGTCAGATCGCTCACCGCTAGCTCGTGGGCTACGTTCCATGCCCACGCGAAGGCCTGTGGCGCGTTTGCGCCCTCTTCCTGAAGGTCGTACAGCTTGGCACGCTGCCAGAACGGCATCGAACCTGTGCCGGCGCGCAAATACAGAACCAGCACCATCGCAAAGAACGCAGCGGTATGACCGTGGCCCGACAGAAGACGATGAGCTGCCTCATGCAGATAGATCGAGGTAATCAGCTCTGGTTGGGGCTCCCACTCGGAGCGCTCGACACAGCGCACGTCGATGACCACCTCGCCGGATTCAGTGCAATCCGAGGGAACGCAAAACCCCACCCAGGGAGACTCCCCTGCCCCCGACTGCTGACGCATTAGCAATATGGGAATCTCGCGCATGTTGATGCGCGCCAGCAACTCGCTTGACACCGCCTTTGCAAGCGCCGGAGGCGGGGCAACGTCTACTAGACGAAGTGCTCGAACCGAGGCCATGAGTCCCTTTTTTCCACTTACCGCCGGTTGATCAGGAAGAAGAGTTTTCTCGTCATCGGAGTAGCGATGCAGTACCCGTTGACCACCGTGTAATAGGCGGTCATCTCGTTGTAGAAAGCTTCGATCCTCGCGTTGTATTCCGCGACAAAAGACGCTGCCTCTGGATCGACCGCGATCAATTTCGCGGGCAATGGATCGTCCGGCGTAGCTGGTCCAGGTTGCACCCCGCCCGCGGAGTTGGAAGGGATCGACAAATCGGGCTGGGCCGCTGCCAGGTTAGAGGCCAACAGGACGGCGGCTGCGATGGCGGCTTTCGCACTCATATGGCTACCTCTAGCCCAGTGCAAGCCTTGAGCATGCGGCGCGCGTCAAGCACGCCCCACAGATAACCTTGCGCCAGGGCCGTTGGTGCTTCTTGAATCAACAGCTCGAGGTCTGCAACCGGGATTAGGAACGGATCTCGCAACTCCAAAATCTGCGACAGCTCGCTGTCGCGCGGAAGAGCGGAGATGGGGTGCGACGATAGAATGGACACAGCCATGATTCACCTCTCAGTAGGTGAGTTGTGGTCAGGCTTGTTGGGCGGTGCCCGCCGCCCGACAAGCCGCTTAGTACAACGGATTGCGATCAACCAAGCTTGCGCGCCAGATCGCTAGCGCGCGGGTGGTAGTACCTCTTCAGCATCTGGACCGTCTTGTGCCCGGTCACAGCGCTGAGTTCGAGGATGTTGTCCAGCTTCTCAGAGATGCGACTGGTCGCCTCGTGGCGGAGATCGTGGAAATGTAGGTCTTCGATTCCTGCTCGGTCGCACGCGCGAGTGAATGCCTTCTTCAAGGCCTCAGGCGAAACGGGAAAAACACGGCCGCTGACGTGGCGCGGGCGGGTCGAAAGCTCTGTGAGCGTAGACACGGCTCGAGTTGAAAGAGGAGCATCCCGCGCCTCTCCGTTCTTGGTGTCATGAAGCCGGACATAGCGGTCGGCGAGGTGAACGTCCGACCACTGGAGGGAAAGAAGTTCGCCGCGGCGCATTGCGGTTTCGAGGGCCAGAATAACGAGCGGCCGCACGTACTCGTTGCGGCACCCCCCAGCCACGTAGAAGCCCTCAGCCGTCCGCTGGCTGAGTTCCAGCTGCAGGAGCAAACGCTCTTCCTCGCCGCGGTACAGCCGTCGGCTACGCGCCCGATTCTCTTTCGGCCTGCGAATCAATGAGACCGGATTGGTGTCCACGTGTACGCCCCACTCCTTGCGGGCGACGCTGATAACGTGACCAATCAGCGTGAGCTCTCGATTCACCGTTGAGCCGGACACCGCCTTTGTCTTCGGATCACCAGCAAGGCGTCGATCGCGGTATTGAGCGATGCTCTGGCCACTCAATGCTGAGACTTTCAGTGCAGCGATCGGATCGGAGCGCAGCTTTCGAATGCGGAGGATCTCCAGCGGCCCGCCCTTCTTGTGGGGAGACACCTCTTGGCTGTAGCGCAGGAGCAAATCGCCGAGGGTGTTGCGCTCGGCCTCTGTTCGATCCACGAACACGCCACGATCCAATTCAGCCTCGATCCGGCGGGCCCACGCCTCGGCTGTAGCCTTTGTGTCAAAAGTGCGAGTTTGCAACGGGTAGCCGCGCCGGCGAACAAACGCACGCCAGTAGTTCCCGCGCTTTGAAATGGATGCCACTTGATGCTCCAGACAATGGTTGAACAACGTCTGGGCCAATTTTCGGGGTGCACCACTTTTGCACCAAAAGGGCATTCCACGAGGTTTCGCAGCAAAGAAAAAAGGCCCTCAGCGATTGCCTGAGGGCCTTTTAGGGCGATTTCTCGCCAATTTGGTGGGTGGTACAGGGATTGAACCTGTGACCCCTGCCGTGTGAAGGCAGTGCTCTACCGCTGAGCTAACCACCCGAATGCGGTGAAAACGAGATTATGGCGAAAAGCCGCGATCGTGTAAAGACCCCGACCGCACTTTTTTCGAGCATCACGCGGCAGGCGCCGCGTCTTGCATCTCCCGCGCCCACACCGTCTTGCCGCCGCTGGCCTTGTCGATGTCCTTGAGCACCCCGGCGTGGGCTTCCATCTCGGCTTCCGTGGCGAGCAGCACGGGCAGCTGCAGCGCGCTCAGGTCGACGGCCACCGCCTCGGCCAGGGCGCCCTCGCCCGTCTCGAGCATGTCGATGACGAGCGTGTTCTGGCCGCGCGTCATCGCCAGATAGACCTCGGCCAGCAGCTCGGCATCGAGCAAGGCGCCGTGCAAGGTGCGGTGCGCGTTGCTCACGCCAAGCCGGTCGCACAGGGCGTCGAGCGAGTTGCGCTTGCCGGGAAACATCCGGCGCGCTTCGAGCAGGGTGTCGATATGGCCCGACAGGTGCTCGCGGAACGTCGGCAGGCCCAGGCGCTGGAATTCCATGTCGAGGAAGCCCAGGTCGAACGCGGCGTTGTGGATGATGGCCTCGGCGCCCTGCACGTAATCGCGGATCTCGTCGACGACTTCTGCAAACTTCGGCTTGTCGGCCACGAACTCGTTGGTGATGCCGTGCACCGCCATCGCCCCGGCGTCGATTTCGCGCTCCGGGTTGATGTAGAAGTGCAGATTGCGGCCGGTGAGGCGCCGGTTGACCATTTCCACGCAGCCGATTTCGATCACGCGGTCGCCGGTGGCGGCGTTCAGGCCGGTGGTTTCGGTATCGAGAACGATCTGTCGCATCGCGCTTCCCTACTGAGGCTGGATTACTTGAAGACGACGGTCTTGTGGCCGTTGAGCAGGATGCGATGTTCCGCATGCCACTTGACGGCGCGCGCCAGCGCCACGCATTCCACGTCGCGGCCGACGGCGGTGAGCTGCTCCGGGTCCATGCTGTGGTCCACGCGCTCGATCTCCTGCTCGATGATCGGGCCTTCGTCCAGGTCGGCCGTGACGTAGTGCGCCGTCGCACCGATCAGCTTCACGCCACGTTCGTGCGCCTGGTAATACGGCTTGGCACCCTTGAAGCTGGGCAGGAACGAGTGGTGGATGTTGATGGCGCGGCCTTCGAGCTTGCGGCACAGATCGTCCGAGAGGATCTGCATGTAGCGCGCAAGCACAACCAGGTCGATCTGCTGCTCCTGGGCGATTTCCCAGATGCGGGCTTCCTGCTGCGCCTTCTGGGCGTCAGTGGCCTTGAGCAGCGGCAGGTGCATGAACGGCACGTCGTACGACGCGGCGAGCTGGTAGAAATCGCGGTGGTTCGAGACGATGGCGGCGATCTCGATCGGCAGCTGGCCGGCCCGCGCCCGGAACAGCAGGTCGTTCAGGCAGTGGCCGATCTTCGAGACGAGGATCATCACGCGCGGCTTGATGGCGGCGTCGAACATGCCCCACTGCATCGAGAAGCGGTCGCCGATGGGCGCAAAGCGCTCGCGCAGCGTCGCGAGGTCGAGCGGCTGGCCCTGCGGAGCGAAATGGACGCGCATGAAAAAGCGGCCCGTGAACTCGTCGCCGAACTGGTCCGAATCGAGAATGTTGCAGCCCTGCTCGAACAGCAGGCCCGATACGGCGTGGACGATGCCAGGCTGGTCCGGGCAAGACAGGGTGAGAATGAAACCGGAGTGACTCATCAATCGTTTTACGTATTGTTGTCGGGCGCGAACCGTTGCGGTTCCAGGCGCGCCAGGGCGTCGAGGGTGACGAGCGTGGCGTCCACCGTCATCGCGCAGTCCGCCATGATATCAAGCGCCGCGTCGGGGCTGGCGCGCAGGTGGCCCGCGACCTCGCCGTCCTGGTTGGCGGGGATGAAGTCGGGGGGCAACGTCAGGTCAAAAGCGAACAGCGTTTCGTTCTGGATGCCTTCCGGCACTTCGCGCAACACGTCGAGCGTGCCGCGCGCAACGAGCCGCGCCGACAGTTCGGCGCCGATGCCGGCCTCTTCCCAGCACTCCTTCTCCAGCGCGCCGCGTGCGTCGAAACCGTAGCCGATGCCACCGGCGACGAGGTTGTCCCACATGCCGGGGTCGATCGGCTTGGTGTCGGCGCGGCGCGCCAGCCAGAGCATCACCTGCGCGCCGTCGATCAGGCCATTCATGTGCGCCGCGTACGTGCGTATCCCAAAGAATCGCGCTGCGGCCCGCTCCATCAGCGCGAGCGCGGGCGTTCCCCAGCCCGTGTCCACGGGGAAGCGCTCGTCGCGCCAGCCGCGCACGTGGCCGTCTTCGGCCAAGCGTCTGATGACCTCGTCCAGGGCGGCAGTACGGGCGGGTTCGCTCGCCAGGGAGTCCGCCAGGTCGACGCGCGATGCGCCCACCTCGAACCATCGCGGCCAGCGCGCAAGCAGCGCGGCACGTTCGCGGCTGAGCCAGCCGACCGGTTGGCCAGCCACCATCCACGGGACCAGCGCATCGGCGTCAAAAGCGCTGCGGACGGCCAGCCCTTCGGCCACGCGCCTCACGCGCGGGTCGCGCGCGTGCATTGCACGCTCTGCGCCGCGCCATAATGTGTTGTTCCTGCGCGATAATGCGCCGTTCATACAAGCCGTCATCAGACTGGAGAAACAAGGATGGATGAAATCGACGAGCTGTCGGATCTGCCGACCCC
>OFCW01000046.1_pt1 | contig 59289 bp, 56 predicted proteins | sample 1520951 | NCBI WGS metagenome assembly OFCW01 (sample SAMEA4349680, study PRJEB24078) | microbial mat metagenome | biome: Terrestrial Biome; feature: Habitat; material: Microbial Mat | place: India | collected 2012-06-12 | depth 10 m | reverse complement strand
CGTGCTGACCACGCACGATGTCGATTTCGCCTACCGCTGGGCCGATGACATCCACCTGCTCGCCGCCGGGCGCTGCCTCGCCTCGTTCGCCGCACCCGATCTGCCTCGGCACGTGCTGTCCCTGCGCACGGCCGGCCAGCCGTTGCCGGCTGTCGTCGCCCTGCACCAGGCGCTCGCGGCTTATGGCCTGGCCAGCCGGAAAGCCGCCCCGCCGCGCAGTCTGGATGCCTTGCTCGCGACCCTGAGCCCCTTGCCTGCCCGTTGAGCCATCACCCGTTTTCTTTTCATCCGGAGCCATTGCCCATGTCCCCTGAACACTCCCCCGGCACTGTCTGGTTTGTCGGCGCCGGCCCGGGCGACCCCGACCTGATCACCGTCAAGGGACGCCAGCTGCTCGAAACGGCCGGTGCCGTGCTGTTCGCCGGCTCGCTGGTCGACCGGGCAGCCATGCGCTATGCGCCGGCCGGCTGCGATATCCGCGATTCCAAGGACATGACGCTGGAGGAAATGACTGCCTGGCTGATTGCCGCCGCCCAGCGGCATGCCACCGTGGTTCGCCTGCAGACCGGCGATCCCGGCCTCTACGGCGCGCTGATCGAGATGACCCGGCCGCTGACCGCCGCCGGCGTACCCTGGGCCGTGGTGCCGGGCGTCTCCTCGGCCATGGCCGCGATGGCGGCGGCCGGCGAAACGCTGACCCTGCCGGAAGTGACGCAAACGGTCATCCTCACGCGCGTCGCCGGCCGCACCCCGATGCCGCCGGGCGAGGAGCTGGCCGCCCTCGCCGCCCACCAGACGACGCTCTGCATCTACCTGTCGATCACCTTGCTGCACAAGGTGCAGGAAGCCCTGCTCGCCGCCGGCTGGCGCGAGGATGCACCGATCCTCGTGGTGCAGAAGGCCAGCTGGCCGGGTGAGGAAAGGATCGTGCGGGGCACGATCAGGGACATCAAGCGCAAATGCCAGGCGGCAAAGATCGCCAGTCAGGCCATGATCGTCGCCAGCCCGACGCTGGGCGCCGCCGACTGGCCCAACCTGATCCGCTCCAAGCTCTACGACCCGACATTCACGCACCGCTTCCGCAAAGCCACGGAGACTCCCCATGCCCAGTGACACCACCTTCCTCCTCGTCGGCCACGGTTCGCGCGGCCGGGAAGGCAATCAGGAAACCCTCCGTTTTGCTGCCCAATGGCGCGAACGTCACCCGGACTGGCGCATCGAAGTCTGCTTCATCGAGCATGCCGCAGTGTTGCTCGACGAGGGGCTGGACCGTGCCGCCCATGGCGCCCGGCAAGTGATCGTCATTCCCTTCATCCTGAATGCCGCCGGCCACGTCAAGATGGAGCTACCGCACGCGCTGGCCGAAGCCCGTCAGCGTCATCCCGGCGTCGACTTCGTCGTTACCCGCCACCTCGGCATGGGACGCGACATCTTTGCCGTGCTGCAGGGCCAACTGCAACGCCTGATGCAGCAGCTGGCCATGCCCGATCCGATGAGCACCGGCGTCATCCTGCTCGGCCGCGGCTCGTCGGATGCCGGCGCCAACGGCGAACTGGCGAGGATGGCACGCTGGATGTTCGAGGCCAACGATCATGAACTGGTTGACCTCGCCTTCACCGGCATCACCTGGCCGCGCCTGGAAACGGTCGTCCAGCGCCAGGTCAGGCTGGGCATGATGCAGATTGCCATCGTCCCGGTGTACCTGTTCACCGGGGTGTTGATCGAACGCATCCAGGCGCAGGTGGCCCGCCTGAAGCAGCAGTACCCGCAGATCGCCTTCGCCCTCGGCACGCATTTCGGCTTCGACCCGGGCATTTTCGCGCTGCTCGACCAACGCGCCAGCGGGCAGACCAACGGCGAAACAATGCTCGAATGCGACGGCTGCAAATACCGGGAAGCCGCCGAAAGCGAGCATCTGCACGATCACAGCCATACCGCCGTCGCCGGCTGCACCGGCGGGCATGAGCATCCGGGGCAGGTCCACGCCCATGCCCGTCATCACGGCTGCGCACACCCCCACGACTGATTCGCGAGGTTCCCATGTCCCTCTCCACCGCCCCCAATACCGTCACCGAACAGCTGACCGACGCCGGTCGCGCCATCGAACATGATTCCTTTGCCATCATCGACCGCGAAGCTGGCCCGCATCCTTATACCGACGCGCAGTGGCCGCTGGTCAGGCGGATGATCCATGCCAACGCCGATTTCGAGTTCAACGGCCTGACGCGCTTTCACCCCGATGCCATGCAGGCCGGCCTGCAGGCCGTGCTGAAAGGCGGCACCCCCATCGTCGCCGATGTCGAAATGATCTGCGTCGGCCTCTCCAGGCCCCGTCTCGCCCACTTCGGCCTGACCACCCACCATTACATTTCCGATACCGACGTGATCGCGGCAGCCAAGGCCGTCAACAGCACGCGCGCCGTGCAGGCCATGCGCAAGGCCCACCGGCTCGGCCAGCTGGACGGGGCCATCGTCGGCATCGGTAATGCGCCGACGGCGCTGATCGAACTCGTCCGCCTGATCCGCGAGGAAGGCGTACGTCCGGCACTGGTCATCGGCATGCCGGTCGGCTTCGTTTCCGCCGCCGAATCGAAAGAGCTGCTGATGACGCTCCAGGATGTGCCGTGGATCGCCATCCGGGGACGCAAGGGCGGCTCGACGCTGGTCGTCGCCGCCATCCATGCCCTGCTGGCACTGGCCGAGGCCGCGCAGAAAACGGTGGCATGAGTAGCGAAGCCAAGGTACGCAAGGGCGATGCCCGCCGCCAGCGAGGCAACCGCACCGGCTTCACGACCGGCGCCTGCGCCGCGGCGGCGGCACGGGCCGCCACGCTCGGCCTCTTGCTCGGCAAAGTCCCGGCGACGATCGTCAGCCGACTGCCCAACGGCCAGGATCAGGCATTTGCCGTATTCGACAGCCGTGTCGAAGCGCAGACCGGCCTGGCCCACGCCGTGATCGTCAAGGATGCCGGCGACGACCCGGACGCAACCCATGGCGCCCATCTGACGGCCGACGTTCGCCTGTTACCGCAGCGGGCCGGCCACATCGTGCTCACCGGCGGCCCGGGCGTCGGCACCGTGACCAAGCCCGGCCTCGGCCTGGAAGTCGGCGGCCCAGCCATCAACCCGGTACCGCGCCGCAACATCATCGACAACGTGCGCGCCGTCGCCGGCGAACTGCTCGAACACGACGGCCTGGAGGTCATCATTTCGGTCCCCGGCGGCGACGAAATGGCCAAAAAGACGCTGAATGCGCGGCTCGGCATCCTCGGCGGCATTTCCATCCTGGGCACCACCGGCATCGTCCGTCCCTATTCGACGGCCGCCTTTCGCGCCAGCGTCGTGCAGGCCGTCGATGTCGCCGTCAGGCAGGGACAGGATCACCTGGTTTTCACCACCGGCGGCCGCACCGAAAAATTCGCCATGCGCCAGTTGCCGGCGCTGGACGAATCCTGCTTCGTCCAGATGGGCGATTTCGTCAAGGCGGCCTTCACCAGCGCCATCAAGCGCGGCGTACCCCACATCACGGTCGGCGCCATGGTCGGCAAGCTGACCAAGATGTGTCAGGGGCTGGCCGTCACGCACGCCTGGAAAGCCGAAGTCGACCGCGACATCCTGGCCGACGCGGCGCGCCAGGTCGGTGCCCCGGAGGATCTGATCGCCGAAATCCGCGCCGCCGAGACCGCCCGTTTTGCAGCCGAACGGCTGGCCAGGCTCGGCCTGGCCGAAGCCTTCCATCGCCGGCTCGCGATCAAGGCCATCGGCAGCCTGAGCACCCACTACCCTGGTAACTATCGCCTGACCGTGCTGGTCTGCGATTTCGAAGGGCAATTCATTTGCCGCGTGACCGCTGATGAAACCTGATACCCCCTGCACCCTCCTTGGCATCCTTGACGACGGCTGGGCCGGCCTGTCGGAAACCGCCCGCCATCGGCTGGCAGCGGCCAATCTGGTGATTGGCGCCGGACGCACGCTCGACCTGATTCGTCCGCAGCTCGCGACCGGCACCGAACTGCGCGCCATGGACGGCCAGCTGGCCCGCGTACCGGGCTGGATTGCAGCGGCACGCGAGGCCGGCCGCCGCGTCGTCGCCCTGGCTACCGGCGACCCGCTGTGTCATGGCATCGCGACATGGCTCACCGGCCAGCCGGGCGCCGACGGCCTCGAGATCATCCCGGCCGTATCGACGCTACAGCTGGCCTTCGCCCGCTTCCAGACAGCCTGGCAGGACATCGCCATCGCCACCTGCCACACCGCCGATGCCGGCGAATGGTTTGTCGGCGCGCCGCCGACGCACGGCCTGTACCCCCTGATGCGGACGATCGCCCGGCACCCTCGCGTGGCGCTATTCACCAGCCCGGAAAACACGCCGGCCCGCCTGGCCCGGGCGCTGATCCTGGCCGGCTACGGGCAGGAGGCCCGGCTTTCGGTCGCCTGCCGCCTGCTGCTGCCGGATGAAACCCTCTACCGCAACCTCTCGCCGGCCGAGGCGGCAAGCATCGACTTTCCACAGCCCAATGTCGTGCTCGTCGAGCGCCCGCACCGGAGCGCCCCCGCCTTTGGCCTGGAAGACGGCGAATACTGCCAGCGCGCCCCCGAGAAAGGACTGATCACCAAGCAGGAGGCGCGGGCCCTGTCGCTGGCCAAGCTACGCCTGAAAGCCGACGCCATCGTCTGGGACATCGGTGCCGGCTCCGGCTCGGTCGGCCTGGAAGCCGCCCGCCTGGCCCCCGAAGGGCATGTCTGGGCCATCGAAAAAAATGCCGGCGATGCCGAAAACGCCCGCGCCAACGCCGCCCGTTTCCGGGTCGGCAATTACACCCTGGTCGAAGGCAAGGCGCCACAGCACCTCGACGCCTGGCCCGACCCGGACGCCGTTTTCATCGGCGGCTCGGGCGGCGAACTGGCCGCGCTGATCCACCTGATCCTGCACCGCCTCAAGCCCGGTGGCCGGCTGGTCATGAATTTCGTGACGCTGGAAAACCTGGCCACCGCCACCGGGGCGCTGCAAACCGGCGGCGCGGACTGGGAAGTGGTGCAACTGCAGGCCAGCCGCAGCCAGCCGATTCTCGACATGCACCGGATGGCAGCACAGAACCCGGTCTGGATCGTAACCGCAAGCAAGGAAAACGCATGACGAACAACAAACGCTACGGCAAACTGATCGGCGCCTCCCTCGGCCCCGGCGACCCCGGCCTGATCACCCGCCGCGCCTGGGCAGCCCTGCAATCCGGGGCGCGCTGGCTGTATCCGGTCAAGAAGGCCGCGGCGTCATCCTATGCCCTGTCCATCGTCGAACGCGGCGGCCTTCCCGTGCCGGCCGATGCGGTCGAACTGGTCTTTCCGATGACGCGCGATGCCGACATCCTGGCCCGAGCCTGGGCGCGGGCCGCGGCGCAGACGGTCGCGCTGCTCGGCGAAGGGCGTGACCTGGTTTTTCTGGTCGAGGGCGATGCCTCCACGTTCGCCACCTTCGGCCACCTCGCCCGCGTCGTGCGCGCCCTGGTGCCGACGCTCGAAGTCGAAACCATCCCCGGCGTTTCCTCCTTCGCCGCCGCGGCCGCAGCCTCCGGCGTGACGCTGGCCGAAGAGGATGAAACCTTCGCCATCATCCCCGCCGCCTATGGCGTCGACGTCATCGACCGCCTGCTCGACGAGTTCGACACCCTGGCCCTGCTCAAGGTCAAGCCGATGGTGGACGAGCTCGTCGAGCTGCTCGAACGCCGTGCGCTGCTCGCCACCTCGCTCTTCATCGAAAAGGTGGGCGCGCCGGACGAACGCATCGTACGCGACGTCGCCAGCCTGAAAGGCGAAAAGGTGCATTACCTGTCGCTGATGCTGGTGCAAAACCCCAAGCGCGTGCGCGGCGAGTTGCGCCGGGGCTGCCGGAAAAGACCGTCACAGGCCCCCCTTCATGCCCCACCGGAAAAATCGGAACCACACCAACCCATGCACGACTGAACAACCTGCGCCTACCCACCCCATGAAAACCGCTGTCGTTTCCATCACCAAACATGGCATCGCGCTGGCCGGCCGGGTCGTTGCCGCCTTGCCGGGCGCCCAGCTCTTCTGCCCCGAAAAGTTCCGTATCGCAGGCGAAGCCGCCGCCCCTGGCGCCGTTCATTGCTACACCGGCAAGGTCGGCGACCAGGTGCCGGCGCTGTTCGCCGCCTTCGACGGCATCATCTGCATCGTCTCGCTCGGTGCCGTCGTCCGCCTGATCGCTCCACACCTGAAAAGCAAGGAAACCGACCCGGCCGTCGTCGTCATCGACGAAGCCGGCCGCTTCGCCATTCCGGTCCTTTCCGGCCACCTCGGCGGCGCCAACCAGCTGGCCGGCCACCTCGCCACCGCACTCGGTGTCCAAGCCGTACTGACCACGGCGTCGGATGCCCGAGAAACCATTGCCGTCGACCTGCTCGGCCGTGAACTGGGCTGGACCTTCGAGGCCAGCCACGACGAAATCGTTCGCTGCAGTGCGGCGATGGTGAACGACGAACCGGTGGCGCTGGTGCAGGAAGCCGGAAGCACCGACTGGTGGGCGAACCACGGCAACGGGCGGCAGGGGCCGCTGCCGGCCAACGTCACACGCTTCGACCGGCTGGAAGACGTGCCCCTTGAGCGCTTTGCCGCCGTGCTGTGGATCAGCCAGCGCGCCCTGCCGGCCGGGATGGCGACGCAACTGGCCGGCCGTCGGGTGGTGTACCGGCCATGAAAATCGCCCTTGGCCTCGGTTGCGACCGCGGCACCCCGGCCACCACCATCGCCCGCTGCATTCGCGAAGCACTGACGCAAGCCGGAGCGAGCGGGGCCGATGTGCAAGCCGTCGCCTCCATCGACCTCAAGGCCGACGAAATCGGCCTCGCCGCAGTCGCCCGGGCCAACGGCTGGACGATCCGCTTCTACCCGGCTGCCGAACTGGCAAGGGTTGCCGTGCCGAATCCGTCCGAAACCGTCCGCCGCTACACGGGCACCCCCTCCGTTTCGGAGGCGGCGGCCCTGCTCGTCGCCGGCGCCGACCCGTGCCATCTGATCATCGAAAAACACAAGCTGCGCGGCCCGGACGGCCGCAACGCCACCGTCTCCATCGCAAGGATTCCCCAATGAATGCGCCAGAAACCCCGGCCAAGGCCGGCAAGATCCTGCTCGTCGGCCTCGGCCCGGGCAGCCACGACCACCTCACCGCCCGCGCCCGCGCGGCGATTGCCGAGGCCGACACGGTCATCGGCTACGTCACCTACATCCGCCTGGTCGCCGATCTGCTCGACGGCAAGGAAGTGATCAAAAAGTCGATGACCGAGGAACTCGACCGGGCCATCGAGGCGCTGGAACGCGCCCGTCAGGGCAGGACGGTGGCACTGATCTCTTCCGGCGACGCCGGCGTCTATGGCATGGCCGGGCCAACCTTCGAAGTGCTCTTCCAGGCCGGCTGGACGCCGGACACCGACATCGCGGTCGAGATCGTCCCCGGCGCCTCGGCGCTCAACACCTGCGCCGCGCTGGTCGGCGCGCCGCTGACCCACGACTTTTGCGCCATTTCGCTGTCCGACCTGCTCACACCATGGCCGACCATCGCCCGCCGGCTCGACGCCGCGGCCTGCGCCGATTTCGTCGTCGCCCTGTACAACCCGAAGAGCGGCCGCCGCACCCGGCAGATCGTCGAAGCCCGGCGCATTTTCCTGCGCCACCGCGATCCGCAGACACCGGTCGCCATCGTCAAATCGGCCTATCGCCCCAAGCAGCGCATCGAACTGACCACCCTGGACAAGATGGTCGAGGCCGACATCGGCATGTTGTCCACGGTACTGATCGGCAACTCCAACACTTTCGTCCGGCACGGCCTGATGGTCACGCCGCGTGGCTACGCCAACAAGTACGCCGTTGAAGACGGGGAGCGCAACACCCGCACCGGCGAACAGGCTGGCCGCCCGCTGTCCTCCGGCCTCAACGGCTGGCTGGCCGCCCTGCAGCAGAGCGGCCGGACTGCCGCCGAACTGGCTGCCGAATACCGCCTGCCGGAAGACTACATCGCCGCCGCATTGCGCGCCGGGCCTTCGCCGGAAGCGGAAACGAACGACAGCGAAGGCTGAGACCAAGCGGATTTTGACCTTGTCGGCGTCCGGCCCGGCAAGGCATGCAGGCTGTACGGCCGGACAGGGCAACAGGTGCCTGCCACCGCACGGTGACAGGTGAAACGGGAACGGGGTGCGCGACCCAGGCGGTCGCAAGGCCCCGGCTGCCCCCGCAACGGTAAGCGAGTGCGGACGCATCATCAGGCCACTGGGAATCCCCGGGAAGGCGATGCGTCAAGACTTGCCAGCCCGGAGACCGGCCTGTTGCTACGTGCTGACCGCCCGGCGCGGCAGCTTTTGCAACTCACTGTCTGCGGGGATGCGGGCAGCGGCGATTCCGGCGCCCCGGGCGTCGCACGCAGCTGGCCGTGGCAGGCAGTCGTTAACGGGAGCACCCTCATGCACACGACACCATCCCGGCCCCTGCGGCCCTTTCTCACCTTTCTCGCCCTGCTGGCCAGCAGCCCGGGCCATGCAGCCGGCGTGCCGACCTTGCAGGAAATCACCGTCAGCAGCGGCCCGCACGACCTGACCGGCCTGGCCGACAGCGCCACGGAAGGCACCGTGACCGCCAAACAACTTGCCAACCGCCCCTTGCTGCGTCCCGCCGAAGCCCTGGAGGCCGTACCCGGCATGATCGTCACCCAGCACTCCGGCGACGGCAAGGCCAACCAGTATTTCCTGCGCGGCTTCAACCTGGATCACGGCAGCGATTTCGCCACCCATGTCATGGGCATGCCGGTCAACCTGGTCAGCCACGGCCATGGTCAGGGTTACATGGACCTCAATTTCCTGATCCCGGAACTGATCGGCAGCATCCAGTATCGCAAAGGCGTCTATGCCGCCGAGGACGGCGACTTCGCGACCAGCGGCAGCGCACGCATCGACTATCAACGCCAACTCGACCGCAGCTTTGTCGAACTCGGCTTCGGCCAGCACCATTTCCGCCGTCTGCTCGCCGCCGGCGGGCAGCGCCTGGGCGACGTCAATCTGCTCGCCGCCATCGAGGTCGGCGGCTACGATGGCCCCTGGGATCAGGCGCAAAAGCTCGACAAGGCCAACGCCGTGCTGCGCCTGACCTCGGGCACCGCCGCCCATGGCTTCTCCCTGACCGGCATGGCCTATCGGGCCGACTGGACGGCGACCGAGCATGTGCCGGAACGGGCCATCGCCCATGGCGAGATTGGCCGCTACGGCGCCCTGACGCCCAACGACGGCGGCCAGACCCACCGCTACAGCCTTTCCGGCGACTGGGCGCGCACCGGTCGCGACAGCGCCAGCAAGGTCGGCCTGTACGTCATCGACTATGGCCTGAACTACTTTGCCAACCCCTCCGGCTACATCGGCAGCCCGACCGGCGACCAGCACGAACAGGCAGACCGGCGCAGCCTCTGGGGCGGCCAGGCCAAACACACCTGGTTCCTCGGGCCACCATGGCAAAACACCGAACTGAGCGCCGGGATGCAACTGCGCCAGGATCGCATCGCTCAGGTTGGTCTCTACCAGACCGAAAACCGGCAGCGCACGCACACCCTCCGCACCGACCGCATCCGTCAAACCGCCGTTGCCGCCCTGCTCGAAGCCCGCACGCCCTGGACCGACTGGTTGCGCAGCCACATCGCCCTGCGCCGGGACGAAATCCAGGCCGACGTCACCCCGCTGGACGGCGAATTCAACAGGCTCAACGGCGGCCGCGCCAGTGCCGGGCAAACCAGCCCCAAGCTGGGTCTGGTTCTTGGCCCTTTTCCCTCGCTCGGCGCCACCGAGTTTTACGCCAACTGGGGCCACGGCTTCCACAGCAATGATGCGCGCGGCGCCACCGCCCGGGTCAATCCGCAGGACGGCAGCGCAACCCCGGCCGTACCGCTCATCGTCAAGGCCCGGGGCAGCGAAATCGGCCTGCGCACCACCCCCCGCCGGGGCTGGCAAAGCAACCTGTCGCTGTGGCGCATGCGCCTCGCCTCCGAACTGGTCTTCGTCGGCGACGAAGGCATCACCGAACCGAAAGGCGCGTCGCGCCGGCATGGCGTCGAGTGGGCCAACTACATCACCCCGGCCGACGGCTGGATCATCGACGCCGACATCGCCTGGTCACAGGCCCGCTTCGCCGACGCCAATCCGGACAACGGTGGGCGACACGTACCCAACGCCATTCCGCTGACCGCCTCGCTGGGCATCGCCGCCGACGAGGGCGGCCGCTGGTTCGGTGGCCTGCGCCTGCGCTACCTCGGCCGCTATGCGCTGGAAGAGAGCGGCACGCACAAATCGCGCGCCTTCTGGATGGCCAACCTGAAGGCCGGTTACCGCATCACGGCGCACCTGCAGATCACCCTCGACCTCCTCAACCTGTTCAACCGGCAGGCCAACGACATCGAATACTGGGGCGGCGCCTGTACCTACCGCGAAGCCAGCAACGGCACCGGCGGCTGTGGCACGGGATCGGCCATCGATGGCCGTCTCGTGCATCCGCTCGAACCCCGCACCTTCCGCCTCGGCCTGCGCGCCACGTTCTGAATCCGCTACGCTTCCCGACCGGGAAGCGTCTATCATCCCGGCCTCCCGACATCGATCGCCAACATGCCTGCCTGCCCCGCTCTCCTCATCGCCGCCCCGGCCTCCGGCCAGGGCAAGACAACCGTCACCGCCGCCCTGGCCCGCCTGCATGTCCGTCAGGGCCGGCGCGTCACCGTCTTCAAATGCGGACCGGATTTCCTCGATCCGCAGATCCACACCTTCGCCTCCGGCCGGCCTTGCCAGAACCTCGATCTCGGCATGTGTGGCGAAGCCGACGCCCGCTGGCGCCTGGCCCGCGCCGCGGCCGATTCCGATTTGATCCTGATCGAGGGCGTGATGGGCCTGTTCGACGGCGAGCCCTCGGCGGCCGACATCGCCATGCGTTTCAACGTCCCGGTCATGACGCTGATCGATGCCGGCGCCATGGCCCAGACCTTCGGCGCCGTCGCCCACGGCCTGGCCACCTACCGCGCCGGACTGCCGTTTGCCGGCGTCCTCGCCAACCGCGTCGCCAGCCCGCGCCATGCGGAATTCCTGCGCGGCAGCCTGCCCGCCGGCATGGGCTGGTTCGGCGCCCTGCCGAAAAGCGGCGACAGCCTGCCGGAACGTCACCTCGGCCTGCTCCAGGCAGCCGAAATCGCCGACCTCGGCGACCGCCTCGACCACCTGGCCGATGCGCTGGCCGGCAGTGCCAGCGTCGATCTGCCGCCGCCGGTGGACTTCGCCGCAGCGGCCCCACCGGCCGTCCCCCCGCTGCTCGCCGGCCGGATCATCGCCATCGCCCGCGATGCGGCTTATGGCTTCATCTATCCAGCCAATCTGGAGACGCTACAGCAACTCGGGGCCGAACTACGCTTCTTCTCGCCCGTCGCCGGCGATCCCTTGCCTGCGTGCGACGCCGTCTGGCTGCCCGGCGGCTATCCGGAACTACATGCCCCGGCCATCAGCGCCCATGCCGCCCTCTGGCAGCCGCTACACGCCCACGTCGCCGCGGGCAAACCCGTGCTGGCCGAATGTGGCGGCATGATGAGCCTGTTCGAGGAAGTCGTGGACAAGGCCGGCGTCGCCCATCGCTTTGGCGGCCTGCTGCCCGGCCGCTCGGTCATGCAGCCGCGTCTGGCGGCACTCGGCACCCAGTTCGTTGACCTCCCGGAAGGCCGGCTGGCCGGACATACCTTCCACTATTCGCAGAGCGACACGCCCTTGTCACCCTGGGTCCGGGCGAGCACACTCGATGGCCGGGCCGGTGAAGCGGTTTATCGACAGCAGCGCGTAACCGCCTCCTATGTGCATTTTTACTTCCCGTCCAACCCGGCCGCGGTTGCCGCACTGCTCAGCTAATACTTCGCAAATACCGAAGTTTAGTGCCGAATATATCTTGTTATTTTCAGCCCCGACAACCGGTAGACTACAGCCGTCAATTTCCCCAAACAGGAGACACCGGATGAAAAACTTCCTCATGATGGCCGCGGCGCTTGTCCTCGGCTTCACGCTACAGATCAACGATGCCGAAGCCAAGCGCATCGGCGGTGGCGGTTCGGCCGGCATGCAGCGCCAGTCGGTCGCGCCGAGCAAGAATCACCAGGTCGCGCCGCAGCAGGCAACGCCGCCCGCCGCTGCCGCCCAGCCCGCCGCCCAGCCGAAACGGTCCTGGATGGGCCCGCTCGCCGGCCTCGCCGCCGGTATCGGCCTCGCCGCGCTGGCTTCGCACTTCGGTTTCGGCGAAGAACTGGCCAGCTTCATGATGATGGCCCTGCTCGCCATGGTGGTGATCGGCGTGATCGGCTTCATGATGCGCAAGAAGGCTGCCGCCCAGGGCAATCCGGGCATGCAGTATGCCGGCGCCGGGGCGCCATTCGGCGGCCATGCGGCGCAGCGCGACTTCACGTCGGCCGGCGGCTCGACGGCCCCGGCTGCCTCGTCCTCCGGCAACATCCCGGCCGGCTTTGATGCCGAAGGCTTCGTGCGCAATGCCAAGGTGAATTTCATTCGCCTGCAGGCGGCCAACGACGCCGGCAATCTGGACGACATCCGCGAATTCACCGCGCCGGAAATGTTCGCCGAAATCAAGCTGGGCATCGACGAGCGCAAGGGCGCCAAGCAGACCACCGACGTCGTCCAGCTGGATGCCGAAGTGATCGACGTGACGGAAGAAGCCAGCCGCTACATCGTCAGCGTCCATTTCAGCGGCCTGATCCGCGAGGAAGACGGGGCTGCCGCCCAGCCGTTCGCCGAAGTCTGGCACATGACCAAGCCGCGCGACGGCAGCCGTGGCTGGGTGCTGGCCGGCATCCAGCAAGTTCAGTAATCCCGCGCGGCCCCACGCGGCAGACGGCAGATGCTCCGGCATCTGCCGTTTTCATTGGCCCAGCCCGGCAAGCGATGCTGTGGGCTACACTTGCGCCATGCGTCGCTACCCAGCCTCCTTCCTCATCCTCACCGCGCTCGGCCTGCTCTGCGCCATCGCCGGTGCCCTCAGCCTGGCCGGCTTCGGCCAGCTCCTGCACCCGGTGCTCGACGATCCGATGGCCGGCCTGGCCTTCATCGTTTCCGCCGTCGCCCTGATCGGTTCCGGCGCCTTTCCGCTGGTCATCGCCAAGCTGAAAGAAAACGAGGGCGCCTGAGCGCCCTTGCCACCACTGAATCCGGCCAGCCCGGTCAGGCGTCGCGCATCAACCGCCAGTACTGGAGCTTGAGGGTCGCCGCCGCCGCGGCAACGATCGCCGCGAAGGTGACGATGGAACCGAGCGCCAGGGTCGAGAAGCCGGTGATGCCCTGGCCGACCGTGCAGCCCATCGCCACGACGCCGCCAAACCCCATCAGCGCCGCGCCGATCAGGTGGCTGGCCGTATCCTCGACGCTGACGAAGCCTTCCCAGCGGAAGTTGCGGGTCAGCAGACTCCAGGCGAAGGAACCGGCGATCACGCCGAGCACCGTGGCGATGGCGAATGTCATCGTGCGGCTGGTATCCGACCACAGCATCAGCAGTTCCAGCGTGTAGGCCTGGGGCGCAACAAAGGTCAGGGACTCCATGCGGCCGCTGTTGGTGGCAATGAAGGCTTCCTCCAGCGTTTCGGGATGCTCGGCGACATAGCCGAGGTGGCCGCTGACGTACCAGGCTGCGACCACCATCAGGCCGGTGCCGAGGCCGCCGAGCAGGTTGTCGAGCGTCCAGAAATCGCGCTTGAGCAGGCAGAAGGCAGTCAAGCCGCCGCCGATGCCGAGCACGGCCAGCCAGAATGCCGGTTGCGGATCGAGGCCGGCGGCCACCAGCAGGGCCGGCACATCCTGTCCGCCCGGGAAGGTGGCGGCGGCTTTTTCCAGCACATTGACGCGAAAGACGCCGAACACGCCGCGCATGGTCATGTAGGCAACGAGGCCGAGGGTCAGGAAGACGACCAGCGACTTCAGGTTGCCGCCACCGATCCGGATCAGCGTCTTCGAACCGCAGCCGGAAGCCAGCACCATGCCGACGCCGAAACAGGCGCCACCGAGCAGATAAGATAACCAGGTGAAAGTCGGCGTGCGGTAGATCGATTTCCCGAGATCGATCTGGCCACTGGCATGCAAGGCGCCAGCACCGAGAATGGCGACGCCGATGGCGAGCAGCCACATGCGCATGCGGTTCCAGTCCCCCATGTTGACGATGTCGGAGACGGCGCCCATGGTGCAGAAATGGGTTTTCTGGCCGATCGCGCCAAACACGAAGGCAACCGCAAAGGCCAGCCAGAGGATGAAAGACGGAGCAACGATATTTTCCATGGTTCAGCCGCGATAGGGGGTGGGATCGGCCAGACCGGCTGCGGCAAAACCTTCGGCGCGCAGGCGGCAGGAATCACAGGCACCACAGGCCCGACCGTGCTCGTCAGCCTGGTAACAGGAGACGGTCAACCCGTAGTCGACGCCCAGCGCGGTGCCGGCCCGAATGATGTCGGCCTTGGACAGCGCGATCAGCGGGGCGTGGATGGACAGCGGGTGGCCCTCGACCCCAGCCCGGGTCGCCAGATTGGCCATTTTTTCAAAGGCGGCAATGTACTCGGGGCGACAATCCGGATAACCGGAATAGTCGACGGCATTGACGCCGACAAAGATGTCCAGGCTACCCAGCACCTCGGCCCAGGCCAGGGCGAGCGACAGCATGATGGTGTTACGGGCCGGCACATAGGTGACCGGAATGCCGGACTGGAGGCCTCCGGTCGGCACGGCGATCGACGTGTCGGTCAGGGCCGAGCCGCCGAACTGGGCGAGGCCCAGGTTGAGCACGCGGTGCTCCCGGGCGCCGAGTGCCTTGACGACCCGTTCCGCCGCCTTTAACTCGGCATTGTGCCGCTGGCCATAGTCGAAAGACAGGCAGTAACAGTCGAAACCCTGGCTGCGGGCGATGGCGAGACAGGTGGCCGAGTCGAGACCACCGGAAAGAAGAACGACGGCTGGCTTCATCATGGGGCGCGAATATACCCGAAACTGATCATGGACCGCGACGGCCTCTGCAGGTTCCGCCGACGAGGCGTCGCTCAGCCGACAGGATCGCCCGCCGCGAGGGGAGACTGCGGGTCGGGATTTCCGTCGAGCTGGCGGCGGAAATCGGCCAGCGGCATCGGCTTGCCGAACAGGTAGCCCTGAAAGTATGTGCAACCATGTCGGGCCAGATAAGCGTGTTGCTCGGCCGCCTCGACCCCCTCGGCCACGACATGCAGGCGCAAGGTATTGCCCATGGCAATGATGGCGCGCACGATCCCGGCATCATCGCTGTTGTGCATGATGTCGCGGATGAAGGAACGGTCGACTTTCAGCTGCTCGAACGGAAACCGCTTCAGATAGGACAGCGACGCGAAACCGGTGCCGAAATCGTCCAGCGAGAAACGGACACCCAGCCGGCGCAGGGCCTGCATTTTGTCGACGACCTCCTCGACGTTGTCCAGCAACAGGCTTTCCGTCAGTTCCAGCTTGAGCCGGCCGGGGTCGACGGCGTGCCGCGCCAGGGCGTCGCCCACCTGCATCACGAAATCGGGCTGACGGAATTGACAGGCGCTGACGTTGACGGCGAGGTACAGCCGGGCGGTTTGCGGATCGCTCGCCCAGCGCCGGAGTTCAGCGCACGCCTGGTCGAGCACCCAGAGCCCGATCGGGACGATCAGGCCGGTCTCCTCGGCCAAGGGGATGAAATCGCCGGGCAAGACCATGCCGCGCGCTGCGGCCTGCCAGCGCAGCAGCACTTCGGCGCCGATGACGCGGGATTCGGTATCGACCAGCGGCTGGGCGTAGAGCAGGAATTCATCGCGCGCCAGGGCGCGCCGCAGGCCCGCTTCGAGCGCCGCCCGTTCCTCGAGCGCCGTCTGCATCGCATCGTCAAAGAAGCGAATGGTGTTGCGCCCGACATCCTTGGCCCGATACAAGGCGATCTCGGCCTGCTTGAGCAAGACGTCGGCCGTCTTGTCGTTTTCGTGGAACAGGCTGATGCCGATGCTGGCCGAGCGGAAATACTCGGTATCGCCGCGCAACATGTAGGGGCGGGCCAGGGCCAAGCGAATGTTCTCGGCGACGATTTCCGCCCTCACCCCGGCCGCCTCGGCGTGATGACCGAGGTGCTCGAGCATCACGACGAACTCGTCGCCCCCCAAGCGGGCCGCGGTATCGCCTTCGCGGATGCAGCCCACGAGACGGGACGCCACCTCGACCAGCAGGCGGTCGCCCACCGCGTGGCCCGCCGTCTCGTTCAGTGTCTTGAAATGGTCGATGTCGATGATCAGCAGGGCACCGTACTGGCCGCTCCGCTTGCTTGCCGCACAGGCCTTTTCCAGGCGGTTGAGCAGCAGGCGCCGATTGGGCATGGCCGTCAGCGGATCGTAAAAGGCCAGGTGATGGATTTCGGATTCGGCCACCTTCAGGTCGGTGATGTCGGAAAAGGTGCTGACATAGTGGGTCACCTGACCGCTGGCGTCGCGTATGCGGGTGATCGTCAGCCATTCCGGAAAACTCTCGCCGTTCTTCCGGCGATTCCAGATTTCGCCCTGCCAGCGCCCGGTGGCATTCAATTCACGCCACATCGCGGCATAGAAGGCCGCATCCTGCCGCCCCGACTTGAGAAGGCTCGGCTTCCGGCCAATCGCCTCCGCTGCCGAATAGCCGGTCAGCCGGGTGAATGCCTCGTTGACCTGCAGGATGCGCTGGTCAGCATCGGTGACCATGATCGCCGCCTGCGACTCGAAGGCGATCGCGGCAATGCGCAGTTCTTGTTCGAGCTGGCGCCGCTTCGAAATATCGGAAGCAATGGCCAGATAGCCCTGTAGCGCGCCGGCCGCGTCGCGCATGGGGCTGATGGTCAGGCTGACCGGCACGGTCGAGCCGTCTTTTCGCACGTAGGTCCAGTCAGCCTCAACCGCCGGACAATCGGGGCCCAGGCCGGCGATGAGAACCGAAAAATCCGCCGTCTCGCCGAACCCCATGCGGCGGGCCTGCTCGGCAAGTTCGTCGGGCACATGAAAGCGCAACGGCGTCACCTGCCCGACGACCTCCTCCCACGTATAGCCCAGCATCCGCTGGGCGGCGGGGTTGAAATAGACGAGCCGGCCCGCCGTATCGGTGATCAGGATGGCGCGCCCGGCATGCTCCAGGATGCCGTTTTGCAGCGCACAGAGCGCCGGTGGCGAGACGGCCAGGGGTTGCCGGAATCGTTCCAGGCAACAGGCAGGCGAAGGTTCGGAATCGAGCATCATGGCACGGACGCAGGGCAGACGACGACAGGCTGCCGGAAAGCAGGCACCAGTCGCCCACTTTAGGAGGAAATCGTGAATCGTTTGCGGTTCAGGCGCTCGCCAGGAGGGCGAATTCCCGGTCGGCCAGCGCCTCGTCGCCCAGATTCAGCTGGACCAGGCGGCGCAGGTGCGTCACGCTGTCGAGGTCGATTTCTCGACAGGCGAGGCCATAGCGATCCGCGAGGTGATGGACGACGGCGACCTCCATGCGGATACCGCTCCCCATGTCGTCCAGATTGATCTTCAGCGTGCCGTTGCTGCCGACCGTGACGTACATCGCCCCCTTCGGGTGGATCAGGGCGCCCTGCAGCGACAGGTCCAGGACATCGACCGCATGTTCGCCATCCGGCAGGAACAAGCGGGCTTCCGTCTTGAACGGGATGCGCGAAAATTTGCGTCGATTCTGATTCAACGTTGTCCCCCCTCTATTTTCCCTGCATGTTACCCCAAAGCAGCTTGTGCAGCTGGAGCTGGAAGCGGACGTTGAGACCATCTTCGAGTATCCAGTCGGCCAGCGACCGGGCTTCGATCAGGCCTTGGGCGGGAGAAAGGAGGACGGGAGCCAGGGCGTCGAGGCGATGCTGGCGAATGACATCGCGCGCCCATTCATAGTCGCCGCGCGAGGCAATGACGATCTTGATCTCGTCGCGGGCAGTCAGGCAATCAAGGTTGGCCCAGCGGTTGCGCCCGGCCTCGCCGGAATCCGGCGCCTTGAGGTCCATGATGCGGGAAACGCGAGGATCGACCCCGGAGATATCGAGCGCCCCCGAGGTTTCCAGCGACACTTCGTAGCCGGCGTCGCACAAGGCCGTCAGCAGGGGCAGGCATTCCTTCTGCGACAGCGGTTCGCCCCCGGTGACGCAGACCTGACGGGCCGGGTACTTCGCCACCTCGGCCAGTACCGCGGGGATGGTGGCCGGCTCGCCGCCGGTGAAGCTGTAGGTCGTGTCGCACCAGGTGCAACGCAACGGACAGCCGGTCAGGCGGACAAACACGGTCGGCAGGCCAACCCGGCTCGCCTCGCCCTGCAGCGAGTAGAAAATTTCGGTAATGCGCAGGGCCAATTACTTCTTCTTCAGCCGTTCGCGGGCCGTTTCGGCCGCCGGCGCAGTGGGATATTTGGCGATCAGGCTTTCCAGCGAACGCTTGGCCGCGCCGGCGCTGCCCATTTCCTGCTGGCAGGTCGCCATCGCCAGCCAGGCATCGGGCGCCTTCGGGCTGTCCGCGTACCGGGTGGTGACGACGCTCTGCGCCTCGATGGCGCGCTTGCAGTCACGCTGGGCATACCAGGCATTGCCCAGCCAGTACTGGGCGTTGGGTGCCAACTGGCTGTCCGGGCGCTTTTGCACGAAGGCGGCAAAGGCCGTGGCGGCCTCCTTGTACTTGCCGGCCTTGAACTGGTTGAGCGCGGCTTCGTAGTCCTGCGCCTCGCGGGCCGGGTCGCCGGCCGGTTTGGCCTGCGCCGCGGCCCCTGCCGGGTCGGCTCCATCGGCCGCCGGGGCAGCCGGCGCCTCGAATTTGCGCAGGCGCGTATCGAGGTCGAGATAGAAATCCTGCTGACGTTTCCGGGCCGTTTCCAGCTCATAGGTCAGCGTTTCGATCTGCCCGCGCAGGCGGGCGATCTCTTCGGCCTGGCGCTGGATCTGGTTGGCCAGATCCAGCTGGGCCTTGGCCTGCTGGTCGAATCGCGCCTCCGTCTTGATGCGGTGGTCGGCGATCTGGCGACGTGCCTCGTCGTCGTCGAAGACGCCGGCCCGGGCCTGCACGGCGCCCAGGGCGGCAATCAACAGGGCGATTCGAACCGGGCGCATGGCTTAGAACTCGCCGCGGCCGTCCGGGGCCTTGTACAGGATGTCGGCACGACGGTTTTCGGCCCACGCCGCTTCGTCATGGCCCGGGTTCTTCGGCTTTTCCTCGCCCAGGCTGACAGATTCGATCTGATCATCACTGACGCCGAGCAGGGCCAGCGAACGCTTGACGGCATCAGCACGCTTCTGGCCGAGCGACAGGTTGTATTCGCGGCTGCCGCGCTCGTCAGTATTCCCCTGGATCAGCACCTTGAAGCCCTTGTGGGTGGTCAGGTACTTGGCGTGGGCGGCGACCAGATCCTTGTACTCGTCCTTGACCTCATACTTGTCGAGGTCGAAGTAGATGCTGCGCTGCGACAGCTTACTCTTCGGATCGGTCAATTCGCGGGGCAGGCCGCTGGCATCCAGCCCGCCCGCGGTCACTGGCGCGACACCGGTGGCGGAACCGCTACGCGATTCGACCGGGGCGCCACCGTCTTCCGGCAGCGGGGTGGTGGAACAGGCAGCCAGCAGGGCCGTCAGCAGGGCGGGGATGAGCAGTTTCTTCACGACATGACTCCGGTGCGGATTATTGATAGTAAGGGCCCCAGGCCGGTTCGCGGACATCGCCGGCGGCGACCGTGAGGCGTTGTTTGATCCTGCCATCGCTGGATACAGCCGATAGGACGCCGCGCCCGCCAATTTCGGTGGCGATCAGGATCATGCGGCTATTCGGGGCGAAACTCGGGGATTCGTCCTTGTTCGAATCACTCAGCACCTGCACCTGGCGACTGGCCAGATCCATCACGGCGAGCTGGAAGCGGCCTTCGCGGCGGGTGATGAAGGCGAGGCTCTTGCCGTCCGGCGAAGGGCGCGGCGAGACGTTGTAGGAACCGTCGAAGGTGACGCGGCGCGCCTCGCCGCCAGCGGCACCGACCTGATAGATCTGCGGACTGCCGCCGCGGTCCGAGGTAAAGTAGATGCTGCTGCCGTCGGCCGAATAGCGCGGCTCGGTATCGATGCCGGACGACTGGGTGATGCGTTGCAAGCCGCTGCCATCGGCATTGACCGTGTACAACTGGGAGTTGCCGTCCTTGGACAGCACGATGGCCAGCTTGCGGCCGTCCGGCGACCAGGCCGGCGCCGAGTTGGAACCCTTGAAGTTGGCAACGATGATGCGCTGGCCGGAAGCCAGGGAATGCACGTAGATGACCGGCTTTTTCTTCTCGAAGGAAACGTAGGCCAGCTTGCTGCCATCCGGCGACCAGGCCGGGGAAATGATCGGTTCGGTCGAGGTCAGCGCCGTTGCGGCATTCTGGCCGTCGGAGTCGGCGATCTGCAGCAGGAACTGACCGCGCGACTTGACGACATAGGCGATGCGCGTCGAGAAGACCCCCTTCTCGCCGGTCAGCTTTTCGTAAATGTAATCGGCGATGCGATGGCCGGCGGCGCGTAACTGGGTGTGGCTGGTGATGTAGGCGGCCCCGCCGAGGGAGACGCCCTTTTGCGAATCGTAGAGGCGGAAACGCGCTTCCATGCGGCCATCGGCACTGCGCCCGATGCTGCCGGCCGCCATCGCGTCGGCACCGCGTGCCTTCCAGTCGGCGTGGTTGATCGGCGCGTTTTCGTCGAAAGCCAGGCCGCCGTGATCGACCAGCTTGAACAGGCCACTGCGCTCCAGGTCGCTGCGCACCGTGGCGGTGATGACGCGCGACGCGGCCGGATCGCCGGGAAAATCGACGATGGCGACCGGAATGCGATTGGCGCCGGCACCGGTGATCTCAATGGACAGCTGGGCCTGGACCAGGCCGGCGCTGAACAGCGCCACGGCGAGGAAAGCACGGCGGGAAAGTCGGGACATGGCGTTCATTTTCAGAAATTTCGCGCGATTTTACTCTTCAAACGGGCGGTATTTGATTTCCAGCGTTCGCTCGAACAGGGAGGGATCATCCGGCTTGGGCAACGGCGAGGATTTGAGAATGGCGGTCTCGATGGCCCGGTCGAGCACCGCGTTGCCGCTGGAGCGCGTCAGCTTGACCGAGAGCACTTCGCCGGTTGGCAACTGCTCGACCTTGAACACCGCTTCGGGATTGCCCTGGATGCTCGGCGGCAGAATGATGTTGCCGCGGATCTTGCCGCGGATCTTGTTGGCGTAGTCCGCCTTGCCCCGCTTGTTGGCCGACGCGCGCTGCTCGGCCTCGGCCGCCGCCGCATGCGCCATCTGCTGTGCCGTCGCGGCGCTCCTGGCCGACGATTTCAACTGGCGCTCTTCACGCTCCAGCATTTCCTTGAACGGGTCGACCTTCGGCTGCGGCTTCACCTCCGGCTTCGGCGGTTCCGGCTTTTTCGGCTCGGGCTTGGGTGGTTCCGGTTTTTTCGGCTCCGGCTTGGGCGGCTCGGGTTTCTTTTTTTCGTCCTTGATCGCGATATCCGGCTTTTTCGGCGGTGGCTCGACCTTCGGCTCCGGCCTGGGCTCGGGTTTCGGCAGCGGCTTGACCTCCGACGGCGGTGGTGGCGGCGGGGGCGCGACAACCTGGGTTGCCGGGCGCGGCGTCGGCGACCACAACTCGACTTCGTAAACTTCGGGTTTGCTGCGCTTCCACTGCACGCCGAAGAACAGGAAGGCGGCGAGCAGCAGATGCACCAGCACGGTCAGTGCCAACGCATATTTCTTGCCGGGTTCTTCGGGACGCTCGAGGATCATGGCTTACTTGGTGCTGGTTTCCAGGCCAACCCGCTCGAAATGCAGTTTCTTCACTTCATCGAGCACTTCGATCACGTTCTTGTACGGCGCTTCCTTGTCGCCGGCGACCAGCACCGCCATCTTGTCGTCGTCGCCCTTGAGGGGTAGCAAGGTTTCCCGGAGGTTCTTCAGACCCTTGACCTTGGTCGGCTTGCCGTCGGCGTCGAAGACGGTCAGCGCGCCATCCTGCTCGACCTGCACCTTCAGGTATTTGTCCGGCTTTTGCGGCGCCGTGCCGGAAGTCGGCAGGTCGACCGAGCCGGTCGTCATCATCGGCGTCGCCACCATGAAGATGACGAGCAGCACCAGCATCACGTCGATATAGGGGACGACGTTGATTTCGTTCTTGAGGCGACGTTGGCGCATTTCGCCTTACCTCATCTGGCGCTGGAGGATGTTCGAGAACTCTTCCATGAAGCTCTCGTAGCGCACGGCCAGGCGGTCGATGTCGTGCGAGAAGCGGTTGTAGGCGAGGACCGCCGGAATGGCGGCGAACAGGCCGATGGCCGTGGCAACCAGCGCCTCGGCAATACCCGGTGCGACGGAAGCGAGCGTTGCCTGGCCGACATTGGACAGGCCGCGGAAGGCATGCATGATGCCCCACACGGTACCGAACAAACCGATGTACGGCGAGACGGAACCGACCGAGGCGAGGAAGGCGAGGTGGGCTTCGAGGGCATCCATCTCGCGCTGGTAGGTGGCACGCATGGCGCGACGGGCGCCATCGACGATGTCCTTCGGATCGAGGTTCTTCTGGCCGCGCAGCTTGGTGAATTCACGGAAGCCGGCCTCGAAGATGCGCTCCATCGAGCCGGCGTGATGGCGGTCATTCACGGCGCTGTTGTACAGGTTGTTGAGGTCGCCGCCGGACCAGAAATCGCGCTCGAAGTTTTCCGTCTTCTCGCGCGCCTGCTTGACGGCAAACAGCTTCATGAAGATGTAGTACCACGACATCAGCGAGACGCCGGCGAGCAGGGCCATGACGACCTGGACGACGGCGCTGGCCTGCAGGATGAGGTGGAGGATGGACAGATCCTGGGTGACGTTCATTTCAGCGTTTCCAGCTTGGCATAGAGAAAATCGGGAATCGGAGCGGGCCGCATGCTCGCCATGTCCACGCAGGCGATCTCGACCGTGCCGGTGACCAGTTCTTCGTCGCCGCGCCGCACATGCTGGCGGAACACGACACGGACGCGGGTCAGCTTTTCGACTTCGAGACCGACGGTCAGTTGATCGTCGAGATGGGCCGGGCGGAGGTAGTCGCAACTGGCCTTGCGGGCGACGAAGCCGATACCGGCATCGAGCGCCAGTTGGCGCTGGTCATGGCCCGCCGAACGCATCCACTCGGTGCGGCAACGCTCGAAGAATTTCAGGTAGTTGGCGTAGTAGACGACGCCACCGGCATCGGTGTCTTCGTAATAGACGCGTACCGGAATGGTGAAGGCATTGGCGTTGGGCGCAAATTTCATCGTGCGATTTTACCTTGCGCCGCAACATGCATTTGTAACGGTCTGTTTCAACGGGAATTGCTGCGCAGGCAGGGGCTGAAACAGGCACCCGCCCGTCACTCGTCGGCCAGCAGGTCGCGCACGACGGCACTGGCCGGCTCGGTCAGACCGAGGTGGCGGTAGATCGCGGGGGTTGCGATACGGCCGCGCAGCGTGCGCTGTAGGTAGCCCTGCTGGATCAGGTAGGGTTCCAGCACATCCTCGATGGTATCGCGCGCCTCGCCGATGGCCGCCGCCAGGTTGTCGACGCCAACCGGGCCGCCGCCGAACTTGTCGATCACCGCGGAGAGCAGCTTGCGGTCCATCAGGTCGAGGCCCGCCGGGTCCACATCGAGCATGTGCAAGGCCTGGTCGGCGATGGCGCGGGTGATGTAGCCGTCGGCCTTCACTTCGGCGTAGTCGCGCACGCGACGCAGCAGGCGGTTGGCGATGCGCGGCGTGCCGCGCGAACGCTTGGCAATTTCCAGCGCACCATCCGGGTCGATGGGCGCGTTGAGCAGGGTCGCCGAACGGGTCACGATGCTCTGCAGCTCCCCGGCATTGTAGAACTCCAGCCGGGCGACGATGCCGAAGCGGTCGCGTAGCGGATTGGTCAACATGCCGGCGCGGGTGGTGGCGCCGACCAGCGTAAACGGCGGCAGATCGAGCTTGACCGAGCGCGCCGCCGGACCTTCGCCGATCATGATGTCGATCTGGAAATCCTCCAGTGCCGGGTAGAGAATTTCCTCGACCACCGGGCTCAGACGGTGAATTTCGTCGATGAACAGCACGTCATGCGGTTCAAGGTTGGTCAGGATGGCGGCCAGATCGCCGGCCCGCTCCAGCACCGGCCCCGAGGTCTGGCGCAGGTTGACGCCCATCTCGGCGGCGATGATGTGGGCCAGCGTCGTCTTGCCCAGGCCCGGCGGGCCGAAGAGCAGCACGTGGTCGAGGGAATCGCCGCGCCGTTTGGCGGCCTCGATGAAGATCTCCAGCTGTTCGCGGATTTTCTGCTGGCCGGTGTAGTCAGCCAGCCGTTTCGGGCGCAGAGCACGCTCCAGCGCCTCTTCCTGCGCCGACTTGCTGTGCGGCGCGATGATGCGATCGGGCGTACCCGGACGGAAATCCCCCTGGGAGGCGAGCAGCTTGTCGGTTTCGATCATGCGGATGGTTCCTCGCGCAGCCAGCGGCTCAGCAGCATGTGGCCCAGAGCGAGCAGGACCGGCCCGAGAAAGATGCCAATGAAGCCGAAAACCAGCACACCGCCCAGAACGCCGAGGGCGATGAGCAGGATGGAGAGCCCGGCACCGCGGGCAATCAGGATGGGTTTGACGAAGTTGTCGATGCTGCTGATGACGAAGACGCCGTAAAGCGCCATGAAAATGGCCCAGCCGGTCTGCCCTTCGCCATACAGCCAGACCGCGGCACCGCCCCAGATCAACGGCGGGCCGACCGGGATCATCGACAGGAAAAAGGTGGCAAAACCGAGCAGCACGGCAGCCGGCACCCCCGCAACCAGAAAGCCGATCATGGCTACCGTGCCTTGCGCGGCAGCTGTCCCGACAATGCCCAGCATGACGCCGACCACCGTGCCGCGCGCCTTGTCGAGCATGTTCTCGCCCAGTTCGCCGCCCAGCTTGCGGGCACCGATGTAGAGGGCATTGCTGATCGTCGCGCCGTCGCGATACAGAAAGAAGATGACGAACAGAACCAGGGCCAGTTGCAGCAAGCCGTTGGCGGCAATACCGCCGAGCGCCAGCGCCAGTTGGCGGGCCGGGGTGATCAGCTGCCGGATGGCCGCATTCAGCTCGTCACGGTCGGCCGCCAGACGGTGCCAGGTGCTGTCGATCTCGCTGCCGACGAACGGCAGGGCACTCAGCCAGTCCGGCGGATTGGCCGGCAACCCCTGTTCGATGTAGGGCTTGATGAAGTCGATCAGCCTGTCGGCCCCGTTGGCCAGCGACCCGGCCAGGAACAGTGTGGGCAGCAGCATGACCAGCACGAGGGCCAGCGTCATCAGGGAAGCCCCCACGGTATCGCGGCCACCCAGCCGGGGCAGCAGCTTCTCGGCATACAAAGGCCAGGTGCAGATCCAGACCACGAAAGCGAACAGCACGGCGCCGACGAAGGGCAGCAGCACCGTGATGCAGCCGATGATGAGCAGCACTACCAGCGCGATCTGCGCCAGTCGCTTGGGGTCGTGTTCCTGGATCATCAGACTTTGGACAGCAGCTTGAGGGCCTGTCGGATGCCATCCGACGTGCCGATATCGGCCGGCAGCTGCTTCATCGCCGCCGCCGCTTCCTTTTCATTGTAGCCGAGGGCAATCAGAGCGTTGGCGATGTCCTGCCGGGCGTCATCGACCGCCGCATGCAGCGACACGCCGGTGGCGTCGGCCAGTTTGCCCTTCAGTTCGAGCAGCAGGCGTTCGGCCGTCTTCTTGCCAATGCCGGGAATCTTGATCAGGCGCCCCAGCTCCTGCTGCGCCACGGCCGCCGACAGGTCATTGACCGACAGGCCGGAGAGCACCGACAAGGCCGTGCGCGCCCCGATGCCCGACACCTTCAGCAACTGGCGGAAAGCAAAACGTTCGGCCTCGGTGAGAAAACCGTAGAGGAAATGGCCATCCTCGCGCACCGCGAAATGCGTCAGCAGTCTGGTTTTCTCGCCCGCCGCCGGCAGGTTGTAGAAGGTGCTCATCGGCACATCGAGCTCGTAGCCGACGCCGTTCACATCGAGCACGATCTGCGGCGGATTTTTTTCGGCAAGGATGCCGGTCAGGCGTCCGATCATGGGCTATCGCAATACTGTATGTTCAAACAGTCATCATCCTATCAGGCGGCCGCCACGAACGCGATAGCCGGCCGTCGCCAAGGCCCCCAGGCCCTGCCCGCCGTGCGCGTGCGCAATGGCGCAGGCCAGCGCATCGGCTGCGTCGGCTGCCGGCGCGCCGGACAGCGACAGCAGCCTGACCACCATGTGCTGCACCTGCTCCTTGGCCGCCTTGCCGTGGCCGACCACCGCCTGCTTGACCTGCAATGCCGTGTATTCCGCCACCGGCAGCCCGCCATGCACCAGCGCACTGATCGCCGCCCCGCGCGCCTGGCCAAGGAGCAGGGTGGATTGCGGGTTGACGTTGACGAAAACCTTTTCGACCGCCGCCTGATCCGGCCGGTAGGTAGCGATCACCTCGCTGATCCCGGCAAACAGCGTGGCAATGCGCTCCGGCAGCGCATGCTTGTCGTTCGACTTGATGCAGCCGCTGGCGACGTAGCGCAGCTGGCTGCCATGCTGTTCGATCACGCCAAAACCGGTGACCCGCAATCCGGGGTCGATGCCGAGAATCCGCTGCCCGCTCATTTCGCCGGCTTCCCGACCAGATAGACGCCGCTCACTGCCAGCCCCATGCCCAGCATGGCCGGCCAGCTCAGCGTTTCGTCGAACATCGCGTAAGCAATCAGCGCCGTGGACAACGGCGTCAGGTAGAACAGGCTGGCGACGTTGACCGCGCTGCCGCTGCGAATGAGCAGGTTGAGCAGGCTGATTGCGCCGATCGACAGGACGAGCACCAGCCAGGTCAGCGCGAAGATGAATTCGCCGGTCCACGCGACATGGAACCCCTCCCCCAACAGGATGACAGGCAGTGTCGCGAGCGCAGTCGGCACGAACTGGATGATCGAACCGGTGCGCAGGTCGAAGCGGGCGCAGAAACGCTTCTGGTACAGCGTGCCGCCGGTGATGCCGAGCAGGGCGCAGCAGGCCGGCACGAGCATGGGCCCGGCCGCCGCCCCGCCCAACTTGCCGGAAACGACGAGTGCGACGCCGGCCAGGCCGAGCACCAGGCCTAGCCACTGCCGGCCAGCGACCCGCTCGCCCAGCAACCAGCCTGCGCCGAGGGCGGTGAGCAGTGGCTGCATGCCGACGACCAGCGCCGTGACGCCGGCCGGCAGCCCCTGCTTGATGGCGATGAACACACCGCCGAGATAGACGGCATGGACAAGCAGGCCGGACACCCCGATATGCAGCCACTGCATCGCATCCTTCGGCCAGGGAGCGCGGGTGAGCAGGGCGATCAGCAGCATCAGGGCGATGACAGCCAGGTAGCGCACGAACAGGAAGGAGAGCGGCCCGGCATGAGGCAGGCCGTACTTGGCACCAATGAAGCCGGTGCTCCACAGGAAGACGAAGAGCAGGGGATAGACGCGCTGCATCGCCTAGCGCGTCCGCTCCGCCGCGCGGCGCCGGCCTGGTCGTCGTGGCCGAATCCGCGGCAGGTATGCGTCAACGCCGCCTCGGTCGGACAGGGGGCGGCGCATCACGGTGATTCCCGATGGCGCAAACAGCGGAAAACAGCGTGCGTTCCCCGCCCTCGCACCGGGAACACCGTCGCCCCTCAGTCTTCGATGACGGCCGTCGTGTAGATTTCCTGAACGTCGTCCAGGCTTTCCAGCGCATCGAGCAGCTTTTGCATCTTGACCGCGTCATCGCCGGTAAAGACGTTCTCGCCTTCCGGCTTCATCGTCACCTCGGCAAATTCCGGCTTGAAGCCGGCGGCCTCCAGCGCATCCTTGACGGCGACGAACTCGGTTGGCGCGGTGATCACTTCGATCGAGCCGTCGTCATTGGTATTCACATCGTCGGCGCCGGCCTCGATGGCGGCATCCATCAGCGCCGCTTCGTCGGTGCCCGGGGCAAAGATCATCTGGCCGCAGTGCTTGAACTGGAAAGCCACGCAGCCGTCGGTCCCCATGTTGCCGCCATACTTGGAGAAGGCGTGGCGCACTTCGGCCACGGTACGGGTCTTGTTGTCGGTCAGGCAGTCCACCATGATCGCCGCGCCACCGATGCCGTAACCTTCGTAGCGAACCTCGATGTAATCGACGCCCTCCAGCTCACCGGTTCCCTTCTTGATCGCGGTATCGATCTTGTCCTTCGGCATGTTGGCGGCCTTCGCCTTGTCGACAGCCACGCGCAGGCGCGGGTTGAAGCCGACATCGCCGCCCCCCATCTTGGCAGCCACGGTGATTTCCTTGGCGAGCTTGGAGAAGGCCGCGCCCCGCTTTTCGTCCTGGCGACCCTTACGGTGCTGAATATTGGCCCATTTGGAATGACCAGCCATGATGTTTTCCCACTGCAAATAACAAAGAAGGCAGGATTTTACCCGCCGGAATGCTTCTCGTCAGTTCGGCGCACTGCCGCGATTTCTCAAAGCCCGGAGCGCACGGCGCTAGAATGTCCGAATCACATTCGCCAGGAGCCTGCCGCCATGTCCGACCCCCTGTATCTCGCCAAATCCGCAGACGGTTATCCCGCCCTGCTGCCGCAGATGGCCAACCGCCACGGCCTGATCACCGGCGCGACGGGCACGGGCAAGACAGTGACCCTGCAATCAATGGCCGAGCGCCTGTCCTACGCCGGGGTTCCCGTCTTCATGGCCGACGTGAAAGGCGACCTCTCGGGCATGGGGGCTGCCGGCAATCCGTCGGAAAAACTGTCAAAGCGCATTGCCGAACTCGGCCTCGAAGGGTTTCAGCCCTACGCCAACCCGGTTGCCTTCTGGGATGTCTATGGCGAAGGCGGCATCCCGGTGCGCGCCACCATCTCCGACATGGGCCCGCTGCTGCTCGCCCGCCTGCTCAACCTGAACGACACGCAGGCCGGCGTGCTGCAACTGGTCTTCAAGATCGCCGACGATCAGGGCCTGTTGCTGCTCGACCTGAAGGATTTGCGTGCCATGGTGCAACACGTCGGTGACAACGCGAAAAGCTACACCACCGAATACGGCAACGTCTCCGCCGCCTCAATCGGCGCCATCCAGCGCGGCCTGCTGACCCTGGAAGGACAGGGGGGCGACGTCTTCTTCGGCGAACCGATGCTCAACATCGCCGATCTGATGCGGATCGACGCCAACGGGCGCGGCGTCATCAACGTCCTGGCCGCCGAAAAGCTCATTAACTCCCCGGCGCTCTACTCCACCTTCCTGCTCTGGCTGCTTTCCGAACTGTTCGAGCATCTGCCGGAAGCCGGCGATCTCGACAAGCCGAAACTCGTCTTCTTCTTCGACGAAGCCCACCTGCTGTTCAGCGATGCCCCGCAAGCGCTCACCGACAAGGTCGAGCAGGTCGTCCGCCTGATCCGCTCCAAGGGTGTCGGCGTCTATTTCGTCACGCAGAACCCGCTCGACGTGCCGGAGAAAATCCTCGGCCAGCTCGGCAACCGTGTCCAGCATGCCCTGCGCGCCTTCACCCCGCGCGACCAGAAGGCCGTGCAGGCGGCGGCGCAAACCATGCGCGCCAATCCCCAATTCGACGCTGCCACGGCGATCACCGAACTGGGCGTCGGCGAGGCCCTGGTTTCCTTCCTCGACGAAAAGGGCCGGCCGAACATCGTCGAACGGGCCTTCATCTTCCCGCCCGCTTCCCGCCTCGGCCCGCTGACCGCCGATGAACGCCGGGCCATCATCCAGGCCAGCCCGCTGCTCGCCACCTACGGCCAGACCATCGACCGCGAATCGGCCTACGAAGTGCTGCGCGGCCAGACCGCCAAGACAACCCGATCCGCTCCCGGCGCCATTCCCGCCCCCCCGGCCAAACCCGGCGGCGCACCCGCCCCGCTCGACGCCAATGACTGGGGCAACCACGGCACCACGCAAGCCAAGCCGCGCCCGACGCCGGCGCCGCAAACCCGCCAAGCTCCCGCACCCGTCCCGCAAGAATCCGGCGGCGGCCTGTTCGGCGGCCTCGGCGATATCTTGATGGGCAGCACCGGCCCGCGCGGCGGCAAACGCGAAGGCGTGCTCGAAAGCGCCGCCAAGAGCGCCGCGCGCGGCGTCGCCGGCACGGTCGGACGCGAAATCGGCAAGCAGATCCTGCGCGGGGTGTTGGGGTCGATTCTGGGCGGCCGTAGATAACCGGCTGGCAGGACGGTCCAAGCCAGCGTGCAAGAGCTCCCGCCCCTCCACACGCTCCCCGCCTTCGAAGCCGCCGCGCGTCTCGGCAGCTTTCTGGCGGCGGCCGAGGCTTTGCATCTGACGCCGTCGGCGATCAGTCATCGCATCAGGCAACTGGAGGAACACCTCGGCCAGCCGCTGTTCGAGCGGCGACATCGGGCGGTGGTGCTGACGGCGGCGGGGCGGCGTTATCTGGCCGTGGTGCGCGAGGCGCTGTTGCGGCTGGATGAGGCGAGCGCGGTGCTGCGCGAACCGGGCCGTGAGCGGCTGCGCATTTCGGCCGCGCCGGCCCTGGGCAGCAAGTGGCTGGTGGCACGCGTGGCGGAGTACCAGCAGCGCCATCCCGATCTCGAATTCACCCTCGGCACGGCGACCGGTCTTGGGCCGCTGCTCAATGGCGAGGCCGACATCGGCCTGCGTTACGGTGAGGAGGAATGGCCGGGGCTGCTGGCCTGGAAGCTCTTCGAGGAGCGCGTTTTCCCGGTCTGTTCGCCGGCGCTGGCGGCGGGTTTGCAGACACCGGCCGATCTCGACGGCGTGCGCCTGCTGCGCCACCCCTTGCTCTCCTGGTCGCGCTGGTTCGCCGCCGCCGGGTTGCGCCGGCCGGAGCCGGCGAGCGGGCCGACTTACGAGGATGCCTTGCTGATGCTCGAAGCCGCTGTCGCCGGGCACGGCGTGGCGCTGATGGCGGCGACACTGGCCCAGCCTTATCTTGATGGTGGCCGGCTGGTGCGCCCCTTCGCCGAAGATTGCCCGGATCGCAGCTTCTACATCGTCGCACCGCCAGCCGTGCAGGAAAAACCGGCGATCATGGACTTCATTCGCTGGCTGCTGCGGTGCACACGGCAAAACGGGCAAAAAGCGGGTTAGTCGCCCCATCGCCCACCGGGCGACTCGCACAAATTTGATTCATCTGAACCGCATTCAATTCGTTTGAGCGCATTCATGGGGCGCGGCATGCTCTCCTCACCGCGCCTTGGCGTTACCCGGCCCGCCTACCCGGCATCGGCTGCCCGCCGCCCCGCCGCTCACCCCTCGCGGCTTCGCTCGCTGCCCATGCAGCGCATCGCCATCATTCGAGGAGAACCCCATGCAAGACCGCAACCGTCTCATCTGGCTGGACGGGCAATGGCTGCCCGCGTCCGAGGCCAGGGTTTCCGTGCTCACCCACACGCTGCATTACGGCTACGGCTGTTTCGAGGGCATCCGCGCCTACGAGACGGCCAGCGGCCCGGCACTTTTTCGCCTGCCCGAGCATCTGCGCCGGTTGGAGGATTCGGCGCGCATCCTGGCCATCGACATGCCCTTCGACCGCGCAACACTGACCGACGCCTGCCGCGACGTCGTGGCGCGCAACGGACTGAACAGCGCCTACGTGCGGCCGCTGGTCTTTTTGGGCGACGAAAAACTGGGCGTCGACCCGGCCGGCGCCAAGACGCATGTGATGGTCGCCGCCTGGCCGTGGGGCGCCTACCTCGGCGGCACCGCGCTGCAAGCCGGCATCCGCGTGCGCGTGTCGTCCTACGCCCGGCATCACCCCAATGTGCAAATGTGCCGCGCCAAGGCGATCTCGGCCTATGCCAATTCCATCCTTTCGGTGCGCGAGGCGCGGCGTGATGGTTACGACGAGGCAATCCTGCTCGACACCGAGGGCTACGTGGCGGAAGGCTCCAGCGAGAACCTCTTCATCGTGCGCGACGGCGAATTGCTGGAGCCGGAAACCACCTCGGCACTCGACGGCATCACCCGCCGCACCGTCGCCACGTTGGCCCACGAAGCCGGCCTCGCCGTGCGCGCCAAACGCCTGACACGCGACGAGGTCTATTGCGCCGATGAAGTGTTCTTCACCGGCACGGCGGCGGAAATCACGCCGGTGGTGGAAGTGGATGCCCGGCGCATCGGCGACGGCCAGCCCGGCCCGATCACCCGCCAGTTGCAGCAAGCCTATTTCGCCGCCGTGCGCGGCGAGGATCCGCAGTATGGCGACTGGCTGACGCCGGTGCCCTGAGGCGCCCCTGCGGCCTCGGGGCCTCCCATGCCGGCCAGATGTTCGAGCAGGGCCCGTGCGGCGGCCGGGAGGGCCGACCGGGAACGGACACAGAGTTGTAAATCGCGCGGCGCCCAGGGGTCGGTGATTTCGATGAGCTGGACGGCATCGGCCGCCCCCACCGCCGAACGCGGCACCATGCCGATGCCGACGCCGGCGGCCACCATGCGGCAGACGGCGTTGAAGCTGCGGACCTGGATGCGCACGTCGAGCCGGCCGCCGAGTTGCGCAGCGTGATTCATCATGAAGGTGTGGATGGCGCTGCCGGCATGCAGGCAGACGAAGGGTTCGGCCAGCACGCGGGCGAAGGCGACGGCGGGCTCGCCGGCCAGCGGATGGGCAGGCGGCACGATCAGGACCAGTCGATCGCGCCGGTAGGGCAGGGTTTCCAGGCCGGCCAGGTTGCCTTCGTCGGCCACGACGCCAATGTCAACCTGCCCGGCGGCAACGGCGCGGACGATGGCCGGGCTGGGCTGCTCTTCCAGACTGACCCGCACCTGTGGATGGTCGCGCAGGAAATCGCCCAGGTCTTCCGGCAGAAAGCAGTTGATCGCGTTGGTATTGGCGAAGACGGTGACCTGGCTGTGCAAGCCGCTGGCGTAGGGCGCCAGGTCGGCATGCATCTGTTCGAGCTGGGCGAAAACCAGACGGGCGTGGCGGAGCAGCGATTCACCGGCCGGTGTGGGACTCAGGCCACGTGCCCGGCGTTCGAAAAGCGCCATACCGAGCGCCGCTTCCAGCTGTGTCAGACGATGGCTGGCAGAGGAGGGGGCGAGATGAATGCGCTCGGCCGCACGGGTCAGACTGCCGGAATCGGCAATCGCGGCAACGAGCCGCAGGTCGGGCAGGTCGTAATGCATGGTTTCGTCTGTTTCGAATGCTCGCTTGGGATAATACCAATTGCCAGCGGCGCCGCCCGGAGTTTCAATCGCATCCCGCCCAGCCCTCCTGTCCCCTTGCCCGCACCAGCCCCCCCCTCCCCTGACGCCCCTGACGACACCCGGCGCATCACGCTGGCCCTCTGTCTGGCCGGATTCTCCTGCTTCCTGCTGCTCTACGGCACGCAGCCGCTGCTGCCGCAACTGGGCGAAGCGTTCGGGATTTCGGCGGGCACGGTCAGCCTGAGCGTGACGGCCGGCACCGGCACGATGGCGCTGCTGCTGATTCCCTTCAGCCTCGTGGCCGACCGCTGGGGCCGGGTGCGTCTGATGCGCATCGGTTTGCTCGGCGCGGCACTCTGCGCGCTGGCCTCGGCCTGGGCACCGGACTTTGCGCTGCTCGTCCTGTCCCGGGCCGTGCTCGGCGCCTGTATTGCCGGCGTACCGGCCGCCGCGATGGCCCACCTGGGTGAAGAACTGCCGGGCCAGGTGCGGGCCCGCGTCATGGGACTCTACATCGCAGCCAACGCGCTGGGCGGGATGGCCGGCCGTTTGCTCGCGGCCGTGGTGAGCGACCTGTCCGGCTCCTGGCAGATCGGCCTCGCCGTGCTGGGCAGTATCGGCCTGCTGGTCGCCATCGTCTTCTGGCGCCTGTTGCCGCCGGCCCGCCATTTCGAGCCGCGCTCGCTGCAACCCGGCCTGCTGATGGGCGACATTCGCCGCATCTATGCCGACCCCGGCCTGCCCTGGCTGTTCACCACCGCCTTCCTGAGCATGGGTGCCTTCGTCGGGCTCTACAACTACCTGCCCTTCCGGCTGGTGCAACCCCCCTACGGTTTCGGACCGGCAACGATCGGCAGCATCTTCCTGCTTTATGCCGTCGGCAGCTACGCCTCGGCCTGGGCAGGACGCCAGGTCGCCCGCCACGGCCGGCCGCGCATCCTGTCGGGCATGGCGCTGCTCGCCACATGCGGGCTTGGCGCAACGCTGGCCGATGCGCTGTGGCTGATCGTTGCCGGGGTGGGCATTTTCACCTTCGGCTTCTTTGCCGTGCATTCGGTGGCCAGCGCCTGGGTCGGCCATCGCGCCGGGCCACGACGCGGGCTGGTTTCGGCGCTCTATCTGTCGAGCTACTACCTCGGCGGCAGCCTGCTCGGCACCGCGGCCGGCTGGGCCTGGAGCCACGGCGGCTGGCCGGGGGTGCTGGCGGCGCTGCTCGCCTGTGCCGGGCTGGTGATCGGCATCGCGCTGCGCCTGCGGCGCCTGGCCGGGGATTGAGCCGCATGCCCCAAGCCGCTCCGCTCGGCCTTCTGCTCGCCTTGCTGGCCGCCTTCGGCTTCTCGCTGAAGGCCATCTTCATCAAGCTGGCTTACCCTTACGGTGTCGACGCCATCACGCTGCTCGCCCTGCGCATGGGCTTCGCGCTGCCGGTCTTCCTGTGGGTTGGCCTGGCCCAACACACGGCCGGGGCCGCCCTGAGCCGGCAGGACTGGGGCAAGCTGCTCGCCCTCGGCTGCCTGGGCTATTACGGTGCCAGCATTCTCGACTTCTGGGGGCTGGCGTACATCTCGGCCGGCCTGGAACGGCTGATCCTGTTCACCTATCCGACGCTGACCCTCCTGATCGGCGTGCTGTTCCAGGGCAAGCCCTTCACGCGCCGTGAGGGCATCGCCGTTGTGCTGTGCTACACCGGCATCGGCTTTGCGTTCCTGCACGATCTCCATTTCGGCGAGCCCGGCAGCGTGCTGATCGGCGGGGCCCTGGTCTTCGCGTCCAGCGTGTCGTATGCGGTCTACCTGGCGGGCAGCGCCCCGATGATCGGCCGCCTGGGCCCCATGCGCTTCGCCGCCCTGGCCATGCTCTGTTCGACGGCAGTGACGCTGGGACACTTCATGGGGGTCCAGCCCTTCACCGCCTTCATCCAGCCCTGGCCGGTCTACGGCTGGGCGCTGGCCATGGCGCTGTTCGCCACCGTCATTCCGGTGTTTGCGCTGTCGGCTGCCATCCGCCGCATCGGTGCCGGGCAGGCTTCACTGTTCGGCATGGTCGGGCCGATCCTGACCATCGGCTTCGGGTGGTGGCTGCTCGACGAGCCGATTTCCGCCGCACAAAGCATCGGGGCCATCTTTGTCGTCGTTGGCATATTGATCGTCAGCCGCCGGTAAAAGCTCAGTTAGAATCCTGAGCATGATCGGCATCCTTCTCATCACGCATGGAAGCTACGGTGAGGCGCTCGTCCAGAACGCCTGCCATGTGCTGAACAAGCGGCCGCCGCAACTCAACCAGCTCGGCCTGTCGGCCCAGGACGACCCGCTGGATCTGCTGCCGCTTGCCCGCGAGCTGGTGAGCCTCGTCGACACGGGCGACGGGGCGCTGATCATGACCGACCTGTTCGGCGCGACGCCCGCCAATCTGGCACTCAAACTGCTCGAACCCGGCCGCGTCGAGGGCCTGACCGGCGCCAATCTCCCCATGCTGCTGCGCGCCCTGACTTATCGCGACAAGGGCATGGCCACGCTGCTCGTCCGCGCCCGCGATGGCGGCCGTGACGGCATTTTCAACATGTTGGACCATTGAATCATGCTGACCCAGGAAACCGAAATCATCAACAAGCTCGGCCTGCACGCCCGCGCTTCCGCCAAACTCACCCAGACAGCCGGCAAGTTCCAGTGCGAGGTGTGGATGAGCAAGGGCGACCGCCGCATCAACGCCAAGAGCATCATGGGCGTCATGATGCTCGCCGCCGGCAAGGGGTCCCGGGTGACGCTGGAAACCAACGGCCCGGACGAAGCCGAGGCGATGGCCGCATTGCTCGCACTGATCGGCGATTATTTCGGCGAAGGGGAATAAGCCCGATGAGCTTCACACTGCACGGCCTGGGGGTTTCCAGCGGCATCGCCATCGGACGGGCGATGCTGATGTCGCATGCGACACTGGAGGTGTCGCACCTGACCATCGCGCCGCGCATGGTGGACAAGGAAATCGAACGCTTCGACGCAGCCGTCAAGGCGGTCAAGGAAGAATTGATCCTGATGAAGGAGAACACCGAGCACGCGCCGGCCGAGCTCAATGCCTTCATCGACATCCACACCATGTTCCTGGAAGACCCGGAACTGGCCGAGAAGCCGCGGGAAATCATCCGTGAGCGGCGCTGCAACGCGGAATGGGCACTGGTTCAGCAGATGGAACACCTGGTCGAACAGTTCGACCAGTTCGACGATACCTATCTGCGGGAACGCAAGTTCGACGTCGTGCAGGTGGTCGAGCGCGTCGTCAAGGAGCTGCTCGGCCACCCCGGCCGGGCAGCGTTGAAGAACGCCAAGAAATCGAAGGAAGAAAGCCTGATCGTCGTCGCCCACGACCTGTCGCCGGCCGACACCATCGCCTTCAAGGAACATCGCTTCGCCTCCTTCATCACCGATGTCGGCGGCGCCACCTCGCACACCGCGATCCTCGCCCGCGGCATGGCCATCCCGGCCGTTCTCGGCCTGGAAAACGCACGCGGGCTGATCCGCGACGGCGAGTTGCTGATCGTCGACGGCATGCGCGGCGTGGTCATCGTCAATCCGGACCAGCGCATCCTCGATGAATATCAGCTGCGCAAGGAAAAGATCGAGCTGGAGAAATCCAAGCTCAAGCACCTGAAGACGGCCAAATCGGAAACGATCGACGGCGTCGAGGTGCAATTGTTCGCCAACATCGAACTGCCCGGCGATGTGCCGACGGCCCTGGAGTGCGGCGCCGAAGGGATTGGCCTGTTCCGCACCGAATTCCTCTTCCTGGACCGCGGCGACATGCCCGACGAGCAGGAGCAATACGAAGCCTACAAGAAGGTGGTCAAGGGCATGGGCGGGCGGCCGGTGACCATTCGCACCTTCGATCTCGGCGCCGACAAGGACCTGTACCCGGAAAACACCGCCGGCGACCGCGTCAAGAACAACCCGGCGCTCGGCCGGCGGGCCATCCGGCTGTCGCTCGCCGAACCCAAGATGTTCCAGACCCAGCTGCGGGCCATTCTGCGTGCCTCGAAACACGGGCCGGTCAAGCTGCTCATCCCGATGCTGGCGCACGCCCATGAAATCGACCAGACACTGGCCGCCATCGAGCAGGCCAAGTCCAGCCTGCGCGGCGAGAAGGTGGCGTTCGACGAGCACATCCCGGTCGGCGGCATGATCGAAATCCCTGCCGCCGCGCTGGCCGTCGGCCTCTTCCTGCGCCGGCTCGACTTCCTGTCGATCGGCACCAACGACCTGATCCAGTACACCCTGGCCATCGACCGCGCCGACGAACAGGTCGCCGCACTCTACGATCCGCTGCACCCGGCGGTGCTGATGCTGATCGCCCACACCCTGGCCAGCGCCGAGAAGGTCGGTGTGCCAGTCTCCGTGTGCGGCGAAATGGCCGGCGACCCGGAACTGACCCGCCTGCTGCTTGGCATGGGCCTGCGCATCTTCTCGATGCACCCGGCGCAGATTCTCAAGGTCAAGCAGAAGGTGCTGAAATCGGACATCGCCGAGCTGGCGCCGAACGTGCGCAAGATGCTGCGCCTGGACGAACCGGGCAAACTGCGCGAGGCCCTTGAAAAACTGAATGCCTGAAAACGGCGCTTGACCGGGCGCGGCCTCCCCGACCGCCCGGACCACCCCGGCATCGGCCGCTCACGGCACAGGCGCTTCAGCGCAACAGGGGGTATCCGGCCCGGAAAGCTCCCGTGCCGGCATGCATTTGGGAGAAAGCATCCTGGGAGGTGGGTGGCACGGGAGCAGACCCATCCTAGGCGCAATTCCCGCACTTCACCATTGGGCAAATTGTCGCGCGGCAAAACGCCGCACCCCCCCTGCGACAATATGCCACATTCCCCAGCCCCTGACGGACACGGAGAATTCGCGCGCACGACGAAAACTTTGATCAGGGAGAACCGATGGGATACCGCATCCACCCGCTGGCGGCCGCAATGGCTGTCGCCTTTTCTTCGCTGGCCTGCCCACAGGCCAGCGCGCAATCGACCTTGAACGAGGTCGTGGTCAATGCCGGCAAGATCCGGGACGCAGCCACGCCGCAGCAAATCGGCGCAGCCGAGATCGCCGCCCAGCACGCCATCACCCGGGATGCCGCCGCCCTGCTGCGCGACGTGCCGGGCGTCAGCCTGTACGGTGCCGGTGGCGTGTCCAGCCTGCCGGCAATCCACGGCCTGGCCGATGACCGCCTGCGCATCACGGTCGATGGCATGGATTTCATTGCCACCTGCCCCAACCACATGAACCCGCCGATGTCCTATCTTGACCCGACCAATGTCGCCCGGATCAAGGTGTTCGCCGGCATCACCCCGGTCAGCGTGGGCGGTGACAGCATTGGCGGCACCATCGTTGCCGAAACTGCCGCGCCGCAGTTCGCCGCGCCGGGCGAGGGCACGCTGGCCAAAGGCGAAGTCGGCGCGTTCTTCCACAGCAACAACAACGCACAGGGCGGCAACCTGTCGGCCACGCTGGCCACCGAGAACATCAGCGTCACCTACACCGGCGCCCTGGCCAAGGCGGACAACTATACCGCCGGGGGGGATTTCAAAACCCGGACATCAACCGGCCGCATCGGCCACACCCTGCCCCTCGACGAAGTCGGCTCCACTGCCTACGAAAGCCGCACCCATACCCTCGGCTTTGCCGTGCGCGGCGGCAAGCACCTCGTCGAAGCCAAATTCGGCTACCAGGATGTTCCTTACCAGCTCTATCCCAACCAGCGCATGGACATGCTCGACAACGAACAAAAGCGCGTCAACCTGCGCTATCTCGGCCAGTATGACTGGGGGATGTTCGAAGCCCGCGCCTACCATGAGACGGTGGATCACTTCATGGATTTCGGTGCAGACAAACGCTACTGGTATGGCAATGGCTTGCCGCCGACCGGCTCCGGCGGCGCCAACGCAGAAAACGGCTTCCCGTGTTCGCCGGTGGGCACGGCCAGCTGTGCAGCCGGGATGCCGATGTACTCGGCCAGCAAGACCACCGGGATCAATCTGAAGGCGGATGTCGACCTGGGAGCCGACGACCTGATGCGCGTCGGCGCGCTTTACCAGCATTACACCCTGCACGACTGGTGGCCGGCTTCCGGCGGCGGGATGATGCCGGGCACCTTCGAAAACATCAACGATGGCAAGCGCGACCGCCTGGGCGTCTTTGCCGAATGGGAGCGGCGGATCGGCCGGCAGTGGACGACCTTGCTCGGCGCCCGCTATGAGCGGGTTGAAACCGATGCAGGCAACGTGCGCGGCTACAGCACCACGGCCACCAATCAGACGATCGACGCCAATGCCTTCAATGCCCGTGACCGCAATCGCACCGACAACAACGTCGATTTGACGGCACTGGCCCGCTACACACCGAACACCATGACCGATGTTGAATTCGGTCTGGCCCGCAAGGTGCGTTCGCCCAACCTGTACGAACGCTACACCTGGTCGACCTGGACCATGGCTGCCCTGATGAACAACTTCGTCGGTGATGGCAACGGCTACGTCGGCAACATGGACCTGAAGCCGGAAAAAGCCTACACCGCCTCCCTCACCGTCGACTGGCACGCGGCTGACCGCACCTGGGAACTGAAGGCGACGCCGTTTTATACCCATGTCGACGACTACATCGATGCCACCCGGATCGCCCTCACCAATCCGGCCGGCGACCCGAGCAAGCAATTCGTCATTCTCAGGTACGCCAACCAGTCTGCCCGCCTCTACGGTCTGGATCTTTCGGGCCGCATGGCGTTGGGTAAAACCGGCCTGGGTGAATTCGGCCTGCGCGGCTTGATGAACTACACCAGGGGCGAGAACCGCGATACGGGCGACAACCTGTACAACATCATGCCGCTCAACGGCAAGCTGGCGCTGACCCACCAGTACGGAGGCTGGAGCAACGCCATCGAACTGGTCGGCGTCGCCAGCAAGAGCGATACCTCTGCAGTGCGTAACGAGGTCCACACCGCCGGCTACAGCCTGACCCACCTGCGCACCAGCTACACCTGGAAGAACGTGCGGGTCGACCTGGGGGTCGAAAACCTGTTCGACCGCTTCTACTACCTGCCGCTTGGCGGCGCCTACACCGGCCAGGGAACAACGATGAGCGCGACCGCCACCTATGCCCCGGCCTACGGCATCGCCGTTCCCGGCATGGGCCGCTCGATCTACGCCGGGGTGAATGTCAAGTTCTGAACCAACCCTCAGGCGGTTTGGCTGCCCGTTTAAAACCCCGGCACATGCCGGGGTTTTTCTTGGCGCCAGGGGATGCCTCAGCGTGCCGCTTCCGTCACGAAAGCAATCTTCACGACTCCCGCCCCCTGGGCGGCTGCCATGACGTCCGCCACCTTTTCATAGGCTACCTTGCGGTCAGCCCGCAGATGCAGTTCCGGCTGGCGGACGCTGGCTGCGGCCAGACGGCTTTCCAGGGCAGCGCGCGGAATGGCTTCGCCATTCCAGAAAAGCTGGCCAGCGCCATCGACGGCCAGCTGGATCACCTCGGGCTGGTCATCGAGCCGGGTGGCCGATACCTGCGGCAGGTCGATCGGCACCGCCTGCTGGAAGAGCGGGGCCGTGATGATGAATATGACCAACAGGACGAGCATCACGTCGACCAGTGGTGTCGTGTTGATCTCGGCCATCGGCTGGCCGAAGCCTCCTTCGTCGAAGCTGCCGAACGCCATGATCAGGCCTGCCGGCTGGCCCGGACGGCACCGAGCTCGACCAGGTTGGGATTGCTGCCGACCCTTGCCCCCGTCGTCAGGTAGGCATGCAGGTCATGGGCAAAGCCATCGAGCTGGACGGACACCAGACGATTGGCCCGGGTGAAGGCGTTGTAGGCGAGGACGGCCGGGATGGCGACGAACAGGCCGGCCGCCGTCATGATCAGCGCCTCGCCGACCGGGCCGGCCACCTTGTCGAGCACGACCTGCGTCGCGCCGGACAGGCCGACCAGGGCGTGATAGATGCCCCACACCGTCCCGAACAGGCCGATGAAAGGCGCCGTCGAGCCAACCGAGGCGAGCAGGGTCAGGCCCCGTTCGTTGCGGGCCTGGGTATTCACGATGTGCGAACGCATCGCGCGTGTGATGAACTCGCTGGCGTTGACCCCCGCACCGATGCCGCGCGTCGCATTCTGCTGGTGCGCCTGGGCCGCGTGGGCGCCAGTCAGCGCCAGACCGGAGAAGATGCCGGACGGATCGTCCCGGCGCAAACCGTCGAGTGCCTCGGGCAGCGAATTGGCCTGCCAGAAGCCGGTCAGCGCCCGCTCCTGCGACCGCGATGCCCGCCAGGTAAACAACAGCTTGCTGACGATCACCCCCCACGAGGCCACGGAGAGCAGGGCGAGGATGGCGGCTATCGTATGAGAGACCAGGTCGCCCTGGCTCCAGAAATGGGCAAGGCCGAGTTGCGATTGCATGTTTTTGCTTCCTCCGCAAATCAATCAAGGGCAAAGGTGATCGGAACGACCACCGACGAATCGACCGCCTCCTCGCCCCGCCGGGCAGGAACGAAGCGCCAGCGGCTGACCGCGTCGGCCGCCGCGGCATCCAGCCGCGGAAAGCCGCTCGATTGCGAAACGACGACATCGAGGGGGGTTCCCTGGGCGCTGACCCTGACCTTGAGCAGCACCTTGCCCTCTTCGTTCAAACGGCGGGACAGGGCGGGATAGACGGGCTTGGGGTTATGCAGATAATCGGCATCGAAGCGGGGAGCGACGATCGCCACCGGCGCGGCAACCGGCGCCGGGTCCGGCGGCGGCGGGGCCGGCTGGGACGCCACGACAAAGCTGCCCGGCGCAGCCGCCCGGCTCGTGGCAAGCACCGGCTGCGGTTGAACGACCGGCGGCTTGCGCACCGGGGCCTTGCTCGGTGGCGGCGGAACGGGTTTCGCCTCGACGACCGGCGCCTCGACCATCGGCAGGAGACGGACGCTGATGCTGGAGGGCAGGGCGATCAGCTCATGACGGACCGAAACCCCGAGCAGACCGTAGATCAGGATGGCATGGAGCAGGCAGACCACGAGCAGACTGAGCCCCCGCTCGCCTGGCGAACGCACGGGCTCGCCTGTATCGAGCGGCGGCAACCCGGCCAGGCAGCCCCCCTCTGTTGGCCCCATTTGAAAACGCATGTTTCGACACCGGCTTGGAGGTCTGCGGATTGTAGGAAAAGGCGCCGGGATTTCCGATGTGGCAAATTGCCGCACCGCCCGGACGACTATAATGCGCCGCATGTGCGCCTTGCCCGCCCCGCCATCGCCGCGTCAGCCCGAATGGCAACACAGCGGCCCCTATCTGCTGCTTGCCGTCCTGCTCCATGCCAGCCTGCTGTTCTACCCGGTCAGCCGGGCCGGCCTGCCACGCGACCTCCCGGCCGCCGGCCCGGTTTTCGTCCAGCTGGCCACCCCGCCGGTGCCCGCCCGGCCGGTTGCGCCGCCGCCCTCCACGCCGGCTCCGCCCGCCAGGTCACAGCCTGGCCCCCCCCGGCCAGCGCCGGCGCCGACATCACGTCCGGTCATCGCCCTCCCCGCCGAAGCGCCGACCGCCCCGGCTGCGTTCAGTGTCCCGGTAGCGCCGCCCCTTCCGGCGCCGGCCGCGGCATCCGGCGTATCCGCCAGTGTCGCCGCACCGGTATCGGCCAGCGTCAGTGCGGCCCGATTCGATGCCGCCTATCTGCAAAATCCGCGGCCGAACTATCCCGCCCTGTCCCGCCGGCTCGGTGAAGAAGGCAAGGTGCTGCTCAAGGTGCGGGTCACGGCAGAAGGCACGGCGGCCGCGGTCGAACTGGAGAAGAGCAGCGGTTTCGACCGCCTGGACACCGCTGCCCGGGAAACGGTCGCCCGCTGGCGCTTCGTTCCGGCCAAACGAGGAGATGAGGCGATCGAATCAGCGGTGATCGTCCCGATCATTTTCCGCCTGGACGATTGACGGCAGCCCGGCCGCTTGACATTCGCGCTGCGGCGAAACCGGGTCAACGTGCGTCATCAGGTAGAGCACCGGGTGCCTCGAGATCACCCGCAAGCGCGCCGCCCGGGCAATCTCGTGCCCCTCGGCCACCGTCAGATGGCCGTCGATTTCGAGATGCACATCCGCCAGAATCATGTCCCCTGTCTTCCGGGTACGCAGTTCATGCAGCCCCAGCACCCCCGGGGTGGCCCGTATGTCGGCTTCGATGCCGGCAATCTGCTCTTCGCTGGCCGCCCGGTCAGTCAGGTCATGCAAGGCATCCCAGCTGAACGACCAGCCCATCCGGGCGACCATGAACCCCACGATCAGGGCAGCAATCGGATCCAGCAGGGGATAACCCAGCAGGTTGCCCCCAATACCGATGGCAACCACCAGTGACGACGCTGCATCCGAACGGGCATGCCAGGCATTGGCAACCAGCATGCTGGAGCGCACCCGCTCCGCGACCGCCAGCATGTAACGGAACAGGATCTCCTTGGCAGCCAGGGCCCCCAGAGCGACCCACAGCGCGGTCAGGTGCACGGTCGGGATATCGGCGGGCGTCTGCAATTTATGGGCCGCCGACCAGACCATGCCGACACCGACCGAGAACAGCAAGGCGCCCAATACCAGCGAAGCGGCGTTTTCGTAACGCTGGTGGCCGTAGTGATGATCCTTGTCCGGTGCTTTCCGGCTGTGGTGAACGGCCAGCAACACCACAAAATCCGCCACGAGATCGGACAGCGAATGGATGCCATCGGCAATGAGGCCCTGTGAATGGGTCAAGATGCCAGCCATGACCTGGGTCAGGGTCAAACCCACATTGACAGCGACGCTGACCCAGGTGCTGCGCCGGGTCGCCGCCTCCCGTTCAGGGGATGCGTCTTCGGTGTCGAGTTCGGCAAGATTGTGCAGGTCGTTCATGCGAGGATGTTCATTGCCACCCGAAGCGGCGCGTGTAGAAGCGTTTCATTGCCTGGGTAAGAATCATGTAGCCCAGCAGCAGGGCGACCAGCATCGGAAAGTAGGTCAAGGGCAGGGCTTGCAGCTTGAAGTAATGCGCCACCGGCCCCATCGGGATGAAAATGCCACAGGCCATGATGATACCGGTCATCACCAGCAGCGTGGTGCTTGCCCGGCTCTGGAGGAAAGGAATCTTCTGGGTGCGAATCAAGTGGACGACCAGGGTCTGGGTCATCAGCCCCTCGATGAACCACCCGGACTGGAAGAGCGTCTGCTGCTCCGGCGCATTGGCGCCCAAGACGAACCACATCATCAGGTAGGTCAGGATGTCAAAGATGGAACTGACCGGGCCAAAGAACAGCATGAAGCGGCCGATGTCTGCCGGATTCCAGCGCTGCGGCGCCTTGACCAGTTCTTCATCGACATTGTCGAAGGGAATGGCAATCTGCGAGAAGTCGTAGAGGAGGTTCTGCACCAGGAGGTGCATGGGCAGCATCGGCAGGAAGGGAATGAAGGCGCTGGCTACCAGCACCGAGAACACGTTGCCGAAGTTCGAGCTGGCCGTCATCTTGATGTACTTCAGCATGTTGGCGAAGGTCTTGCGCCCCTCGACGACCCCCTCCTCCAGCACCATCAGGCTCTTTTCGAGCAGGATGATGTCGGCTGCCTCCTTGGCAATATCGACGGCCGTATCCACCGAGATACCGATGTCCGCCGTGCGTAAGGCCGGTGCGTCGTTGATGCCGTCGCCCATGAAGCCCACGACATGGCCGTTGGCCTTGAGGATGCGCACGATGCGCTCCTTGTGGGCCGGGGTCAGCTTGGCGAAGATGTTGTGTTCCTCGACGGCCTTGGCCAGTTCCTCATCGCTCAGGCGCTCGACATCCCCGCCGACCATGACCCGCGCTTCCGGCAGACCAACTTCGCGGCAGATCTTGGCGGTCACCCGTTCGTTGTCGCCGGTCAGCACCTTGACCGCGACCCCATGGGCCGCCAAGGCCTCCAGGGCCGGCGCGGTGCTTTCCTTCGGGGGGTCGAGGAAGGCCACGTAGCCGATCAGGGTCAGTTCGCCTTCATCGGCGACGCCATAGACATCCTTGGTCGGCGGCAACTCCTTGGCGGCTACCGCCACCACGCGCAAACCGTCTTCGTTCAGGTCCGCGGTGACCCGGCGAATTTGTGCCAGGAGTTCAGGGGTCAGCGGCTCGTCCACTTCGCCATGGCGGACGCGATCGCAGATGCCCAGGATTTCCTCGACCGCGCCCTTGCAGATAAGCCGATGATGCTCATCGTGTTCCGCCACGACGACGGACATGCGCCGGCGCTGGAAGTCGAAGGGGATTTCATCGACCTTGCGGAAGTTGGCGGCCGGGTCCAGTTCGCGGTGAACTTCCGCATGCTCCAGCACCGCCACATCGAGCAGGTTCTTCAAGCCGGTCTGGTAGTAGCTGTTCAGGTAGGCGGCTTCCAGGACGTCATCGGAGTCCTCGCCCCAGATGTCGGTATGGCGGGCCAGAAAAATTCTGTCCTGAGTGAGCGTACCGGTCTTGTCCGTGCACAGCACATCCATGGCGCCGAAATTCTGGATGGCGTCCAGGCGTTTGACGATGACCTTGTGCCGGGACAGGATGACGGCGCCCTTGGCCAGCGTCGAAGTCACAATCATCGGCAGCATCTCGGGCGTCAGACCCACGGCAATCGACAGGGCGAAGAGAAATGCTTCCAGCCAGTCATCCTTGGTCACGCCGTTGATGACCAGCACCAACGGCGACATGACCAGCATGAAGCGAATCAGCAGCCAGGCCACCTGGTTGACGCCGGCCTGGAACTGGGTGACCACCCGGGTGTTCGCCGTCACACGCTGGGTCAGCGCCCCGAAATAGGTCCGGCCACCGGTAGCGATGACCACCGCCATGGCCGAGCCGGATACCACGTTGGTACCCATGAACACGAGGTTGTCGAGTTCGAGGGCGTTCAACGTATCCGGCCCCTTGTGCCGGGCGTGCTTCTCGACTGGCAGAGACTCTCCGGTCATGGCGGCCTGGCTGACGAACAGGTCCTTGGAGGTCAGGATGCGGCAATCTGCCGGAATCATGTCGCCGGCGGAGAGGAATACGATGTCCCCGGGGACGATGTCGCGGATGGGGATCTCAGCCTTCTGTGCGGTTCTGGGATGCAGCTGAATCTCGAAATAGCGCTGGGCATCCGCCATCGCATCCTCCACCAAGTCGCGGCGGAGCACCGTGGCCGTGTTGGTCACCATGGCCTTCAGCTTCTCGGCGGCATGGTTGGATTTGCGCTCTTGCCAGAAGCGGATGGCCACGGACAGCACGACCATGGTCGAAATGACGATGGTCGCCTTCATGTCCTCCGTGAGGTAGGAGATGGCGGCCAGCAGGGTCAGCAGGATGTCGAACGGGGTCTTGTAGCAGTTCCATAGGTGCTGCCACCAGGTAGGCGGTTTCTCGTGCTCGACTTCGTTGTGGCCGAAACACTCACGCATCAATGCCGCATGGGCTTCCGACAAGCCATCAGGGTGTGATTCCAGATGCAGCAGGAGCGCGTCCACGTCACTGTTCGAGGCCGCCAGCAATGCCTGGGAAAGCGGTTTCGGCACCTCCCGACTGACCTCGGCGGTCGCCATGCTTTCAAACATCGCCAACCGTTTGAAGTGGTGGGCAATACCGCGGGTGCGGACGAAGTTGGCGAAGAACTCTTTGAGGAAGTTGAGCTTCATGCTGCGCCCTCCGCGAGAAGCCGGGTCAGGAAAGCAGGGGACCGGACGGGTTCCGGTCACTGCCGCAAGGGAGATTACTCGGTCGTGCTGGGGCTCCAGAACGCCTGGTTGATGTAAGGCTGTTCGGCCAGTTGCTGCACCATGCGGTCAAGCTCATCGCCATCGACCCCGCCGGCCAGCAGGACCGCCTCGATTTCGACGGCATCATCGCCAAAGGCATGCACCAGCACGTCCCGCGTTGAATAGCCGGCCGTTTCCAGCGTATCTTCGAGCAGGCGCATGGCCTGTTTCTGATGGTCGCGCCGAGCGATGACATAGACCGTGTTGGTCACTTCCACCGCCCGGGTGTCGATGGGCTGCCGGTTGATGCGATCGACGACGGGACGAAGCAGCGTGTTGGCAGCCAGTACGAAGAGGGCGCCGAGCACGGCCTCCAGCAGAAGGTCGGCGCCCGCACAAGCCCCTACCGCCGCCGAACCCCAGAGGGTGGCGGCCGTATTCAGGCCGCGGACGTTGCCTTCTTCGCGCATGATGACGCCGGCGCCCAGAAAGCCGATGCCGGACACAACATAGGCCACCACATGGACAGCCCCTTCGTGGCCGGCCAGGCGGTTCGCCATGTCCACAAAGGTGGCGGCCCCCAGCGCGACCAGGACATTGGTCCGCAGACCGGCGGTTCGCTGGCGATACTGGCGCTCGAACCCAATCAGCCCCCCCAGGATGAAGGCGGTCAGCAGGCTCAGGAGCGAGTCGACCAGGGAGTCGACATTGATGCTCTGGAGGGCTTCCAGGGTCATGTTCAGAACTCCGCGTGAAAGCGCACGGCGTAGAAGTTGGCGGGACCCCGGTCGGCATTGTAGGCCGGATTCCACATGCGCTGGTAGTCGGCGGTCAGGAAGGTGTTCTTCCAGACATTGAGGCTGTAGTAAGTCTCGAAAATCTGCTCCGGCTTGTAGTTCAAGGCGCCATCGCCAATGAAGAACGAAATGCCGCCCGCCTCCAGATAGCGACGGCGGTCCCCGGACAGGGTGTTGCGCAGATAGCCAATGCCCAGCGTATCCATGCCGCGGCCCCAGCCGCCTCCCTTGAGCGAAAAGCCCGTGCCGAGCGAGCCATCGGTTTCGGTAAAGGCATAGGTCTCGGTGCGCCCGTCAGCCTTCATGGCGCGCAGGAAAAACCCGAGGTTGTCGGTGACGGCCTGTTCGATGTTGATGCCCAAGCCGTACTTGATCTTCGGACCGTTGCGAACCACCAGGATGGCCTGCGGATCGGCGCCGGGATTGGCCTTCAGATAGTCGAGGGCGTCCTTGAAGGAAGCCAGGTTGGCGCGGTTACGCCAGGCCAGCAGGCGCACCTTGCCGGGCTTGTCCCACAGGGTGTGGGCATGCTCCAGTTCCACCTGGTCGCCATAGTGCTTCGTGAGGCGGAAATCGACGGGCAGCATGTTGGGCTCCTTCGGCCCGGTCATGCGCCCAATGCGGAGCACCCACTCGTCCTGATACCACTCGGCGGCGAACCCCCAGCCGAAGCCACGGGCGTCGGCCGCATAGTCATAGGACAGGGGCGCCATGAAACCGGCATTCATGAAATGGATGCGGGGGTCTTTGGCATAGGCGTTGTCGTCAAAAACATCGAGCATCGAGAAATTGCCCAGTGTGAGCACCAGACGGTTCTTGTCCACGGTGCCCGCCATCTGGTTGAGATCTGCCTCGACCTTCTCGTCCCCGCCGCCCAGTCCCCAGGTTTGGCGGAGGAAGAGGCGCTGGCGGTACACCTTGGGCGTCGAGCCGGCGGTGCGCGTCAATTCGCCATTGGTGAAACCGGCACTGCCGCTCAAACCGGAAAACGGGACGCCCTGGGTCACCTCCGGATTCAGATACAGTTCACCGCCTTGCCAGGGACGGAAACCCAGGAAGGCCGTCGCCGTCGCCGTGTAGCTGAACTCCTTGTCGGCAAGCAGGCTGTTGGTGCCGCTATACGCCGCGTGCATGGCGGGCTTGACCTGCCGCACATAAGTCGTCTGAAAGCGCGCAGTCCAGTCCTCGTAGTCGTCATCGGCCCATACCGCCTGGCTGACCCCCGCAACGAACGATGCCAGCGCCAGGCACCGGGCCATTGTGGCCGTGTGCCGGCCCCTTCCGAACATTCCAAAACGCATTGTTTACCTCTGGGTTGCTGCTGGAGCCAGGCCAGAAGGACCTTGCAAATGACGCAATTTGCGCGGCGAAACGCTCAAGGTCCGGCAACGGCAAGGCCAGCCGGAACGCGATGAGTGCTCGGCATGGCGGCAACCGCCACGATCCGGACACCCGGCAAATTGTCTGATGGAAATCGGCGGAGCGCGCATTGCATGGCGCGCCTGCCGCTTCCCGCACTTGGCGAGATAGCGGCAGTGCAAACTGCGTCTATCTTGCCAAGTGTGCGCTCGTCAGCCAGACGAAGCGATAACTGTCACTCGAACAAGGGCCCACGTGGGGTCTCCGCAAAATGAAAACGGGCGGATTCTGAGCCCAGATGCTATGAAAGTAAAGTGACAGGTCCGTTACACCGAGCCATGGCTGACCGGCTGACCGGCTGGCCGCCCGGGCCCGCGGGGTGGCGGCAAGAAGGAGCGCAAAACGGTCAAGGCCGATCCGGGCCGGGAAAAGGGGGTAAAAGGCGGTGTCGGGTAGGCGCCGGAAATTGACGACGGGGACCGAAGTCCCCGCCGGCTGTCTTGGGTAATAAGGCTTCAGCGGCCCCAGCTAGCCGTTTTTAGGCGGCGATAGCAAATTGCTCATCGTTGGCAATTATGGATTTGTGCGGATTACGTCCGTCACCTTTCGGGTTGCCTGCGCACCTTTGCCCGCCCTGTCGAAGCCAGTACACCCCCAGCCAAACACACTCTGCCGAATGTCCTTGGGTGGAGGTGAGGGGAATCGAACCCCTGTCCAGAACGCCTCCAGATTGCCGGAATTACAACCATGCTTCGAATTATGGGGGTGGGGTGGGGGATTTTCAAGGGTGGTTTTGTAACGGATTGCCCTGGTCAGTGGCTGCACCACAGGCGACGGTCACCACTGCCCCAGACATTGCGCGACCGCTCGGTCGCCGCCAGCGTCGAGCGGACGCGCATCGCGCTGGCATCGAACAGCACATTGAAACGGGCCGGCTCGTTCCAGTCGTCGCAATAGCGCCATTCCCAGACCAGTTCGTCACGCGCCTTGAAATAGACGGTCCACGCCGGCACCGGCGGCCCCAGCGTACGCAGCACCTCGTCGGCCGTCATGCCGGCCTGGATGCGGGCGAAGTGGCGCATGTCCAGCACGTTTTCCCGACTGACGAGGTAGCCCATCGCGTCGCCGCGCACGAAGAAGGTGTGGTAGCCCATCGGGCCGCGCGGATAGACCAGCGTCTGCCCGCCATCGGCCTCCGTCCAGCGCATCGCCGGAACGCCCATCAACTGCTCGACATCCTCGATCCGGCTGCCCGGTGGCAGGCCAAGGCCGTCGTAAGCCGCACAACCGGCCAGCAAGCCGGCAAGGAACAGCATGACCAGGCCGCGACGGATCATGGATCAGTCCCTACCCCCGCTCGGCGTTCAGCAGCCGCTCGCAGTAGCGGGCGATCAGATCCACTTCGAGATTGACCTTGCTGCCCGGCTTGAGACGGTTCAGCGTGGTGTTTTCCAGGGTATGGGGAATCAGGTTGATGGTGAAATCGCAGCCCTTGACCTCGTTGGTCGTCAGGCTGGTGCCATCGACAACGATCGAACCCTTGCGCGCAATGAACTTGGCGATGTCCTGCGGCGCCCGGATTTCAAGCAGCCGGTTGTCGCCGACTGCATCAAAGCGCAACACCTCGCCGACACCATCGACGTGGCCGGAAACCAGGTGGCCGCCGATCACGTCGTTGAGGCGCAGGGCCTTTTCCAGGTTGACCGGTCCCGGCTCGGAGAGGCCGACCGTACAGGACAAGGTTTCTGGCGACACGTCGACGGCGAAGCCGTTGCCCTCCTTGGCGACTACCGTCAGACAGACGCCGTTATGGGCGATGGAATCGCCGAGCGCGACATCCGAGATATCCAGTTTCCCGGCGTCGACATGCAGGCGGCAGCCGACTTCGCGCGGGGTGATTTCGGTAATGCGGCCGACTGCCGCGATGATTCCAGAGAACATGGCAAAACCTGTCGAAAGCAAAGAAATGAACTTTATCACGCCCGGTTGACCGCCCGGCTTGCGCGAAAGGGCCTTTCGCCCTAGCTTTTCACCTTTGCGTAATCGATTTACTCAGAGGAGACAAAACAATGAAAAAAACGGTGCTTGCCGCCGTGCTGGCCACCCTGGCTGGCACGGCCATGGCGGACATCAACGTCGGGGTGACCCTGTCCGCCACCGGCCCGGCTGCTTCGCTCGGCATTCCGGAAAAGAACACCATCGACCTGCTGCCGAAGAGCATCGCCGGCCAGAAAGTGAATTACCTCGTGCTCGACGACGCCTCGGACACGACCACCGCCGTCAAGAATGTGAAGAAGCTGATCAGCGAGAGCAACGTCGACCTGATCATCGGCTCGACCACGACCCCCAATTCGCTGGCCATGGTCGACGTCGCGGCCGAGGCCGAAACCCCGATGATCGCGCTGGCCGCTTCGGCGCGCATCGTCGAACCGATGGACGCCAAACGCAAGTGGGTGTTCAAGACGCCGCAGAACGATGCCCAGATGTCGACCGCCATCGTCGAGCACATGACCAACAACAACGTGAAGACGGTGGCCTATATCGGCTTCTCGGATGCCTACGGCGAGGGCTGGTGGAATGAATTCTCCAAGCTGGCCGAGGTGCGCAAGATCAAGGTCGTCGCCAACGAGCGCTTCAACCGCGTCGATACCTCGGTCACCGGCCAGGTGCTCAAGGTCATGGCCGCCAAGCCGGACGCCGTCCTGATCGGCGGCGCTGGCACGCCGGCCGCCCTGCCGCAGAAGTCGCTGAAGGAGAAGGGCTACAAGGGCATCATTTACCAGACGCACGGCGTCGCCAACAACGACTTCCTCCGCGTCTGCGGCAAGGATTGCGAGGACACCGTGCTGCCCACCGGCCCGGTCCTGGTTGCCGCCCAGTTGCCGACCGACAACCCGGTCAAGAAGTCGGCCATGGAATACGTCGAGAAATATGAAGGCGTGCACGGCAAGGGCAGTGTCAATGCCTTTGGCGGCTATGCCTGGGATGCCGGCACCCTGCTTGCCCATGCCGCGCCGGCGGCATTGAAGAAAGCGCAGCCAGGCAGCAAGGAATTCCGCATCGCGCTACGCGATGCGCTGGAAGCGACAACGAACGTGGCCGGCGCGCACGGCGTCTATAACATGAGCGCCAACGACCACCTCGGCCTCGACCAGCGCGCCCGCGTCATGGTGACCATCAAGGATGGCGGCTGGAAACTGGCCAAATAGGGCGGAATCCGGCGGGCCGCCCGGGAAACGGGCGAACCCCGCGTGTTAAACTTGAATTTTTCCTTTTCCGGAATGAAATCATGATCAAGAAACTGACCCTTGCCGTTCTGGCCACCCTGTCCACTGCTGCGCTGGCCGACATCAATGTCGGCGTCTCGGTTGCCGCCACCGGCCCGGCCGCCTCGCTCGGCATTCCGGAAAAGAACACCTTCGCGTTGCTACCGACCACCATCGGCGGCGAAAAGGTGAACTACATCGTGCTCGACGATGCCACCGACCCGACCGCCGCCACCAAAAACATCAAGAAGCTGATCAGCGAACACAAGGTCGATGTCGTCGTCGGTTCCTCGACCACGCCCAGTTCGCTGGCCATGATGGACGTCGCCGTCGAGAACGAAACGCCGCTGATCTCGATGGCCGGCTCCGCCATCGTCGTTGAACCGATGGACGACAAGCGCAAGTGGGTCTTCAAGACGGCCCAGAACGACGCCCACATGGCGACCGCGCTGGTCCAGCACATGACCGACAAGCATGTGCAGACGGTCGCCTTCATCGGTTTTGCCGATGCCTACGGCGAAGGCTGGTACAAGGAGTTCGCCAAGATCGCCGAAGCCCGGAAGCTGAAGATCGTCGCCAGTGAGCGTTATCAGCGTAACGACACATCGGTGACCGGCCAGATCCTGAAGATCATGGCCGCGAAGCCGGATGCCGTGCTGATCGGCGGCGCGGGCACGCCGGCCGCCCTGCCGCAGAAGGCGCTGAAGGAAAAGGGCTACAAGGGCCTGATCTACCAGACGCACGGCGTCGCCAACAACGATTTCCTGCGCGTCGGTGGCAAGGATGTCGAAGGCGCCTTCCTGCCGGTCGGCCCGATGGTCGTCGCTGCCCAGCTGCCGGCCGACAATCCGGTCAAGAAATCAGCCATGGAATACGTCACCAAGTACGAGGCCGCCCACGGCAAGGGCAGCGTCAGCTCCTTCGGCGGCCATGCCTGGGATGCCGGGGTTCTGCTCCAGCACGCCATCCCGGTCGCGCTGAAGAAAGGCAAACCGGGCACTGTCGAGTTCCGCCGCGCCCTGCGCGAGGCACTGGAAAACACCAAGAATGTCGCCGGCGCCCACGGCATCTTCAACCTGACGCCGAACGACCATCAGGGTTTCGACCAGCGCGCCCGCGTCATGGTGACGATCGAAAACAACACCTGGAAACTGCTCAAGTAACACGCGATCGCTGGCGCCGCTCAGCCGGCGCAGCCGCCCATGGACTCCCGCTGCGGCGGGAGTGCCTTTTTCAGCCATTACCGCCCCCAAGGTCACATGGACCTCCAGATTCTTCTCCTTCTCGGCCAGGACGGCATCACCAACGGTGCCATTTACGCGCTGCTCGCCCTCGCGCTGGTTCTCGTCTTCGCCGTCACACGCGTCATCTTCATTCCGCAAGGCGAATTCGTCGCCTTCGGGGCGCTCACCCTGGCCTCGCTGCAGGCCGGCAAGGTGCCCGGCACGGTCTGGTTGCTGCTCGGCCTGGGTACCACCGTTGCGCTGCTCGACGGCTACCGGATGGTGCGCGAAGGGCGCTACGCCAAGCTGCCAACCCTGCTCATCACCACCGTCGGCGTGCCGTTGCTCGCCGCCGCCGGGCTGTTCGCCGTGCCGCCCAGCCAGTTGCCGCTGTGGGCCCAGGTCATTCTCGCCATGCTGCTCGTCGTGCCGCTCGGCCCGATGATCTACCGCATCGCCTTCCAGCCGCTGGCCAGCGCACCGGTCCTCGTCCTCCTCATCGTCTCGGTCGCCGTTCACCTGGCGCTGATCGGCCTCGGCCTGCTCTTTTTCGGAGCCGAGGGATGGCGCACGCCGGCCTTCACCGACATCAGCTTCGAACTGGCCGGTGCCCCCCTGCAGGGACAGACCATCCTGGTCGTCGTCGCCTCGGCCCTGCTCATCATCGGCCTCTATTTCTTTTTTGAGCGGACCATCTACGGCAAGGCCCTGCGCGCCACCGCGATGAACCGCACCGGCGCCCGCCTGATGGGCATCCCCCCCATCCTCGCCGGCAAGCTGTGCTTTACGCTGGCCGCCGCCATCGGCGCCTTCTCCGGCATCCTGATCGCCCCCATCACCACCATCTACTACGACTCCGGTTTCCTGATCGGCCTCAAGGGCTTCGTCGGCGCCATCATCGGCGGCCTTGCGTCCTACCCGCTGGCTGCCCTGGGCGCCATCCTGGTCGGCCTGCTCGAATCCTATTCGTCGTTCTACGCCAGCGCCTTCAAGGAAGTGATCGTCTTCACCCTGATCATTCCCGTCCTGCTCTGGCGCTCGCTGACCTCGCACCCCATCGAGGAGGAGGAAGAAAAGAGCGATGACGTCGCCAGCAGCGGGACAACCGGCAAGGTTGCCGGCCAGCACCCGTTCCGCCGTCACGGCCCCCTGCTCGCCTTCATTGGCGTGCTGGCCGCTGCACCACAGTTGCTGCCGGAGTTTTCGGTCACCCTGCTCAACTACATCGGCCTCTATGCCATCGTCGCGGTCGGCCTCGTGCTGCTGACCGGGGTTGGGGGCCTGACCTCCTTCGGCCAGGCGGCCTTCGTCGGCCTCGGCGCCTACACCACGGCCTGGCTGACCACCGTGTACGGCTTGTCGCCGTGGCTCACGCTGTTCATCGGCTTGGCGCTGACCGCCGCCGTCGCGCTGTCGCTCGGCTTCATCACGCTGCGCATGGGGGGCCACTACCTGCCGCTGGGCACCATCGCCTGGGGCATCAGTCTGTATTTCCTGTTCGGCAACCTCGAAGTCCTCGGTGGCCATACCGGCATCACCGGCATCCCGGCCGTGTCGCTGGCCGGTTGGGAGCTGAAGTCGGGCCGTGAGTTCTTCTACCTGATCTGCCTGGTCCTCCTACTCGCCATCGTCAGCATCCGCAACCTGCTCGACTCCCGCGTCGGTCGCGCCATCCGGGCGCTCAAGGGGGGCACCGTGATGGCCGAGGCAATGGGGGTCAATACGGCGCGCGAGAAGATTGTCATCTTCCTGATCGCCGCCCTGCTGGCCTGCCTGTCCGGCTGGCTTTACGCCCACCTGCAACGCTTCGTGAACCCGACGCCGTTCGCGCTGAACCAGGGGATCGAATACCTGTTCATGGCCGTCGTCGGCGGCATCGGCCATGTCTGGGGCGCCGTGCTGGGTGCCGGCGTGATCACCATCCTGAAGCAGTGGCTGCAGGACTGGTTGCCGCAACTGCTCGGCCAGAGTGGCAATTTCGAGATCATTGTCTTCGGTCTGGCCATGGTGCTGGTGCTCCAGAAAGCACGCGCCGGCCTGTGGCCGGTCATCCTCCGCCTGCTGCCGGCCCGCGCCACGGTGCGCGCGGTACCGCAAGCCGAGCCGCTGCCGCGCCGCCAGCCGGCGGCGAGCGGCACCGTCCTGCTCGACGCCAGCGAGGTCACCAAGCGGTTCGGCGGGCTGGTCGCCAACAACAACATGAGCCTAAGCGTGAAGGCCGGCGAGGTCATGGCCCTGATCGGTCCGAACGGAGCCGGCAAGAGCACCATGTTCAACTGCATTTCGGCGGTCAATCCGGCCACCGAAGGCAAAATCGCCTTTCTCGGCGAATCGACGGCCAGCCTGCAGGCGCGCGACATCGCCCGGCGCGGCATGAGCCGTACCTTCCAGCACGTCCGCCTGCTCGGCAACATGAGCGTCCTGGAAAACGTCGCCATCGGCGCCCACCTGCGCGGTAGCCAAGGCGTGGTTTCCGCCGCGCTGCGCCTCGACCGCGCCGAAGAAAACCGCCTGCTCGCCGAAGCCGCCCGCCAGATCGAACGGGTCGGCCTGGCCGAGCACATGTTCGAGCCGGCCGGCAGCCTGGCCCTGGGCCAGCAGCGCATCGTCGAGATTGCCCGCGCCCTCGCCTCCGATCCCTGCCTGCTGCTCCTCGACGAACCCGCCGCCGGCCTGCGCTACAAGGAAAAGCAGGCGCTGGCCGAACTACTGGCCAAGCTGCGCGCCGAAGGCATGGGCATCCTGCTCGTCGAACACGACATGGATTTCGTGATGGGCCTGGCCGACCGTATCGTGGTCATGGAATTCGGCGAAAAGATCGCCGAAGGCCTGCCGGACGAAATCCAGAAAAATCCGAAAGTGCTCGAAGCCTACCTGGGAGGGGTCGAATAATGAGCATGACCCACCTGCACGACAACGAGGTCATCCTTGACGTCAAGAACCTGCGCGTCGCCTATGGCAAGGTCGAGGCCTTGCACGAGGTCAGCCTGACCATCCGGCGGGGCGAAATCGTCACCGTCATCGGCCCCAACGGCGCCGGCAAGACCACCTTGCTGTCGGCCCTGATGGGCCTGCTCCCGTCGGACGGCGACATCGTCTACATGGGCCAGCCGCAGCGCCAGGAACGCTCGGTGGAGCACCTGGTCCGCCATGGCATGACGCTCGTGCCGGAGAAGCGCGAACTGTTCGCCGAAATGAGCGTCGAGGACAACCTGCTGCTGGGTGCCTTCGACCGCTACCGGACCGGCCATCGCGACGAAATGGAAACCATGGACGAGGTTTTCGAGCTCTTTCCCCGCCTCGAAGAACGCCGTGCCCAACTGGCTGGCACCTTGTCCGGCGGCGAGCGGCAGATGCTGGCCATGGGCCGCGCCCTGATGGCCAAGCCCAAGCTGCTGATGCTCGACGAACCCAGCCTCGGCCTGGCGCCACTGATCATCAAGGAAATTTTCCGCACCATCTCGGCCCTGAAGGAAACCGGCGTCGCCATCCTGCTCGTCGAGCAGAATGCCCGCGCCGCACTGCAGATTTCCGATTACGGCTACGTGCTGGAAACCGGCGAGGTCAAGCTGAGCGGGCCGAGCAGCGAACTGGCAGCCGACCCGCGCGTCATCGAAGCCTACCTCGGCCTCGGCCACAAGCACTGAAGCGCACTGCCCTGCAGAACAACCGGGCGCGGCGTCAGGACGGTCTGACCGCCGCCCCCGAGGACAAGGCCATTAATTGCCGTCAGGCGCGATGCCGTATTTCCGGGCAACCGTAACGTACAGCTGGCGGGCCGAGGCCACCTTGGGGTTCTTGCGATCCTTGCGCTGCGCGCGCTGCAGGTAATCCACCGCGCGCCCGGCCAGTTCGGCATCCCAACCCTTCTGGTCGAGCAGGGTGAAGATCGCCTTCGCCGCATTGACCAGGAATTGCAGGTTGGGCACCTGCTCGGCGGCCTGGATCAGCAACTGCACCGCCCCTTCCAGGTCGCCGTTGCGCGCCGCGATCACGCCGCGGTTGTTGAGCGCGACGATTTCGCGGCCGACCTGATCCAGAATGGCCTGACCGGCATCGGCCTGCCCGGTACGCTGGAAAACCCGCGTGATGTGGCCGATCAGGTGCTGGTCCTCATGGTTTTCGGCCGCCACCTGGCGCATCAGCCGGGCCCCTTCCTCCGCCTGGCCGGTCGCGTAGCAGGCATGGGCGAGATCGACGGCCAAGCGCTGCGAAACCGTCTGGCCTTTTCCCGCCGCCTCGTCGCGAATCTGGCGCTGCATCGCCAGCGCCTTGTCGATCAGGGCCTTCGCCTTGTCTCCGGCCCCCTCGGCATGCAGGCACAAACTCTCATTCACCAGGGCCGCCAGTTCGGCCTGTTGATCACCGCGCCACTCCCGCTTCATGTCGGCCGTAATCTTGCGCGCGGCATCAACCTGCCCGCGCTCGACCAGGACGCGCGACAGGTTGGCGAAATCGTCCACCGTCCGCAGGCTGGAGCCCCTGCTGCGTTCAATGACCTTGCCGTAAGCTTTTTCAGCGGCCAGCAGGTCGTGGTTGCGGGCGGCCACATCGCCCACCAGGCGCTGGCGCACCGTGTTGTGCGGCGATACGTCGGCGGCCCGCTGCAGCGCCTGCTGGGCCGCTTCCAGCCGCCCCTGCGCCTCATGCACCGAAGCCAGGAAATCATAGGCCGCCAGAAAATCAGGCGCCTCCTGCGTCACCTGCTCGGCCAGCTGCTCGGCTTCGTCGAGAGCCCCGCGGTCGCGCAGCGCCATGGCCAGCCCCATCCTGGCCCAGGGCACCGCCCGCCCTTCGAGCACCCGCCGGAAGACTGCTTCCGCCTCGGCCGTGCGGCCGAGCTGGTGCAGCAATTCGCCCTTGAAGCGCAGCGCATCGTACAGATAGGCCGGCTGCTGCTGGATCACCCGGTCACAGGCAGCAATCGCCTCGTCCAGCGCCCCCCGTTCGATCTGCTCGTAGATGTGGCGCAGCACATGCTTCTTGTAAATCACCCGGACCAGCCGGCTCTGCAATTGCTCGGCGGTAAACGGCTTGATCAGGTAATCATCCGGCGCCAATTCGGCCAGCGCGACGACATTGGTGTAGCTCCGCTCACTGGTGATGATCATGTACACCGTGGCAAGCGGTATCAGGTGGGCATGACGCAGCTCTTCCAGCAACTGCTGGCCGTCACGCCCGTCATCGAGCACGAAATCGGACAAAATGATGTCGAAACGATTGCTCTTGACCTGGCGAATCACTTCGGCCGAATTCCCCGCGCCATGCACCGCCGTCACCCCCAGCGCCCCGAGCATCAGGCGCAGGGAATCCCGCGCCGGGGGATGCCGGTCGACGATCAGGACGCGCTTCCTGGCCAACGACTGCTGCAAAACGAGCAGCATCTCGTCATTGTCGAGGGGTTGGGCAGGCTTGGCGGGCGGCACGTTCATCGTCACCAACTTACTGCACTTCGTCAGGCAGGGCAACCGCTCCCATCGGCCAATCAGGGCAATCGCATCAAGGTTACTCCAAGCCGGTTTCCGGCAAACTGCGGAGCATCTGGCCGACATCGCTTCGCTCACCGACAAACTGACCCACCTGCCGCGCCATCAACGCCTGACCTTCACGGGGGGCACCAACCGGGGCGACCCCTGCGAGGCCTTTGCCTAGCCCTGAAATTTCACAAAGAGGTCGGCGGAACCGCCGGAAAGGCGCTCTAAT
>OFCW01000045.1_pt1 | contig 59723 bp, 53 predicted proteins | sample 1520951 | NCBI WGS metagenome assembly OFCW01 (sample SAMEA4349680, study PRJEB24078) | microbial mat metagenome | biome: Terrestrial Biome; feature: Habitat; material: Microbial Mat | place: India | collected 2012-06-12 | depth 10 m | reverse complement strand
TGGCGGCGGCCTCGTCGAAGCGCCCGACGATGTAGTCGGGCACGCGCATCGGCCCGGGCAGCCAGTGCGTTTCGTTGCCGTTGGCGATGAGGATGGTGCGGCAGCCCGCGCGGCGGCCGGCCTCTACGTCGTTGAGGATGTCGCCGATCATCCACGAGTGTTCGAGCGTCACGCCGTGCGAATCGGCAGCCTGCCGCAGCAGCCCGTCGTGCGGCTTGCGGCATGCGCAGCCGGCGCTGCCATCGGGCAGCGGCGCGTGCGGGCAGAAGTAGAAGCCGCCAAGCGTGGCGCCGTGCTGCGCAAACAGCTCGGCCAGGCGTTGCGCCACGGCCTCCAGCGCTTCGATCTGGAAGTAGCCCAGCGCGACGCCGGGCTGGTTGCTGACCACGATCAGCGGCAGGCCGGTGCGGGCCAGCATGCGCAGCCCGTCGCCTGCGCCCGGTGCCAGCGCAATGCGGGCGGGGTCGACGTTGTAGGGCACGTCCTGCAGCAGCGTGCCGTCCTTGTCCAGGAAGACCGCCGCACCCGATGCAGGCAACGTCCGCCGCGCTGGCGCCAGCATCACGGCCATGACGTCTCCCGCATCGGCAGCACCATCACTTCCGGGATCACCGTTTCAGCCGGCTGCAGCAGCACGAAGCGCACGGCCGCCGCCACGTTGGCCGGGTCCTGCAGGTTGTTGACGTCGATGTCGGGAAAGCGGTCCAGCAGGAACGGCGTGCGCATGCCGCCGGCAATCACGGCCGACACCTTGATACCGTGCGGGCGCAGTTCGGCGTGCAGAGCGTGCGACAGCCCGAGCAGCCCCCACTTGGTGGCGTGATAGACCGACGCATTGGGCCACGCGCGGCGCGAGGCGGTGGACGCAATGTTGACGATGGCCCCGCCGGCGCGCTTGCGCATCAGCGCGCTGGCGTGCTTGGCGAGCAGGAAGGGGCCGCGCAGGTTGGTGCGCACCACGCGGTCCCAGTCTTCGACGTTCAGTTCATCGATGGGCAGCGTGATGTCGATGGCCGCGTTGTTGATGACCGCGTCGATACGCCCGAAGCGATCGACCACGTCATCCAGTGCGCCGCGCACGGCCGCTTCGTCGCCCACATCCAGGGCAATGGCGTGCGACTGGCCGCCCTCGGCGATGAGCTCGGTGGCGGTGCGCTCGGCATTGGCGGCGTCCAGGTCGGTGGCCACTACGGTGGCGCCGTCGGCAGACAGCACGCGGCTGATGGCGGCGCCCAGCCCGCGTCCGGCGCCGGTGACGACGATGACGTGGTTGCGCAGCGTGGGCGGTGTATTGGCGTTGGTATTCAAGTCGGTCTGGGTCATGGGAGCGTGTTGCGAAGTGCGAGGAATTGCGAAGTGCGAGGAAGGCGGTTCAGGCGGCAAGCCCCGCCAGCGCCGAGGCATTGGCGACCGAAGGCGTGCCGTTCATCCGGGCGTTGGCGCGGGCGCGCATGTCGATGGCCTTCAGGTAGGCCTTCTCCAGTTGCCCGGCCACCCCGAGCCACGTGTAGAGCATGCGGGCGCGCACCAGGCCGGCCTGGCCGAACTCACGGCACAGCTCGGGCTGTTCCATCAGTTGCAGCAGCCGCGCGGCCAGTGCCTGCGGGTCTTTAGGCGGGACGAGGAAGCCAGTTCGGCCATGGCGCACCGTCGAACGGATGCCGCCCACGTCGGCGCCGATCACCGCGCGGCCGCACGCCATGGCTTCCACCGGCGTGATGCCGAACGGCTCGTACCACGGCGTGCTCACGAAGACATCGCAGGCGCTGTACCACGCGCGCAGGTCGGCACGGCCGCGCTTGCCGACGAATACCGTCTGCTCGGTCACGCCGGCTGCGGCGGCCACGGCCTGCAGCCGGCCGAGTTCCGGCGTGGCGGCCACGTCGGGCGTGACGGTGTTGCCGCCCACCACGTACAGGCGCACGCGCTTGCGCGCATCGGGCGGCAGCTTGCCGATGGCCTCGATGACGTTGTCCACGCCCTTGCGCGCCACCATGCGCCCGAGCTGCAGGACGACGAACGCGTCGGCCGGCACGCCGAGCTGGTGCCGGGCCTGAGCGCGGTCGATGGGCGCAAACTCGGCCGCATCGAAGCCGCACGGCACCACGTCGATCCGCTCGGGCCGTGCGTGGTAGAGCGTTTCCAGGTCGGTCTGGTCCTGCGGGCACTCGGCGATGATGCGCTCGGCGCGCTGCACGAGCGTGTCTTCGATCGTGAAGCGCGCATCCGGGAACCCGTCCGCGCTGCCCTGGTGCAGCCGGCGCACGCGGCCCAGCGCGTGGAACGTCATCACGAGCGGCAGCCGCAGCCGCGCCGCGGCGGCCAGCGACGCAAGCCCCGACATGAAGAAGTTGGCATGGATCACGTCATAACCGTTGCCGGCCGCGTGGGCGCGTGCGCACTGATTCAGCAGGTAGCGGCCAAACGCGTGCATGTGCGGCAGCAGCGCTTCCTTGGGCAGGACGGCGGCGGGGCCGGCCGGCACGTGGATGACGCGGCATCCCGCGTCGAACGGCACGATCTCGGGCTCCGAAGGCCGTTCGCGCCGTGTGAAGACGTCGACCTGGTGGCCCAGCCGGGCCAGCTGCCGCGCCACGTGGCGCACATAGACGTTCTGTCCGCCGCAGTCCACGCCGCCCAGATCGGCGAGTGGCGAAGCGTGTTCACTGACCATGGCGATACGCATGTCGGTTCTCCTCATGTCGTGGCGATGTGGGGGCGATCTGGTGGTCCAGGCCACGTGCGATGCCCTCAGCAGCCCGCGTGCCACGGTCGCCACCTTGTGCTGGTGCGTGCATCGATGCCGGAAGCGAACGGCGAGGAGGAGAACCGCTTTTCGCTTGTCCGGACAAGCGTTTGCAGCGTGCCGCGCGGCGCCGCAGGGGCACGGGCGCGACGCACCGCTGCGGTGTTTGACGCGTGGGGCCGGCGCGCGGTGCTCGTAATTCTTACGCGGCCGACAAGGAGAATCGCAGCGGCGACGGCATCACGCTTGCCAGGTGCAGGCGGGGCTCACGCGAGGCGCAGTGTGCCGGCCGAGGCCGCGGCAGCCTGCTTGGCGATGGCGCGCAGGCACGCGGCCACCACATGCGCGAACGCTTCGTCATAGAACGGCAACGCGCCGCTCACCCCCACCACGATGCCGTCGAGCACCGCGCTGCCCCACAGGTTGGTGTCACCGGCGCGCAGCACATGCGGGCGCAGCGCCTGCAGGGCGTGCGTGCTCATGCCGTGCTGCCACGCCAGGCGCGCCTTGGCCCGCGCGTATGCAGCGTAGTCCGCATCCCAGCGGGTGCGGTCGCCCACCGAGTGTTCGTGCAGCACAGCCTCGTCGAAGCTGCAATCGGCGGGCGAGCGTGCCGGGTCCATCACCACGATGTGCAGGAAGCCGCTGTCGCCCACTTCCTGCGGCCGTGTCATGGCCTGCGTGATGAGCGGCAGCGCCATCTCCACGGCGCGGCGTGCCGCGTCGGGTCCGGCAAAGTAAGACGTCTGCGGCTGGGCGCCGGCCGGGGCGTCGGCCCGGGTGCCGGAAGCGGTGGAAGGATCAAAATCGGCCAGCATGCTCATGAAGACTCCTGCGTACGATGGGATGAGATGGGGGCATGCGCCACACGCGCGGGTGCGCGGCGCGCACGGACGACACTGAGGATGGCGGTGACCAGTTCGCCGCGCTCCGTCGGCTTGGCCAGGTGAAGCTGGAAGCCGGCCAGCAGCGCGCGCGTGCGGTCTTCGGGCCGCGCATAGCCGGACAGCGCGACGGCAGGCAGCCGTGCATCGAGCGGCATGTCGCGCTGGGTCTCGAGCAGGCGCACCTCGCGCAGCAGGGTGTAGCCGTCCTCGTCGTCGCCCAGGGCGATGTCGGAGACGAGCACGTCGGGCCACGAACTGCTCGGCGCCGCGCGCAGGGCGGAGAGTGCCAGCCTTGCGCTGCCATAAGCGGTGACGGTGGCGCCGTAATCTTCCAGCAGCAGCTGCAGCATCTCGCGCGCGTCTTCCTGGTCGTCGACGATCAGCACGTGCACGCCGGCCAGCGCGTCGGTCGACGGCAGCGGCGCATGTGCGGGCTCGGGCGGGCGCTCCAGCCCCGGTATGACTTCGGCTTCGTCGGGCAGGGCAGGCAGCGGCGCAACGGCGCGGATCGGGAAATCCATCACGTATGTCGTGCCACCGCCATGCGAAAGCGGCACCACCGCAAACCGCCCGCCGTGCTGTTCCACCACCGAGCGAATCCACAGCGGGTCGAGCGTGGGGGTGGCCGTCTTGACGGTGGCTTCGCCGGGTTCGGTGTCGAACGGGCTGGCGGGCTGCCGCAGCGGCGCGAGCGGCTCGACGGGGTCCAGCATGTCGAAGGGCTCGGGGGTGGGCGCAGCGGGCCCGCCCAGGGCGACGCGCGCAGTTTCGGGCTCCGGCACTTCGGGTGGCCCGGGTTGGGACGCGCTCGGGATGGCTGCCTGCGCCGCCGCCGGGACGGGGATCGTGTCGGTCACGCGCAGTTGCGCCATGGCCTCCACGCGTTCGAGCACGATTTCCACACGGCTGCCCGGCTGGCTGGCGAGCACCGCGTGGGTCAGCACATCGCCCACGATGCCCTGCAGCCGGCTCGGGTCGCCGGTGATGCTTGGCGTCTCCGACCGGATGACCGAATACACGGTGATGCGGCGCGCGTCGATGGCTTCGCGCAGCCCGTCGAGCACGCTGACCACCAGCGCCACCAGGTTGATCGGCTGCTGCGCGAGCCGGTGCTGGGCCTGTTCGAGGTCGGACTGTTGGCGCTGCAGCGTCCAGAGCTGCGCGTAGACGCCGCCCGCGGCGAGCAGGTCGGTGTGGCGGCCGCGTTCCACGATGCGGCCTTTCTCGAGCACCACGATCTCGTGCGCGTCCACCACGGTCGACAGCCGGTGCGCGATCACCAGCGTCGTGCGGTGCGCAGACAGCCGGTCGAGCTCGCGCTGGATGGCCCGCTCTGAGCGCGTGTCCAGCGCAGAGGTGGCCTCGTCGAAGATCAGGATCGACGGGTTCTTCAAGAGCGCGCGCGCAATGGCGATGCGCTGCTTTTCACCGCCCGAGAGCTTGAGTCCGCGCTCCCCGACCATGGTCTGGTAGCCCTCGGGCAGCGCGGCGATGAAGTCGTGCACGTAAGCGGCCCGTGCCGCCTCGATCACCTCGGCCATGGTGGCGCCTTCGCGGCCGTAGGCAATGTTGTAGGCGATGGTGTTGTTGAAGAGGATGGTGTCCTGGGGGACGATGCCGATGGCGCGCCGCACGCTCTCCTGCGTGACCACGCGCAGGTCCTGCCCGTCGATCGACACGCGGCCGGACCATGGGTCGTAGAAGCGCAGCAGCAGCCGCGCGAGTGTCGATTTGCCCGAGCCGCTGCCGCCCACCACTGCGACCGTGCGGCCGGCCGGGATGTGCAGCGACAGGTCGTGCAGGATCGGCCGCGCGGCCTCGTAGCCGAATTCCACGTGCTCGAAGTGCACGTCGCCATGCGTCACGCGCAAGGGGGCGGCGTTCGGCATGTCGGCCACGTCGGGGCGCTGGTCGAGCAGGTGGAACAGGCGCTCGGCGTTGATGGCGGCGTCCTTCGCCTCGCGGAACATGAACCCGAGCGCATTGAGCGGCAGGCAGACCTGGATGATGTACGCGTTGATCAGCACGAGGTCGCCCACGGAGAGCACGCCGCGCGTCACGTCCTGCCCAGCGAGCAGCATCACGGTGGCCACCCCGCCCGCGATCACGCCGCTCTGCGATACGTGCAGCAAGGACAGCGCGCGCTGGTTGGCCACGGCCGTGTCGATGCGCTTGCGCAGGATGTCGCGGTAGCGGCGGGCCTCGAAGCGCTCGCTGGTATACACCTTGACCGCCTCGTGGTTGAGCATGCTGTCGAGCAGGCGGCTGCCGGCCATCGAGTCGAACTCGTTCATCTGCCGCTGCAGCCGCACGCGCCGGCGTGTGAGGAGCACGGTGGCCGTGCAGTAGGCCGCGAAGGTCACCAGGATGGTGACGAGGTACCACCCACTGTAGCGGCTCATCATGATGATGAGCACGGAGCCGATTTCCACCAGCGTGGGCAGGATGGTAAAAAGCGCCACGCCGAGCAGGAATTCAATGCCGGTGGTGCCGCGCTCCACGTCGCGGATCAGCCCGCCGGTCTGCCGGCTCGCATGAAAGCGCGGTCCGAGCTGGTGCAGGTGCTCGAACGCCTGCGCCATGAAGCCCGCCACCGTGGGCTGCGCCACCCGCGAGAACACCATGTCGCGCAACTCGCCGAACAGCGTGCCGCCAAAGCGCAGCACCGCATAGGCGAGCAGCAGGAAGGCGGGAAACACCCGCGCGCGCGTGGCGTCGCTAAAGCCGTCGACGATCCACTTGAGCACGATGGGCACGCCCACCGCGCAGAGCTTGGCCAGCACCAGCAGCGCCACCGCCGCGAGCACGCGCTTGCGGTAGCGCCAGATGGACCGCCACAGGGCGCCGAAAATGCGCTGCTGCAGGCTGGCGCTCGGCAGGGAGGGGGGCGATGCATTCGTCACCAGTCGTGAGTCTCCGGACACTCTTGCAACGCGAGCGTGCGACGCAAGCCACGTTCCACGCCGCGAGGCCCCGGCGCCCCAGGTGGCCCCCGATTCGCGCGATAATGTCCGACTTTCCGCCTTTTCTGCCGTTTCCTGCTGCCCCCGCCATGACCGGACTGACCACCGCCCTCCTGCACGCCGACCGCGAAGCCGGCGTCGAGCACTACGCCGTCCACAAGCCGCTGCACACGTCGACGACGTACGGCTACTCCACCACGCAAGAGCTGATCGAGGTGTTCCAGGGCAAGCCCGGCTATACCTACGCGCGCCAGGGCAACCCGACCACCGCCGCCCTCGAGGCGAAGATCACGCTGATGGAAGAGGGCCTGGCCACCGCCTGCTTTGCCACCGGCATGGCGGCCATCGCGGCGGTGTTCTCGACGCTGCTGCGCGCGGGCGACCACGTGGTGTCCAGCGCCTTCCTGTTCGGCAACACCAACAGCGTGTTCGAGACATTGCGGAACCTGGGCGTGCAAGTCACGTTTGTCGATGCCACGTCTGCCCAGGCCGTGGCCGACGCCGTGCAACCGAACACGCGCCTCGTCTTCGTGGAAACCATCGCCAACCCGCGCACGCAGGTGGCCGACCTCAAGGGCATCGGCGCGCTCTGCAAGGAGCGGGGTCTGCTGTATGTGGTGGACAGCACGATGACCTCGCCGTGGCTGTTCCGCGGGCGCGATGTGCACGCGAGCCTCGTTGTGCATTCGCTGTCGAAGTACATCGGCGGACACGGCAACGCGCTGGGCGGCGCGGTGGTCGATACGGGGCTGTTCGACTGGGCGGCGTATCCGAACATCTTCCCGGCGTATCGCAAGGTCAAGCCCGAGATGCAGGGCATCCAGCAGATCCGCAAGAAGGGCCTGCGCGACCAGGGCGCCACGCTGATTGCCGATGCGGCGCACCGCATTGCCGTGGGCGCCGAAACGATGGCCCTGCGCGTGGACCGCACCTGCAGCAACGCGCTGGCGTTGGCACGCACGCTGGCGGCCCATCCGAAGGTGGCGCGCGTCTACTACCCCGGCCTGCCTGAGCACCCGGAGCACACCCGCGCCACCGAACTGTTCCGCCGCTATGGCGGCCTGCTCAGCTTCGAACTCGTGGACGGCGCGGATTACATCGACATGCTCAACCGTCTTCGCTATGCCGTGCGCGCCACGCACCTCGGCGATACGCGCACGCTGGTGATCCCCGTGGCGCCGACGATCTACTGGGAAATGGGCGCCGAGCGTCGCGCCTCGATGGGCATTGCCGATTCGCTCGTGCGCGTGTCGGTCGGCATCGAAGACGAGGCCGACCTGCTGGCCGACTTCACGCAGGCGCTGGACGCGACCTCCATCGCCTGACGGCGCCCCGGCTCAGTGGAAGAACAGCAGGCGCGTGCCGAAGGTGTGGCCGGCTTCCGCGGCCATCAGCACCATCAGCACCAGCAGCGCCAGGGGCGGCAGCAGGATGGCGTACACCAGCGCCAGCCGCTCCCACATCATGTGCATGAACACCGAGACGATCAGCCCCGCCTTGGCGATCATCAGCACGACGATGAGCACCCAGCGCGTGAGCCCTGCCACGCGAAAGTAGTCGACCAGGTACGACAGCGTGCTGAGCACGAACAGCAGCCCCCAGATCTTGAGGTACACCCCGATGGAATGATGCTGGCCGTGCGGGGCGTGGGTGCCAGCGGGTTCGGTGTGGTCCATGACATGCCTCACCACAGATAGAACAGCGCAAAGATGAACACCCAGACGAGATCGACGAAGTGCCAGTACAGGCCGGCGATCTCGACGATCTGGAAGTTGCCGTGTTCGGTGAAGCCGGGTTGCACGATCTTGCGCGCAATCACCAGCAGGTAGATCACGCCGCAGGTCACGTGAAAGCCGTGGAAGCCCGTGATCATGAAAAAGCACGCGCCAAACTGCGCCGCGCCAAGCGGGTTGCCCCACGGGCGGATGCCCTCGTGCACGATCAACTTGGTCCATTCGAACGCCTGCATCGACACGAACATCGCGCCCATCAACGCGGTCGCCAGGATCAGCAGGGCGGCCCGCCGCGCGTCGCGCCGGTAGCCGAAGTTCACCGCCATGGCCATCGTGCCGCTGCTGCTGATGAGTACGAACGTCATGATGGCGATCAGCAGCAGCGGCACCTCCACACCGCCCACCGACAGGCCGAACACCTTGGACGGGTCGGGCCACGGCACGGTGGTCGACATGCGCACCGTCATGTAGCCGATCAGGAAGCTGCTGAAGACGAAGGTGTCCGACAGCAGGAAGATCCACATCATGGCCTTGCCCCACGGCACCTTGAAGGCTTCGCGGTCGGCGGACCAGTCGGCGACGATGCCGCGCCAGCCTTGCGGGGCGGCGTCGGCTGAATCGGTGGGGAGCGTGGGCATGCTCATGGCGCGGCTCCATACAGCGGCCCGCAGATCGCGGCGACGAATGCGGGGGTGATCCACCACATCGCTGCGAGCAGCACGAGCCAGACGGCCAGCAGGAAGTGCCAGTACGTGGCACACAGCGTGACGGCGCGGTGGGCGCGCACGCGATGTGCATTCAGGCGCGCGACCGTGATGGCCCATGCGACGAGCCCCCCCAGCACGTGCGCTGCATGCAGGCCGGTGAAGACGTAGAGGAAGCTGCTGGACGGGTTGGCCGTCACGCCTGCGCCATGGGCGGACAGTTGCTGCCACGCCATCCATTGCCCGAAGACGAACAGTGACGCGAGCGCACCGCCGGCCAGCAGCCAGGCGGCCTGGCGGGCCCCGGTGCGCCGCGCCTGCGCCATCGCCAGGCTCGCCAGCACCAGCGCGCCGGTGTTCCACCACAGCAGCATCGGGTGGGGCACGGGCATCCAATCCGGCTCGCGCATGCGCATCGCATAGGCCAGGATCAGCAACGAAAACAACGCCGTCGCCACGGCCATGAAGACGCACAAGCCCACGCGGCCGGCGTTGGGCAGAGCCGGCCCGGTGTCGGGAACGAAGTGGCGGGGCAGGGTCGTCATGCGCGCACCTCATTGCCGTGGGCGACGTCGGCTTCCGTGGGCGGCGCATCGGGCGTACGGGAAGGCGGCTCGTTCTGCGGCACGAAATCATCGCTGCGGCCGGGCGGGCTGTACTCGTAGGCCCAGCGGTGGACCACCGGCAGCACCGGCCCCCAGTTGCCGTGACCGGGCGGCGTCTGCGGCGTCTGCCATTCGAGCGTGGTGGCGCGCCACGGGTTGCTGCCGGCCTGTCTGCCGCGCACGAGGCTCCATGCGAGGTTGAAGAGAAACAGCAGCTGCGCCACCCCCACGACGATGGCGACGACGGTGATGAACGCATTGAGCGTCTGCGCGGACGGCGGGATGAAGCTGTAGCCCTCGTACGCGTAATACCGGCGCGGCATGCCGAGCACGCCCAGGTAGTGCATCGGAAAGTAGATCAGGTATGTGCCGATGAAGGTGATCCAGAAATGCGCGCGGCCCAGCGTGTCGTTCAGCATGCGGCCCGTCACCTTGGGGTACCAGTGATAGATGCCGCCGAACACCACGAGGATCGGCGACACCCCCATCACCATGTGGAAGTGCGCAACCACGAAGTACGTGTTGGACAGCGGGATGTCCACGCTCACGTTGCCGAGAAAGAGCCCCGTCAGCCCGCCGATGACGAAGGTGCTGATGAACCCGATGGCGAACAGCATCGGCACGCTCAGGTGGATGTCGCCGCGCCACAGCGTGAGCACCCAGTTGTAGACCTTCAGCGCCGTCGGGATGGCGATGATGAGCGTGGTGGTGGCAAAGAAGAACCCGAAGTACGGGTTCATGCCGGCGACGAACATGTGGTGGGCCCACACCACGAAGCTCAGCGCGCCGATGATGAGGATGGCCCACACCATCATCCGGTAGCCGAAGATGTTCTTGCGCGCGTGCGTGCTGATGAGGTCGGACACGATGCCAAAGGCAGGCAGCGCGACGATGTACACCTCCGGGTGGCCGAAGAACCAGAACAGGTGCTGGAACAGCAGCGGGCTGCCGCCGGCGTGCTTGAGCTGCTGCCCCATCGAAACCACGGCCGGCATGAAGAAGCTCGTGCCGAGCGTCTTGTCGAGCAGCATCATGAGCGCCGACACGAACAGCGCGGGAAAGGCCAGCAACGCCAGCACCGTGGCCGTGAAGATGCCCCACACGGTGAGCGGCATGCGCATGAGCGTCATGCCGCGCGTGCGCGCCTGCAGCGTGGTGGTCACGTAGTTGAGGCCGCCCATGGTGGCCGCGACGATGAAGATCGCCAGCGACACCAGCATCAGCACGATGCCCCAGTCGGTGCCCGGTGTGCCGGGCAGGATGGCCTGCGGCGGATACAGCGTCCAGCCCGCGCCTGTCGGCCCGCCCGGTACGAAGAAGCTCGCCACCAGCACCAGCACGGCCAGCAGGTAGACCCAGTAGCTGAGCATGTTCAGGAACGGGAACACCATGTCCCGCGCACCCAGCATCAGCGGGATCAGGTAGTTGCCGAAGCCGCCGAGGAACAGCGCCGTGAGCAGATAGATCACCATGATCATCCCGTGCATGGTGACGAACTGGTAGTAGTGATTGGCGTCGATGAAGGCGAACTTGCCCGGAAAGCCGAGCTGCAGCCGCATCAGGTTCGACAGCACGAGGCCCACCAGCCCGATGGCGATGGCCGTGAGCGAATACTGCACCGCGATGACCTTGTGGTCCTGGCTCCAGACGTAGCGCGTCCAGAAGCTTTGCGGTGCATGGCTGGGATCGCCGTGGTCATTGTTGCCGTAGGACATGGCGTCTCCTCGCTACGGTTTCGCCGTGGTGGCTGCGGGCGCGCCGCCTTGCGCCTGGATGTACGCCACCAGTGCGGAGAGCTCCTGCTCGCTGAGGTCGAAGCTCGGCATGATCGGCGCGAAGCCTTTCACCACGCGTGCCTTCGGGTCGCGAATGAATGCCCGCAGGTAGGCCTCGTCGACATGCGCGGTGCTGCCGTCGGCCATGGTTTCGGTCTTGCCGTACAGGCCCTTCCACGTGGGGCCGACGCCGGGGCTGCCGTCCACGCTGTGGCATGCGACGCAGCCCTTGGCCTGCGCCAGCGTCCTGCCCTGCTCGGCCAACGCCTGCGACGGGCCGCCGGCCGATGCCGAAGCGGCCTGGGCCTTGGCTTTCTGGCGTTGCTCGAAGGTGGTCTGCTGTGCCAGCCAGCGGGCGAACGCGGCCTCGTCTTCCACCACGACCACGCCGCGCATGTTGGCGTGGCCGATGCCGCAGAGCTGCGCGCACAGGATGTCGTATCGCCCCGCCTTGGTCGGCGTGAACCAGAAGGTGGTGACCATGCCGGGCACCATGTTCATGCGCGCACGAAATGGCGGCACATAGAAGTCGTGCAGCACATCGCGCGAGCGTGCCAGTACCTGGATCGGGCGGTTGATCGGCAGGTGCAGCTCCGGCGTGTCGATCAGGTAGTTGTCGCGGCCGTTCGGGTCAGCCGGGTTCATGCCGAACGGGTTGTCGTTCGTCATGTAGCGCACGTCGGTCGTGCCGAGCTTGCCGCCGGGGCCGGCAAAGCGGAAGCGCCATTGCCACTGCTGGCCGAGCACCTCCATCTGCAGCGCGTTGGGCGGCGGGCGGACGTAATCGGCATAGACGAAGAGGCCCGGCGCGAGCAGTGCGGCCACGCCCACGGTGGTGACGCCGATCAGCCACCATTCCAGGCGCCTGTTGTGCGGTTCGTAACTGGCGCGGTGGCCGTCCTTGTGCCGGTAGCGCAGCAGCGCGGCCACCACGAAAAGGTTGATGGCGACAAACAGCACGCCGGTGATGACGATGGTGATCGTCAGCGTGTCGTCCATGCGGCCCCAGTTGGACGCGACTGGCGTGATCCACCAGGGGCTGGCAACGTGAAACCCCACCGCCAGCACGACGATCAGAACGAGCGCAATCGCAAGGGCCATGGGCACCTCCCGCGCAGGGACTCCTTCGACCCTAGGCTAGTTCGCGCACCGGGTTCGTGCAAGGCAACGTAAGGACGAGGCGCACCGGGCATGCGGATCGCCTCGATGCGCGCGCAGCCTGTTGCGCTGCAATGCAAAACGGCCGCCTTCGGCACACGTTGCCGCAGGCGGCCGTCTCCTGGTGGTGCCGCTCGACTTGCGGCGCCGCAGGAAAAATGCGGTGCGTCAGCGCATCGTTTCCTGCCCGCGCCGTTCCAGCATGCCGTACGCGATGGCGGCGACCACGCCAAAGAGCAGGTTCGCCAGCAGCGGCCCCGACCCGCGCTCCGACACGAACCACGGGAAGACCGCCGTCATGCCGTAGAAATTCACCACGTACGCGACGATCCCGAACGCCACCCCGATGACCGCGAGCATGCCCGGGCTCGAATCGAAGTGGAACGGCGCGATGATGGCCGCCAGCATCATCCCCATGAGGGCGCCGAGCACGAAGTGCAGCACGAGCGCCACGCCGACGATGCTGAAGCTGAACAGCGCCATGTCTTCCAGCGCCCCGCGGCCCATCACCATGGCCGCGATCTTGTGTGTCGGGCGCCACGGGCTTTCATTGAGCACCATGGTCGACCAGAAGAACTCCAGCACGATGACGAGTGCGCCGCCCACGATCCCTGCCGCGCTCGCGGCGAGCCAGTCGGGCATGCGGCGCTCCCAATGATGCGATTGCATGTGCAGTTCCATACGAACCTCCTGCGGTGTATCAACGTCAGCACTTATGGATCGCACGCGCCACTTTGCGTGCAAGTGCAAATCGTATGGAATTCAGAATGGCAGATACGGGTGCCAACGCAAGGTACAAAAACCCTGCGCATCGCAGAGCACCACGGCGTTCTGCTCGAACGTCAGCATCAGCGTGTCGGCGACGGCGGGGTCGTCGATGAACAGCAGCAGGCTCGGCTCCGGCGCCCATGCGTGCGCGGGCATGTCGTCCGGCGGGCCGCCCTCGCCGGGCAGCCAGGCCATGCCGCGTGCGATCACCCAGGCGAGCAGTTCGGCCTGGCGGGCGGTGTTTTCCTCGGCGGACACCGGGCGCGAGAACGGCTGGTGCGCCGTCACGAACACCGCCCACGGCGCGTCGGCCTGCGCGAGCAGCCCCGCAACGCACGGGTTGACGGCATCCAGGCGCAGCAGCACGTCGCCTTGGGGCCCGCGCACGCGATAGCGCGCACGCTGGTAGGCGGCAATGAGTTCAGGCGTGGGTGTGGGTGGAGACCGATGCATTGTTGTGCCGCGCGAACACGGCCATCTGATCTGGCGCAACGAAAGAGGGCTGCCGATGTCACAGAATAGCCTGGGGGCGGACGCTGCTCCAGCGCCGTTCCGACAACCACTCTCCTGCGAGGCTTGAACCATGTACAAGAAGATCCTGGTCGCCGTTGATGGCAGCGACACGAGCAAGCTGGCCCTGGCCGAAGCCATCCGCCTGGCCAAGGCGTTCCAGAGCACCGTGCGCGCCGTCTACATCGTCGACAGCCCGGCGATGCTGTTCGACGTCGGCTATTACGACCCGACGGAGCTGCGCAAGTCGTTCATCGAAGCCGGCACGCTGCTGTTGAAGGAGACCGCGGACGCGCTGGCCGCGGCGGGCCTCGCAAACGAAACCACGCTGGTGGAAACCGAAGGCGTGGGCGAGGATGTGGCCGGTGCCCTGCAGCGCGAAGCCCTGCAGAGCGGCGCCGATGTGGTGGTGATGGGCACGCACGGCCGCCGCGGCCTGGCGCACGCCATGCTGGGCAGCGTGGCCGAAAAGTTCGTCCGCCTGGCGACCACGCCGGTGCTGCTGGTGCGCGGTCCGGCCAAGGGCTGAGCAGCGGTGGTTGCGCGCGCAGGCCGGGTTTGCCCCTGCGCGTGACGGATATCATGTGGGCATCTCGGGTCGCGGGCTGGCAGGCTCGCGGCTTGTTTGCCACAACAGTCTCCGTCGCCACCGCCATGAACGCCAATCCGGACGCCCAGTCACGTCCCCCCATCCGCGCCATCCGGGCGCTCACCGCTCTCGAGGGCCGCGTGCTCGGCGTCCTGGTCGAGAAGCAGCACACGGTGCCCGACACCTATCCGCTCACACTCAACGCGCTGGTTGCCGGCTGCAACCAGAAGACCGCACGCGCGCCGGTGATGAACGTTACTGAAGCGGAAATCCTCACCGCCATCGACGGATTGAAATCGCTGAGCCTCGTGATGGAAGGCAGCAGCAGCCGCGTGCCGCGCTTCGAGCACAACATGGGCCGCGTGCTCGGCGTGCCGAGCCAGTCCGTGGCGCTTCTCACCGCGCTGCTGTTGCGCGGTCCGCAAACGGCCGCCGAGCTGCGCCTGAACGCCGCGCGGTTGCACGCGTTTGCAGACATCTCGTCCGTTGAAGCGTTTCTGGAAGAACTGGCCGAGAACGACCCGCCTTACGTCGTGAAGCTGCCGCGCGCGGCCGGCGAGCGAGAAAGCCGCTGGACGCACCGGCTCTGCGGTGAAGTGGCCCTGAGCGACGTGCGGCCGCGTGATGCGGATGCGCCCGACGAAGCCATTCCGCCTTCCGAATTCGAAGCCCTGAAGGCCGAGCACAAGCAGTTGGCCGACAAGGTGGCAAGGCTTCAGGCGCTGGTCGAGCAGATGGCCGGCGAGCTCGGCATCCCGGTCGACAAGTCCGTGCTGTAAACGCGGCCGGCCTCAGCAGCGAAGACGGCCGCATCGTCATCCGCCTACGCGCCCGGCGACACGAACAGCGTGCAGGCGCCTTCCTCGGCGGCAGACACATTGCGGCGGAAGCCCGAGAACAGGTCGCGCCCGACGCCCGCGTGATAGTGCGAAAGATCCGGCGTGCTGACCTTGCGGGCGTTCCACTCCGCCTCCGGTACGCGCACGGACAGCGTGCCCGCCTCAGCATCCAGCACGACGATGTCGCCATCGCGCACGCGCGCCAGCGGCCCGCCGTTGAGCGCTTCCGGCGTGACGTGGATCGCCGCCGGCACCTTGCCCGATGCCCCCGACATGCGGCCGTCCGTCACGAGCGCCACCTTGAAGCCGCGCTCCTGCAGCACCGACAGCGTCGGCGTGAGCTTGTGGAGCTCGGGCATGCCGTTGGCGGCGGGGCCCTGGTACGGCAGCACGGCGACGAAGTCGCGCTCCAGCTCGCCGGCCTTGAAAGCGTCGATCAGGTCGTCCTGCGCATGGAAGACGCGCGCCGGGGCTTCCACGAAGCGATGCTCCGGCTTGACCGCCGACACCTTGATGACCGAGCGTCCGAGGTTGCCCTCGAGCACGCGCAGGCCGCCGTCCGGCGAGAACGGCTCGGCCACGCCGCGCACGATGTTCGTGTCGAGCGACGCAGCTATGCCGTCGCGCCACACCAGCTTGTCGCCTTCCAGGAAAGGCTCCTGGGTATGGCGGCGCAGGCCCTTGCCCATGATCGTCGTCACGTCCTCGTGCAGCAGGCCGGCGTCGAGCAGTTCGCGGATCACGATCGACAGGCCGCCGGCGGCCTGGAACTCGTTCACGTCGGCCTTGCCGTTCGGGTACACACGCGCCAGCAGCGGAATCACGCCCGACAGGTCGTTGAAGTCGTCCCACGTGAGCAGGATGCCCGCCGCACGCGCCATCGCGATCAGGTGCAGCGTGTGGTTGGTCGAGCCGCCCGTGGCCAGCAGGCCGACGATGCCGTTGACGAACGCGCGCTCGTCGAGCACATCGGCGATGGGCGTGTACTGGTTGCCGCTGTAGACGAGCTTGAGCACCTGGCGCGCGGCCTCGCGCGTGAGCGCCTCGCGCAGCGGCGTGCCCGGGTTGATGAAAGCGGTGCCCGGCAGGTGCAGGCCCATGATCTCCATCAGCATCTGGTTGGAGTTGGCCGTGCCGTAGAACGTGCAGGTGCCGGGGCCGTGGTACGACTTCGATTCGGCTTCGAGCAGGTCGGCGCGCGAGAGCTTGCCTTCGGCGTAGAGCTGGCGCGTGCGGGCCTTCTCGTCGTTGCTGATGCCGGTGGTCATGGGGCCGGCCGGCACGAACACGGCCGGCAGGTGGCCGAACGACAGCGCCCCGATCACCAGCCCCGGCACGATCTTGTCGCACACGCCGAGGTACAGCGCCGCGTCGAACATCTGGTGCGACAGCGCCACGGCCGTCGACAGCGCAATGGTGTCGCGCGAGAAGAGCGACAGCTCCATGCCGTCCTGCCCCTGCGTCACGCCATCGCACATGGCCGGCACGCCGCCGGCAAACTGCGCGGTGCCGCCGGCTTCGAGCGCAGCCTGCTTGATCCACGCCGGAAATGCCTCCAGCGGCTGGTGGGCCGAGAGCATGTCGTTGTACGCCGACACGATGCCGATGTTCGGCCGCTCCAGTGCCTTGAGCCGGATCTTGGTCTCGCCCTCCATGGCCGCGAAGCCGTGGGCGAGGTTCGTGCACGAGAGCAGCGTGCGCTCGACCTTGCGGCCGGCGTTCTTGCGGGTGACGTCCAGATAGGCTTGGCGCGGGCCGCGGCTGCGGTCGATGATGCGCTGGGTGACGTCGGCCACGACGTCATGCAGGCGGTGCTGGGCCATGCGGGTTCTCCAGGAAGTGGGGTCCGGGGTGGGAGGTGTGCTGTAATTTTCCTACAAACACGCCCGTTGTGGGACAGGGTTTTCCACAAGGATGCGTCGTCTCGCAACGGCGTGCACGCGAATTGCGTGCCAGAAGGCGCGCCAGGAGCCACGATCCGCGTCGCAAGTCGGGCAGGAAACCCCTGCTCGGGCAGCGTTGCAGCACCTTGCTCGCGATGTAGTAATACTACAAAATGAGGCCAAAACAGGTGCTGGCCGGACCTGTCGTCCAATCGAGCGGGCGCGCGTTGCCCTGAGCCGGGCCTCTGGGCCGCAACGACGCCATGCGAGCTCAATGCCCCCTGGCGCATGCCCGTTTCATTGGATGACAGGCTCCAGTCAGCTAGGCTAGCCTAATCGATGGCTCACACACAGGAGATGACGATGTCGGTGCCCGCATTCGACATGGTGTTGTTTGGCGGTACGGGCGATCTGGCCCGCCGCAAGCTGATCCCGGCCTTGTTCGATGCGCACCAGGGCGGCGAACTGCACCCGCGCGGGCGCATCTTCGCCATCGGCACGCAGCCGCTGGAAACCGCCGGTTATCTCGCGCTGCTGGAGCGCGAGACGCGCCCGACCATGCGTCTGTACTCCGGCGCGCCGGTCTCCGATGACGCGTGGGCCTCGTTTGCCGAGCGCATCGTCTACCAGCAGGTCGATGCCCGCAAACCCGAGCAGTTCGATGCGCTGGCCGCCGCCCTCGGCGAAGACCGCGCCCCCGTGACGGTGTGCTACCTCGCCACCGCACCGGGCATCTTTGTCGACATCTGCAAGCAACTGGCCCGTGTCGGGCTGAACACGCCGAACGTGCGCCTCGTGCTGGAAAAGCCGCTGGGCACGGACCTCGCCTCCAACGAGCGCATCAACTCCGCCGTGGCGGAGTACTTTGCCGAAGACCAGATCTACCGCATCGACCACTACCTCGGGAAGGAGTCGGTGCAGAACCTGATGGCGATCCGCTTCGGCAACGCGCTGTTCGAGCCGCTGTGGCGCCGCGAGTGGATCAAGGACGTACAGATCACCATCGCAGAGCAGCTCGGCGTGGAAAAGCGCGGCGATTTCTACGACGGCGTCGGCGCGCTGCGGGACATGGTGCAGAACCACCTGCTGCAGCTGCTGTGCATCGTGGCCATGGAGCCGCCGTCGAGCCTGTCGCAGGACGCCATCCGCGACGAGAAGCTGAAGATCCTCAAGGCGCTCAAGCCGATCCCGCTGCAGGAGGTGCCCGACAAGACCGTGCGCGGGCAGTACCAGGAGGGCGCCATCGCGGGCCAGCCGGTGCAGGGCTATCTGCAGGAGCAGGGCATTCCGCCGGACAGCCGCACCGAGACCTTCGTCGCCATCAAGGCCGAGATTGCCAACTGGCGCTGGGCCGGCGTGCCGTTCTACCTGCGCACCGGCAAGCGCATGCCGCAGCGGCTGGCGGAGATCGTGGTGCGCTTCCATGACGTGCCACACGCGCTGTTCCCGAAGCCGCTGATCCAGTTTCCGGAGAACAGGCTCGTCATCCGACTGCAGCCGGAAGAGAGCATCCGCCTGCAGTTCCTGACCAAGACACCGGGCGCGGCGCTGGGCCTGCAGCCGTCCACGCTCGATCTGGATTTCACCGACCACGGCGGCGTGCGCCATGCCGGCGCGTATGAGCGCCTGCTGATGGATGCGGTCAACGGCAAGCTTGGCCTGTTCGTACGCCGCGATGAGCAGGCCGAAGCGTGGCGCTGGGTCGAGCCCATCATCGAAGCGTGGAACGAGGCACGTACGCCGCCCAAGGGGTATACGGCAGGCAGCTGGGGCCCCGCGGCATCGAGCGCCTTGCTCTCGCGCGACAACGCCGCCTGGCACGAGGAGATGTAATGGCAACCCGCTGGCACGCAGCCACCGACGCGGCGGCGCAGGTTCAGGCGCTCGCCACATCCATCGCCAGTACGCTCGCGCATGTGATCGAAGACCAGGGCACCGCGTGCCTGGCGGTGTCGGGCGGGCGATCGCCGATTGCCCTGTTTGCGGCGTTGCGCGTGCTGCCCCTGCGCTGGGCCGATGTGTCGATCACGCTCGTCGACGAACGCGCGGTGCCGCCTGACCATGCCGACAGCAACGCGCGCCTGGTCCGCGAACACCTGCTGCAGGACGCAGCCGCCGCGGCGCGATTCTTTCCGCTTGTGCTGCCGCTGCATGTGCATGGCGGCTCGGTGGACGTCGATGCCTGCGTCGCTACGGCCAACGCGCCGTTCCAGCAGCCCGACGTCGTGATCCTCGGCATGGGCGACGACGGGCACACGGCCTCGTTGTTTCCCGATGCGCCCGAGTTGCCGGACGGCGTGGACCGCACGAAGCCGCCCGGCTACCTGCCCGTGCGGCCGGGCACCGCACCGCACCGGCGCATCAGCCTCAACCTCTCGGCGCTGTGCGCGGCGCGGCGGCTGTTCCTGTCGATCGCGGGGCCGGTCAAGCGCGCGGTGTTCGACACGGCGGCGCAGGACGTGGCACAGCCCGCGCTACCGGTGAGTTATGTCATTCATCAGCGGGAGGTACCGCTCGATGTCTATTGGACTGCATGAAGTGAGCGCGGGCACCGTGGCCGATGTGACGGCCTATCCGCGCCTGGTGGCCGACGTGGGCGGCACCAACGTGCGTTTTGCACTCGAGATGGCGCCCATGCGCCTTGCGCACATCGGCGTCCTCGCCGGCGACGATTACCCCTCGCTCGAGGCGGCCATGCGGGCGTACCTGGCATCGCTGCCGCCCGAGATTGCCGCAGCGGGTGTGCGCCACGCGGCCATCGGCATCGCCAACCCGGTGCTCGGCGACCAGATCCGCATGACCAACCGCGACTGGGCCTTCTCCATCGAAGCCATGCGGCAGTCGCTGGGCTTCGACACCTTCGTCGTGCTGAACGACTTTGCGGCGCTGGCCCATGCGCTGCCGTTCCTGCCCGCCGAAGAGCTGGAGCAGGTGGGCGGCGGCGCAAGCGTGGCCGATGCACCGCGCGCGCTGCTCGGCGCGGGCACGGGCCTGGGCGTGGCATCGCTGCTGCCGACGGCGGACGGCCGCTACATCGCCGTGGCAGGCGAAGGCGGGCATGTCGCGTTTCCGCCCATGAACGACGAGGAGGTCGCCATCTGGCGCTTCGCGCGCGAGCGCTTCGGGCATGTCTCGGCGGAACGGTTGATTTCGGGGATGGGCCTGGAGCTGATCTACGAAGCGCTGGGCGTGTGCTTCGACCTGTGGCAGCAGGGCCCCGCCGTGCGCCGCGCCGCCGACATCACCGCCATCGCCCTGGGCGAGATGGAAGATGCCGCCGGCGACCACGCGCGCTGCCGCTATGCCGTCGACACGTTCTGCGCGTTCCTTGGCACCATCGCGGCCAACCTGGCTGTCACACTGGGCGCGCGGGGCGGCGTGTATATCGGCGGCGGCATCGTGCCGCGCCTCGGGCCGGCCTTTGCCAATTCGCCCTTCCGGCGGCGCTTTGAAGACAAGGGGCGCTTTTCAGCGTACGTGGCGGCGATGCCGGTGTATGTCATCCACTCGCCGTATCCCGGCCTCATCGGCCTGTGCGCGGCGATGGACCACGCCGTGGCGCAGGGCCACTGACGCCGCGCTATTCCGGCAGCGGATGCCGGGGCGGGACGGCGTTGCCCTTGCGCAGCGCCACCTCGACCACCAGCGCATCGAGCAGCGCAAGGTGCAGCAGCCGCGCCACCATGGAGCGGTCGGTCACGGCATCGTCCACGTCTGCGGGCAGCACCACATCGGCCAGGGCGGCCAGCGGGCTGCCCGGCGCCGTGACGGCAATCACCTGCACACCGAGCTCGCGCACGCGTTCCACTGCCGTCTGCAGCTCGGGCAGCGTGCCGGACTTGGAAATGGCGATCACCACGTCGCCGGCCTGCAGCACGTTCAACGACATCGACACCAGATACGGATCGCTATATGCGTTGGCCGCGATGCCGTAGCGGAAGAACTTGGTCTGCGCGTCGGCAGCGACGACGCCGGAGCTGCCGAAGCCATACAGGTCGATGCGCTGCGCACCGGCGACCAGCGCGACGGCGGCGTCGAGCGCGCGCGCATCGAAACGATCCTGCAACGCGGTGAGCGCGTCGATGGTGTTCTGCAATACGCGCGTGCCGGACGGCGCGGCTGCATGTGCGGCGCGTGCGGCACGGGCGGGCGCCTGGGCCGTGCCTGTGTGGCGTGCGGCCTCGGGGCCGACGTTGCCTTGTGCCAGCCGCAGCTTGAAGTCGGACAGCCCGTGGCAGCCCATCGAGCGGCAGAAGCGGATCACCGTGGGCTGGCTGACGCCGGCCTCGCGCGCAATGGCGGCCACCGGCAGGCTGAGCACCGTGCCCGCTTGGCGCAGCACCCAGTCGGCCACCTGGCGCTCGGCCGGAGACAGCGACGGGCGTGCCGCGCGGATGCGTGCGCGCAGGTCGGTGACGGGTTCGGTGGCGTCGGAGGGCGTGGCTTGCTGGGCGCTCATGTGCGCACGATGTTCGTGACAGGGATCGCGTCACGATAAAGGCAAGGCGTCTGCGGTGCAACCGCGTCATCCAGCGCGCTCCGGCTGCGCCGCGGCGATCGCGCGCGAGGCCGCCGGCCGGGACGTTCGGCCCATGCGGGCATGTGTGACAGCCGTGTCCGGCCAGCATGTCGGCACGCCATGCCGGCAGCGCCGCACAGCCCACCTGCGGGACAGTTCTACAATGAGCCTTTCCCGGCCCCTTATTTCTTCTGCCATGCGGGTGCTTCTCGTAGAAGACGACGACATGATCGGCGAAAGCGTGCGCAAGGGTTTGCGCCACGACGGCTTTGCGATCGATTGGGTGCGCGACGGCGAGGCCGCCGTGCAGGCCGTGACGGCGCCCGGTGCCCACGCCGCGGAGCCAGGCGGCTCCATGTTCGACCTCATGCTGCTCGACCTCGGCCTGCCCAAGCGCGACGGACTGGAGGTGGTGCGCGAGGTCCGTCAGCGCGGCATTGCCATCCCCATCCTGATCCTGACCGCGCGCGATGCCGTGGCAGACCGCGTGGCGGGCCTGAACGCCGGCGCCGATGATTACCTCGTCAAGCCGTTCGACCTCCAGGAGCTTGCCGCGCGCATGCATGCGCTGCTGCGCCGCCAGGGCGGCCGTGCCGATCCGCTCCTGCGCCATGGCGAAGTGCTGCTCAACCCCGTGACGCGCGAGGTGCTGCGCGCCGGGATTCCGGTCAAGCTGTCGGGGCGTGAGTTTGCCGTGCTGCATGCGCTGCTTGCGCGGCCCGGCAAGGTGTGGTCGATCGCGCAGCTGCAGGACAACCTGTACGGCTGGGACGAAGAAGTCGGCAGCAACACGGTCGAGGTCTACATCCACGCGCTGCGCAAGAAGCTTGGCAGCCACTTCATCCAGAACATCCGCGGCGTGGGGTATGTGATCCCGCGCGAGACGCCCACGCCGCCCGCGGAACCTGCCACCGGCGCAGACGCCCAATAGCCCATGCAATCGATCCGAAAAACGCTGCTGTGGTGGCTGGCCGGCGGGCTGCTCGCCGGCATCGTCATTGCCACGGGGCTCATCTATGCGCAGGCGCGCCAGGAGGCCAACGCGCTGTTCGACTACCAGATGCAGCAGGTGGCCGCCGCGTTGCCCAGCCAGTGGATCGACCCGCCCCCGCCCGCGCTGGCGGGCATCGCGCGCGATGACGACGTCGTCATCCGCATCTGGGACGGCTCGGGCCGCAGCCTGTATCTGTCGCATGCGAGGCCGGATCTGCCGGAGCGCGCGGAGCTCGGTTTTTCCGATGTGAACACGCCAGAGGGTGCCTGGCGCGTGTATAGCGTCGCGTTCGGGCCTGCCGTGGTGCAGATCGCGCAGCCCTACAGCGCGCGGCACGAGGTGGCGGCGCGCATGGCGCTGCGGACAGTCGCCCCGCTGCTGATCCTCTTGCCGCTGCTCGCCTGGATCGTATGGCTGGCGGTGGGGCGGGGGCTCGCGCCGCTGGGGACAGTCGCCCAGCAAGTGCAGACGCGCGATGCGGCAGCGCTGTCGCCGCTGCCCACGCATGGGCTGCCTGCCGAGATTCGCCCGCTCACCAACGCGCTGAATGACCTGCTGGTGCGGCTCGGGACAGCGCTCGCGCATCAGCGCGCGTTCGTCGCCGATGCGGCGCATGCGCTGCGCACGCCGCTGGCCGCGCTCAAGCTGCAGCTGCAGGTGGCCGACCGCGCGCAGGACGAGGACGAACGCCGCGCGGCGCACGCCGATCTGCATCGCGGTGTGGAGCGCATGATCCGCCTCGTCGGCCAGCTGCTGACGCTGGCGCGGCAGGAGCCTGGCGCCGCCGATACGCAGCGTGCGCCGGTTGCGATCGATGCGGTGGCGGCCGACGTGGTGGGCGAGCTCTCGGCAACGGCGGTGCAGAAGGGCATCGACCTGGGCATCGCCGTGGAGTCGCAGCCCGCGTCGGTGATCGGCAATGCCGATGCGCTGCGCGTGCTGCTTGTGAATCTCGTCGACAACGCGCTGTGCTATTGCCCACGCGGCGCGCGCGTCGACGTGATCACCGGCCATGCACCCGACGGCGGCGCGCAGCTCGTGGTGGAAGACAACGGCCCCGGCATTCCCGCCGAAGAGCGCGAGCGCGTGCTGGACCGCTTCTACCGCCCCACGCAGGCGCCCACGGGCGGCAGCGGCCTGGGGCTCGCGATCGTGCGCGAGATCGCCCAGGCGCACGACGCCACGCTGGCCCTGGAGGAGCGCGAGGGAGGCGGCCTGCGTGTCGTGCTGCGCTTTCCGTTTCAGGCGCGTGCATAGCCAGGCGGGCGGCATGTGACGCCAGGTGCCGCCCCCGCGTTTAAGTCTCGTTTAAGTCTGGCCGCCTACGATGCCTGCAACCGATGGGCACCGCAGGCGAGTCCGCCCGCCGTGGCCCTCGCACCAGCAAGAGAGGACAAGACAATGACACGTCAAACCCTGGCACGCAGCGCGGCCGGCCTGGCCGCCGTGGTCGCCGTTGCAGGCGGTTATGCGTATCTGCAGAAAGACATGATCACGCGCGCCGTGGCCGCTCCCGTGGCCGCGGTGACAGCCCCCGCCGCTGCAACGGCCCCGGTGGCCGTGCCGGCGCCGATGGACTTTTCCGGCATCGTCGAGCGCTATGGCCCCGCGGTGGTCAACATCAGCACCACCGCGCATGCGCAGCGCACCAGCATGCAGGGGCTGCCGCCCGGCATGAGCCCCGATGATCCGTTCGCCGAATTCTTCAAGCGTTTCATGCCGCAGATGCCGCAGCAGCGCGGTGACCAGATCGTGCGCGGCCTGGGCTCGGGCTTCATCGTCTCGGCCGATGGGCTGATCCTCACCAACGCCCACGTGGTGGATGGCGCGCAAGAAGTGAACGTCAAGCTGACGGACCGCCGCGAATTCAAGGCCAAGGTGCTGGGCGTGGACAAGCAGTCCGACGTGGCCGTGCTGCGCATCTCGGCCAAGAACCTGCCGGTGGTGCAGATCGGCAACCCGGCCAACACCAAGGTCGGTGAGCCGGTGGTGGCGATCGGCTCGCCGTACGGCTTTGAGAACACCGTCACCGCTGGCATCGTGAGCGCCAAGTCGCGCTCGCTGCCCGACGACACCTATGTGCCGTTCATCCAGACCGATGTGGCCGTGAACCCCGGCAACTCGGGCGGCCCGCTGTTCAACCAGCGTGGCGAGGTCATCGGCATCAATTCGCAGATCTACAGCCAGACCGGCGGCTACCAGGGCCTGTCATTCGCCGTGCCGATCGACGTGGCGATGAAGGTGGAGCAGCAACTCGTCGCTACGGGCAAGGTCACGCGCGGGCGCCTGGGCATTGCGGTGCAGGAGGTCGACCAGTCGCTGGCCGATTCCTTCAGGCTGCCCAGGCCCGAGGGCGCGCTCGTCAACTCCGTGGAAGACGGCGGCCCCGCGGCCAAGGCCGGCCTGCAGCCCGGCGACGTCATCCTGCAGATCAACGGCGTGCACATCGATCGATCGGGCGATCTGCCGGAGCAGGTGGCCGACATCAAGCCGGGGACGACGGTACCGCTGCAGGTGATGCGTCAGGGCAAGCCAGTCACGTTGTCGGTGACCGTGGGCGCCGCCAAGGACGCGAAGGTGGCCTCCAGCGACAACGCTGCGCCCAACCAGGGCCGCCTTGGCCTGGCGGTGCGGCCGCTGCAGCCGGAAGAGAAGCGGCAGAGCGGTCTGGCCGGCGGCCTGGTCGTGATGGATGCGACGGGCCCCGCGGCCAAGGTCGGGATCCAGCCGGGCGACGTGATCCTGTCGCTCAACGGTACGCCGGTGTCGTCGGTGCAGGAGCTGCGCACGCTGGTGGATCGCGCCGGCAAGCATGTCGCATTGCTCGTGCAGCGTGACGACACGAAGATCTTCGTGCCGGTGGATCTGGGCTGATTCGGGGCCGATGGGGGCCCTGCCTCTCTCCTGAGCATGCACGTTGCGGCGCGCCCCGCCGAGGGGCCGCGCCGCTGTTTCATGGCGCCGCAGCGCAGCTCAGTGCGCCACGCACAGCCGCGCTGTCGCGCGGTCCAGTGCAATGCGATGCAGCGTGTCGAGCGACTGCTCCCGCGTGACGCGCTCGACTTCCTTTGCCACCTGCACCGGGCAATCCGCGCGGCCGCGTGCCGGGGCCGCGTCGCGCAGCGCTTGCAGGATGGATTTCTGCAAGCCGTCCAGCCTGGGCCGGATGACGTCGCGCAGGCTCTGCCGCTGCGCTTGGGGTGCGGCCCCGGCCCGGCGCCAGTCATTGAGCAGGGCGTACTGCACTTCCTTGTTGGCTTCGATCTGGTCGGCAAACACGCTCCCCACATCGGCGGGGGCCAGCCCGTATGCCGGCGCTTCGCCCGAGACATTGGCAATGACCTGCGCTTCGCGTGCCGCGTCATAGACGGGTTGGCCGCTGTCCCATTTGCTCAGGGCGACCTGGTCTGCGGTGACGAGTCGATCGGCCAGATGGCGGATCAGCGGCGCAAGCGCGCCTTCTTCGGCATGGGCGGGAAGGGCGCACGCGGCAGCCAACAACATGGCGCACGCGAGTCGGGCGGTTTTGGGAGCGTTGCAGTCGATCTTCATGCGGCTACCGGCCTGAGGGAGGAAGCGGCCATGATACCGAAGCAAGGACGGCCCGCGCGCTGCAACGTTGCGCCGGTGCCCGGCCCGCTTGCGTTTGCACGTGCCGTTGGCCACAAACCCAGGTATCATGCGGGCTACGCGCCGTGAGTGTCTGCAAAGCCAGCGGCGGCGCTAGCTTGAGCGTACGACGATGGATTTCGACCCCGATCTGGAAGGTTTGCCGCTGTTCGCCAAACCCGCATTCGGCTGGGAGGAACCGGTGTCGGCGCCGCCCACCGAAACACCCCCCGCCAAACCAAGTCGCCCGCGCCAATGGCGCGGCCCGATCACGCATTGGGAACGCGGCTATCGCTCCCACTACTACCGCGACAAGCGCGGCAAGAAGCTCGGTGAAATCCACCTCAGCCCGCGCGGTCAGCTGCCGCTGGTCTACCGCTGGCTGGCCGGCACGCTGTCTGGCATCGAGGGTTCGCTGTCGCATGCGCGCATGCGCGTGGAAGAAGCGATCGGGTTCGGGATGCGCCAGATGGCGCTGTTCTGAGTCGCTCACCGGGCACATTGGCGGGCACGGCCGATGCGTCGATGTTCGGGTTCACCAGCCAGGAGAACCCCCATGCCCACCATCGTCCGCATCTTCACAGACTCCGCCGCCGCCGAAGCGGCCCGCCTCGCCGTGCTGAGCACGGGCCTCGCACGCGACCGCGTGGCGCTGTCGCATCAGGCTGACGAGGCAGGCGCCTTGTGCGGCAACTTCCTCTGCGGCGACTACGAGCCCGGCGGCGAGATTGCCGAGACGTACGAGCGCAAGTTTCAGAACGTCGTGATCGGCGGGCGTTTCCTGCTGACCATCGAAGCCGAGCCTTCGGAGGTGGATGCCGCCGAAGCGGCGCTGCACTCCGCCGGCGGGCGCGCCGTCGACGACTTGGGCCCGGAGCGCTGAGAGCGGGGCGGCGGCGCCGGCGTGCAGCGATGGCACCGGACTGCCGCCAGCGCTGCGGCCGCTGCTACAAGGCCAGCAAATCCTCCGGCCGGCCGAGCAGCGGCGCCCCCGCGTGTTGCTGCAACGCGTCTGGCGCCGTGTATCCCCAGGCCACTCCCCGGAACGCGATGCCTGCGGCGCGCGCCGCATCGGCGTCGCGCATTTCGTCACCCACATACAGCACGTCTTCCGGGCGCACGCGTGTCGAGGCCGTGAGCGCCGCCAGCTTGCGCGCCTTGCCGAATACCGGGATGCCGCAGCTGTAGTGGTGGACCCACCGTGTTGCCGGCCCCAGCACGGCCCGCACGTTGTCCTCGGCGCTGGATGTGGCGATGGCCAGACGCACACCACGCCCTGCGAGTGCTGCGAGCGTGTCCGCGACGCCGTCGAACAGGCGGGTCTGGGCGATGATGCGCTCACGCATCTGCTGGCGCATCTCGAGGGTGATGGCGGGGGCCTTCCACAACGGCACATCCAGCAGGCGCATGACGTCGCGCGCCGATGCTCCGCGCGCCTGCGCCAGCCGTGCACCTTCGAGCCGGTGGAATCCGTGTTTCGCTGCTGCCGCATTCAGTGCATCGACGAACGCGTCGAAGGAATCGGCCAGTGTGCCGTCAAAGTCAAAGGCGATGAGTCCGTAGGGCATCCGTGCCGGCGTTGGAAAAGGCGGGGCGCCGATTGTAGCGGCCCAGGCATGCGCTGGGGCGACGGCGTCCGTTGCGCCTCAGCCGATCTAAAACTCGCGCGCTGCCGATCCCGTAGCATTGCGGTCCCCCGAACAACAACGAGAGCGCATGCCATGTCCAAGACCCAGTACTACGCCGCCAGCAGCCTCGACGGGTTCATCGCCACGCCCGACCACTCGCTCGATTGGCTGATGCAGTTCGGCTCGCTCGAGGGCACGAGCTACGACGGCTTCATCCGCGAGGTCGGCGCGTTGGCGATGGGCACCTCCACGTATGAATGGCTGCTGCGAGAGCTCGTCAAGCCGGGCACGGAGCACGCGCAGCCGTGGCCGTATGCGGCGCCGGCGTGGGTCTTCACGTCGCGCACGCTGCCGCGCGTGGGAGGCGCTGACATCCGCTTCGCACACGGCGATGTGGCGCCAGTCCATCGGGACATGCTGGCCGCCGCCAGCGGCCGCAACGTATGGATCGTCGGCGGCGGCGAGCTGGCCGGCCAGTTTCTCGATGCGGGGCTGCTTGACGAGCTGATCGTGCAGGTGATGCCGGTGGTGTTGGGTGGCGGCCTGCCGCTGCTGCCGCGCCGCATCGTCACGCCGCCGCTGAAGCTCACCTCGGCGCTGCCGTACAAGGACACGTTCGTCGAGATGCGGTACGAGGTGGTGCGGGCGTAACGCCAGGGTCCGGGCTGGTTCAGCCGGCAAGGTCATAGGGCCGGGTCATGATTTCCAGAAGGTGCCCGTCGGGATCGTCGAAATACAGGCCGCGCCCGCCGTGGTGCACGTATGTTTCATTGGCCCGGTGCTTGCCGGGGTCGGCCCAGTACGGCAGCCCTTGGGCCTGGATGGAGGCAAACGCGTGGTCGAACTCGGCGTCGCTCACGAGAAAGGCATAGTGCTGCATGGCGATCGGCGAGTCACTGTCGAAGAAGTCGAGCGACACGCCGTTCGATAGCGGGACGACCAGCATCTGCCCGAACGGAATCGGCTCGGGCAAGTCGAGGATGTCGCGCAGGAAGCGTGTGGAGCGCTCCTTGTTGCGGCACCAGACGATGGTGTGGTTGAGCTCGATGGGCATGTAGCCCCCGCAACGCTGTTCTGACACGATAGTCCATGCAGCCTGGCATGCAAGGCGGGGTGGGCACGGGGCACCCGCGTGGCCGCGTGCATTGGCCAAAAGGGCATCTGTCCGCACGTTGTGTTCGCGGCTAAGATGGCGGCGTTCCCCTACCTGCCGATGCCATGTCTTCCTTGCGCGCATTCTTCACGACCGCCTTCCGCTGGCAGCGCGGCCGCCAGGGCACGGGCTACGACAAGATGCTGCTGGCCACCGCGCTGTGGCCGCTCCCGTTCGACAGCTACCTGATCCGCTATCCGGACGGGGCGGAGATTCCCCCACATACCGACCCGGTCGCCGATGGCCGCCACTACCGGCTCAACATCGTGCTGAAGTCGCCGCGTTCGGGCGGGGAATTCGTCTGCGCCAGCCCGATCTTCCAGACGCGGCGCATCAAGCTGTTCCGCCCCGATGCATGTGAGCACAGTGTCACGCGGGTGGAGGGCGGCAGCCGCTATGTGCTGTCGGTGGGCTGGGTGCTGGGGCGGCGCCGTGGATAAGGCGGTCTTCTACAGCAACGCCTGGTTCAGCAGCCTGCCGGGCCATGCGGCCGATGCGCTGCTGGAGGCGGCCGTTCCGGTGCCGGTGGCGGCGGGCGGGTTGCTGTTCCGTCAGGGCGATCCGGTCGGCGCGGGTTCACACGCGTTCTTTGGTGTGGCCGGCGGCGTGCTGAAACTGTCGGTCTTCAATGCCGACGGCGATGAGGCCATCCTCGCGCTGGTCGAGCCGGGCAACTGGTTTGGCGGCGTATCGACGCTCGATCAGCAACCGCGCGGCCATTGCGCGATTGCGCTGGAAGACGCCGAAGTGCTGGCCGTCAGCGGGGAGCGCTTCGACGCGTTGATGCGCGATGCCGCCTTTGCCGGCGCGATGGCGCGGCTGGTGGCCACGCGCCTGCGGCTCGCCTATGGTTCGCTCGCCGGTGCGGCGCTGCAGGGCACGCGGGCGCGCGTGGCGAGGCGCATTGCGATGCTCGCCCATGGCGACGTCTCGCAGTCGGCAGAAGGGCGTACGACCATCTCCACTTCGCAGGACGCGCTGGCCATGATGCTCGGCATCAGCCGCCAGACGCTGAGCAAGGAGCTGCAGGCGCTCGTCAAGCTGGGCGCGATCCGCTTGCGCTACGGCCATATCGAAATCGACGACATGGCCTTGTTGGTGAGCGCCACCGCAACGCGCGCCGACTGACGCCGCGCCCTCAGGCCAAGCGCGGCACCTCGTACACCAGCGCGGGCTGCAGCGTGTCGATGGCCTCCACTGGCTCGGGCGGACGCCACATGAACAGCGAGAACGTCATCTTCTCGGGCGCCACGTCGATGATGGTGAAGCCGTTCTTCTCGGTCGGGCGCAGGGCTTCCTGCATGGCGACCGACAACGCCGGCGTCGTCTCGATGCTGCGGAAGGCCGACGGAAATGCCAGGTCGCCCGTGCCCAGCGTGCCCGTCATGACCGTGTGGACGGGTTGCACGAGTGCGAGCTCGCCCGAGCGCGACATCGACCCGGCGGCCGATGCGTGGAAGTCTCCCTGCACGATCACGGCGGCGCGGCGCTTCTGCTGCGCCAGCGCAGCGACCAGGCGCTGATGCTGCGCATGCCAGCCGCTCTGCCAGCCCGGCTTGGGCACGTTGCCGACCAGCCGCCCGGTCTTCTTGTCGAGCAGATCCGGATACCAGTCGCCGAGCTTGCCCGATGAATACGCAAACGGCAGCGACGGCACATGGAAGAAATGCGCGGTGTCTTCTGCGCGCGTGCGTGCCACGACCCAGTCTTCCACCCATTGCGGCACCACGCGCGCGTGCATGCCCTTGTTGTCGAGAAAGCGGCGGCAGTCGTACAGCACGGCTTCGAGCAGGGCGCCATAGCGCAGCGTGCCGAAGGCGCTGTTCGTGTCGGCGGGCATGCCGGCCTTGTCGCCGCCGGGCAGCCACACGGGGCGGTTGGCATCGGGCAGGAACTCGGGGTAATAGCGGTGCTGCGTCAGCTCCGCGCCGACCAGGCCGTACGGTTCGGGCGGCAGCGTGGCGACCTTGTCATCGAACTCGTCGTTCTCGAAGGTGTCGTGGTCGTCCGTCAGGAAGTACGCGGGTGTGGAGCGCAGCGTGGTGCCGTACAGACCGGCGATCTGGTAGTCGCACACGCGGGTGAAGATGGCTTCGTTCTTCGGATGCGACATCGGCACCGACATGTCGAGCGCGCCGCCGAACTTTTCCCACATGAGCTCGCGCACCTGGCGCGCGAACGGCTTGTTCTGCGAGGTCTGGAGATCCCAGTAGATGTGGTCGCCGTTGGCGATCACGGTGTCGGGCGCGAACGACATGCCGCGCGCCAGCAGCCGGCGGCGTGCGTTCATGTCGAGCCACGCCGTCTTGCCGGCCAGGGGTGGGCCGTCGTAGCCGCCGGCACACGTGTAGGCCAGGATGCGCAGGCGTGCCGGCGTGGCGCCGGGCGCGGGGAAGGTCTTGAGCGACCAGGCATCGGCCAGCGGTTTGCCGCCGGCATCGACGATGCGCAGCGTGTACGGCGTATCCGCTTGCAGGCTGCGCGCGTCGAAGCGCCAGAAGCGGCCGGCGGTATCGGTCTGCTCGCCGGCGATGCGCTTGCCGTTGACGAGCAGCCACGGCGCACGCGGCAGCGGCGCCTGGAACGATGCCTTGATGAGGAACCGGTTGTGGCTGGCCGCCGGAATCAGGTGCACGAGCTGGCCGGCATGCCAGTTGGCATCGGCAGCGTGCGCGGCTTCCGGCAGGCTCAGGCCCAGGGCGCCCAGGCCCGCGGCGGCGGTGCCCAGCGTCAGGAAGTCGCGCCGGCTGATGCCGTGCGGCGGTGTCGTGTGCGGCGGGGTACGGGAGGGCATCGTCGATCCTCTGGCGGGGTGCGGAGCCGCCATCGTGCCCAGCCCGAGCCAGCCTGAATGTTCAGGTTTTGACAATCTACGGGTTAGCCCTCAACCGCCCGCCCATGACAAACGCCCCGATGGCCGAAGCCACCGGGGCGTTGTCAGGTCAGCGATGCCCGATCTGCGGCTTGCCGATCAGTAGCCCCACACCTGCATCTCGTTCACCGAGTAGCCCCATTGCGTGGCCCGCTGCGTGCCGTACATGCGCACATAGCGGCCGCTGCCCTTCAGGTTGGCCAGCGACGTGTGACCCCAGGACGCCCCGTTCGAGGTCGAGTAGAGGTTGGTCCAGTTCACGCCGTCGTTGGAGGTCTGGATGGAATACACCTTGGCGCCCGCGTCCCAGTACAGGTCGACGCCGGTGATGGTGCGCGTCGTGCCGAGGTCAACCATCAGCCATTGCGTCCCGGCGGCACTGCCTTCGATCGAATCCCAACGTGTGTTGGTCGTGTTGCCGTCAAACGCATAGGCCGGACCCAGGCTCGCGCTGTAGCTCGACGATGCGCTGGCCGGCTTGCCTTGCGAGAGCAGCGTGACGGCCGGTGCCGCCGCCGCGGCACCCCCGCCGGCGTAGTAGTTCGAGCCGAGCTTCGCCTTGCTGGTATCCGAGTTCACGCCAAACTGCGACAGGCTCCAGCGCTGGCCGGTGGTCACGTCGCCGAGGTAGAGCTGGTAGCCGCCCGCGCTCGTCGACGAGAAGAACACGTAGTTCGTGCCGTTGACGGGGGCCGGGTCGGAGTTGTTGCTGTTGCAGTCGTTGAGCGAGAGCTGGTTCGGCGTGTCGCCCGGGTTGACCTTGGTGTAGATCTGGTCGGCCTGACTGGCAGCGTCGTGCCAGCGTGCGTAGAACACGGTGCCGTCGGCCCGCACGATCGGGTAGTACGTGGCGAGGCCCGCCGGCGTGTCGAAGGCCACCTTCGCGGTGCTGCCCACGGTCTGCTTGTACAGGCCCATGCCCGAGCCGGTGCCCGTGGTGTAGAAGATCGCCGTGCCGTCCGGCGTGGCAAACGGCATCGAGTTTTCCTGCGAAGGCGCCGTGCGGGTCAGGTTCACCACCGAGGTGAACACCGGGCCAGAGCTCGTGTACGACAGCGCGGCCTGCATCACGTCGCCGTTCTGCTTGAAGTACAGCGACTTGCCGTCCGCGCTGAACTTCGGGTCTTCATTGCGCGTCTGGCCGCTGCTGTTGGTCAGGTTGATCGGCATGTTGCTCGTGCCGATCTGCCAGAAGAACAGGTTCCACGCGTTGTTCTTGATGCCCATGAAGGCGAGCCACTTGCCATCCGGGCTGAACACGGCGTTCATCGGATCCTGGATGCCCCAGGTCGCCTTGGAGACTTGCGTGAGCGTGCGCGCAGCGAAGTCGTAGATGAAGATCTGGCTGGTGCCATCGCCGTAGCTCACATAGCTGTGATACGCGAGCTTGCCGGTCAGGCTGGCGGGGAATGTGGCGTTGGATTGCGTGGGCGGATTGGCAACGCAGGACGCTTGGCTGGGCGCCGAAAAAAGCGCAAACGTTGCGCCGGCGATCAAGCCCAGGGAGAACAGACGGGTACGCATGAAACAGGACTTCCTTGCAAGTGGGGCAGTGGCATGGGGGCCACGGCGTTGATCACTCGCCACTTCTCCGGCGTTGGGCAAGGCTCCGCCAATCTCGGGGTGTCCCAAGTTGAAAAAGCGCCACAAGCCGGGGGAGGTGACGAGGCGTGAAGACGCGCCCAAAAAACCCTGTTGCTTCGTACCGTCGTGCTTCTTGTCGGGGTCTCGACTACATCGAAAAGGCGAATCGCGGGCGAGACTGTAAGGGTTTCGCTGACACTCCGAAACCCCAATAAGAAAGCCGTTCTTGGCCTAATTCGCCGGGGTGGGAGCAGGTCGCCACATGGCCGTGTAAATGTGACATGCAGAAAATGCAAAACGTTGAGCGCGCTGCACGTGCATGGACGTTTTTGTCATTTTTACCGCGGCTATTTGCCGCGGCTTCTCGGTGCAAACTTTGCTGACGCTCGCCGGCGCTCTCCTACGCCATGGTGAAGGCCTGTGCAGGGTACATCGCTTCGAGATGGAACCCGCTCTCGCTCTGCTTTGCACGCCGCTTGGCGAGCGCCGCCGCGGTGCCGATGTCGTCGCTGTTGCGCGCCGCGCCGGGATGGACATGCAGGGCCCCCACGGCCATCGTCACAAAGCGGAAGAAGGCGGGAAGGCCCTTGCGGTCTTCTGCGTGAATGCCGCCGGCCGCGCGGTCGGCCTGCGTATACATGGCCAGGGCGTTGGCGTTGAATGCCGCCATCGCCTGCGCGATGCGCGCGCGCCAGTCGGCGCTCTGGAAGAGGATCAGGAAATCGTCGCCGCCCACGTGGCCCAGGAAATCGCGCGTGGGCTCGCACGCGGCGGCCAGCACGGCGGCGGCCATCTTGAGCATCTCGTCGCCCTGCCAGTAGCCGTACTGGTCGTTGAAGGGCTTGAAGTGATTGAGGTCGACGTAGCAGGCGTAGAACTCCGCGCGCGCTTCCAGCAGACGTTCAATGTGCAGGTTCAGCGGGATGTTGCCCGGCAGGAACGTGAGCGGATTAGCGTAGCGCGCGGCCTCGATGCGGATTTCCGTGACGGTGCGCACGAGTTCTTCGCCGGTGCCCAGGCCCAGGTAGCGGCCGTTCTCGGTGATGATGAAGCCGTCGGTCAGGTAGCGCTGGTCTTCGCTCATCAGCAGCGCCGACATGTCTTCGAGCGAGGCCGATTTTTCCACCAGCACCGGCTGCCGGTTGGCAAACGCCAGCGCCGGCTTCTTGCCGTACAGCTCGCGGTGATACGGCATCGCATAGCGGTCGATGAAGGCGCGGCGCGCGATGAGCGCGAGCGGGCGTTCGTCTTCATCGAGGAGCGCCACGGCGTGCAGGTCGGGGTGGCGGTTGAACAGCTGGAGCACGTCGTCATTGCTGCTGCGCAGGGGCAGGGTGGGCGCCACACGCAGCAGCTTGCTGGCCGTGATGGCACGCCACCCCACGCGCACGGCCTGCGGAAACACCGCAATCTGCGAAGACTGCAGCACGCGTGCCGCGTGATTCGACATGTCGCTCGCCGGTGTGTCGTGCGGGCGCGCCAGGAAGAAGCCCTGCCCGAACCGGATGCCCAGGTCGCGCACCACGCCCAGCTCGTCTTCGGTCTCCAGCCCTTCGGCGATGATGCTGGTGGCACCGCCCTTGAGCGTCTGCTGCAAGGAGCGTGCGATGTCGAGCTTGGCGGGATGCTTGGCGATGTCGCGCAGGAAATACTTGTCGAGCTTGATGAAGTCGGGCGTGAGCTCGATGAGCAGGTTGAGGTTGGCATTGCCGGTGCCGAAATCGTCGAGCGCGCATTGCAGGCCGAAGTCCCGCGCCACCGACAGCGCCTGCGCGAAGCTCGGCAGGTCGTCGATGGGCGTCTGCTCGGTCAGCTCGATGACGATGCGCGAGGGGTGGAGGTCGTGGTCGGCAATCGCGTGCAGCAGCCGGGCATGATCTTGCAGCAGCTGCCGCACGCCCTGGGCGCTGAAGTTCAGGAACAGCTTGCCCGGCAGCCGCATGGCCGAGAAGCGGGCGATGGCCAGGCGTGCGGCGGCGGTCTCCAGCGCGATCGCGCCGGCCGTGTCGCGGGCCGCCGCGAACAGCGCCGCGGGTGTCTCCATGGCCGAGCCGACCGGCCCGCGCAGCAGCGCTTCATAACCGAGCACTTCCGCGGTGGCAAGGCGAAAGATCGGCTGGAACACCGTGCGCAGCATCTCGGGAGCGATGCCCGCAGGCAGGGGGAGCGGCGAGGACGTCATGGGTCAGGGCAGCGAGCGCAGGATCGGACATTCTGCTAAACGGTCCCCTGAACATAGAGTTGAATGAACTTTTTGTGACGCCAGCAGCGGCGCGGGCTGGCGGTCCGGATGCCCCACCACGGAGGGGCGTGGCCCAATGACACGTTCTCCGAACGCAAGCGCTTGCGCGCAAAGAAAAACGCCCGCCGGCGAGCCGGTCGGGCGTTGTCTTCGGTGCAGCGGTGAGCCGCCGCTCAGATGCTCTGCGGCACGCCGCGCGGCGCACGTTGGCCGCCGTGCAGCCGGGCCTCTTCGTGCACGCTGTCGACTTCTTCCAGATAGCGCGTGTGCCAGCCGCTGGCCACGCCCCAGTGGTAGAAGACCAGCGAGATGGCCGCCACGATGCCCATGTCCCAGCCGTACGGGATGTAGCCATGGCCGCCGAACTGCGTGCTGCCGCAGTACGACAGCGCGGCGATGGTCGGCAGGTAGGCGATCATCCACCAGGCGCCCTTGAGCTCGGTCTTGAAGTCGGGCCAGCCGGCCTTGGCCTGGTAGTAGAAGTACACGGGCAGGGCCACCAGCATCAGCACGATGATCTCGCCTGTCAGCGGCCACTTGGCCCAGTACAGGATCAGCGACGCACACACGAAGGCGAACGGCGCGATGAGCGACAGGCCCGGCAGGCGCAGCGGACGATGCAGCTGCGGCGAGCTGCGGCGCAGCGACATCACGCTGATCGGCCCCGTCAGGTACGAGATGACCGTCGCCACCGAAATGACAGCCGCCAGCGCACCCCAGCCGCGGAAGAAGAACAGGAAGATGAACGACACCGCGAGGTTCAACCACATGGCCGGGCGCGACACGCCAAACACCGGATGCACGCGGCCGAAGATGGCAGGCATGGTGTTGTTGCGCTCCATGGCGTAGATCATGCGCGTGGTGGTGGCCATGTACGTGCTGCCCGTGCCCGAGGGGCTGACGAACGCGTCGATGTACAGCACCAGCGCAAGCCAGTTCAGGTTCAGCGCGATCGCCAGCTGGGCGAACGGCGAGTGGAAGTCGATGCCGTGCCAGCCGCCGGCCAGCGATTCCGGCGGCACTGCGCCCAGGAAGGCGACCTGCAGCGCCACGTAGATCACCGCCGCCAGCAGGATCGAGCCGATCACCGCGATGGGCACGTTGCGGCCCGGGTTGCGCGCCTCGCCCGCGAGGTTGATCGGGCTCTGGAAGCCGTTGAACGCGAACACGATGCCGCTGGTGGCAATGGCCGTCAGCACGGCAGACCAGCCGTACGGTGCGAAGCCCTGCGCCGTGCCGCTCGCGGCATCGCCCATGCCGAAGTTGCCCGGATGGAAGCCCGCCGCCACCAGCGCCACGGCCGTCGCCGCCGGGATGATGAACTTGAAGATCGTGATGGCGTTGTTGGCCTTGGCAAACACCTTCACGCCCCAGTAGTTCAGAAGGAAGTACACGACGACCAGCACTGCCGAGAGTGCCAGCCCGACCGGCGTCAGCTCACCGTTCTGGAACAGGCCTTGCGCCCACGGCCATGGCCACGAGCTCATGTACTGGATGGAGGCCTCGGCCTCGATGGGGATCACGGTGACGATGGCGATCCAGTTGGCCCAGGCCGCCACGAAGCCGACCAGCGAGCCATGCGAGTAGCGTGCGTAGCGCACCATGCCACCCGACTCGGGGAACATAGCCCCCAGTTCGGCGTACGTCAGGGCGATGGCGAGGATGACGACGGCGCCGATGACCCACGTGAAGATGGCCGCGGGGCCGGCCACCTGCGCGGCATGGCCGGCACCGAAGAGCCAGCCCGAACCGATGATCGAGCCCAGACCGGTCAGCATCAGGGCCCAGGCGCCAAGGTTGCGTTGTACGTTTTTTTCCAAGAGGAGTCTCCACCCCGGCGAGTCGGAGGCTCGACAGGGCATCGCGGTTTGGTGAGGAGTCCGCTTCGTTCTAACGAGGCGATGCGGTTTGGGCATCGCCCACCGTCCCGTGTGGTGGGTGTCACCAGCCTGGGACATGCGGGTGCCGGCTGACGCGAAGCATCAACCGCACCAGTCCGGTCGCGATGAAGGGCGGGGCACGATGCCTGCCCTCCGGGGGGATTCGCGTATAGTCACCGGCGACGTTGTGCGGGGTGCCGCACGTGCCGCTCGATTGCCGGAGCTCGCAATGGGGCGCAATGATAGCGAAATCAAGGGCGGTTGCACCGCTTTTTCACTGTTTCCGCCAGTTTTTTGCCCGCATGGAGTCCTCTTCCGTCACTTCGGTTGCACCTGCATCACCCGCGCAGTGGCACCGGCGCGTGCTGATGCTGGCCTTTCCCATCGTCCTCGCCAACCTGACCCAGCCCATCCTGTCGGCCGTGGATACGGCCGTGGCGGGGCACCTGCCGGGGCCCGAATACATCGGCGGCGTGGCGCTGGGTGGCGTGTTCTTCAACTTCGTATTCTGGGGCTTCGGCTTCCTGCGCATGGGGACGACGGGTCTCGTATCGCAGGCGCACGGCGCCGGCGATACGCGTGCGCTGCGAGCGAGCGTGGTCCGCGCACTGTTGCTGGCGTGGGCCATCGGCGCGGCGCTGCTCGTGCTGCAGGTGCCAGCCATCCGCATCACCCTGGCGCTGCTGGGGGCAAGCGAATCCGTCACGCGCATGGCCGACGTCTATTGCCACGCGCGGATCTGGTCGGCGCCGTTCGCGCTCGCCAACTACGTGGTTCTCGGCACGCTGCTCGGGCGGCAGCAGGTGCGGCGCGCGCTCCTGCTGCAGGTGTTCATCAACGCGGTCAACATGGCTGCGGTGCTGGGTCTGGTGCTTGGGGCCGGCATGGGCGTCGGCGGCATTGGCGCGGCGACGGCGCTGGCCGACATGGCCGGCTTTGCGCTCGGCATGCTGTTGCTGTGGCTGCAGCGGCCGACGGGCTTGCCGCCGCTCACGCGCGCCGAATTGATGGCGCCCGACGCGTGGCGCCGCCTGATGGGCCTGAACACCGACATCTTCCTGCGCACGCTCTGCCTGCTGGCTGCCTTCGGCTGGTTTGCCCACGCGGGCGCCCGGCAGGGCGACGTGGTGCTGGCCGCCAACGCGCTGCTGCTCAACTTCCTGACCTTCATGGCCTATGGCCTGGACGGCTTCGCGCATGCGGCGGAAGCCCTGGTGGGCGCCGCGCTGGGCGCGCGGGATCGGGCTGCGCTGCGCATGGCGATCCGCGTGTCGACGTTCTGGTCCGTGCTCGGGGCGGGCCTCTTCGCGGCCGTGTATGCGCTTGCCGGCGCCGCCATCATCGGCGTGCTGACCGACCAGCCGCCCGTGCGCGAAGCCGCGCGCCATTACCTCGTGTGGGCGGCGCTGCTGCCGGTTGCGTCGGTGTGGGGCTTCCAGTTTGACGGCGTATTCATCGGTGCGACGCGCACGCGCGAACTGCTCGTGACGATGGCCGTGGCGGCGGTGGCGTTCTGGGGGTTGTCGGTCACGCTGCAGCCGTTGTGGGGCAACCACGGGCTGTGGGTCGCCATGCTGGCCTTCATGGCGTTGCGCGGGCTGATGCTCGGGATGCTGCTGCCGCGGGTGTGGCGGGTGCCGCCGCTGCAGGCGGCGTAGCCGGCTCATCTGCGGCGCTACTGCGCATACTCCACCACCAGCAGCGCCGTCGCCACCGTCTTGCCGGCGTTGGAAATCGCGTGCTGCACATCCACCGGATAACGCGCCGATTCCCCATGCCGCACCTTCTTCTCGCTCGGGCCTGACTGCACCGTCAACGTGCCGCTCAGCACGGACAGATGCTCCTTCGCGCCCGCCTCATGCGGTTCGGAGGCCAGCACGCCACCCGGCTGGATCGCGAGTTCATACCATTCAAAGCGCGCGGCCAGCTCCACCGGGCCAAGAATCTTCAATTCGCACTTGCCATCCGGGCTTTTGATGACTGGGATGGAGTGAGCAGGGATGACCGTCACCGCAGGGGCCGCATCCGCCGCGCCGTCTGGCGAGAGGAAATCCGCCAGCCCCACGCCCAGCGCCGTGGCCAGGCGCCACAGCACGGCAACCGTGGGGTTGGCGAGGTTGCGCTCCACTTGCGAGAGCATGGATTTGGAAACGCCGGCGCGGCGCGACAGCTCGTCGAGCGACATCTTGCGCGCCTGGCGCAGCGCTTGCAGCTTGGCGCCCACGGCGGGGGGGCCGTCGGCGAGTACATCGGTGGCAGGGGCTTGTGCCATCGGTGGGTATCTTGTAAATTGAACAAATTATTCGATATATCGAACTTGTTCGATTTATCGATCAGCGCAGTCTACAGGAGGAGCCCCATGGGGACAACGACAGCCAACGCTTGTGCCGACGCCTTCTACACGCACATCCGCCGCGAGCTCGAAGCGATCGAGGAAGCGGGTCTCTACAAGACCGAGCGCATCATCACGTCGCCGCAGGGCAGCGTGATCCGCACGGACGACGGCAAGGAGGTCATCAACCTCTGCGCCAACAACTACCTGGGCCTGTCGTCGCACCCCGAGGTGCTGAAGGCCGCGCATGAGGCGCTGCAGACGCACGGCTTTGGCCTGAGCTCGGTGCGCTTCATCTGCGGCACGCAGGATCTGCACAAGACGCTGGAAGCCCGGCTGGCGAAGTTTCTCGGCACCGAAGACACCATCCTCTACGGCTCGGCGTTCGACGCCAACGGCGGGCTGTTCGAGACGCTGCTCGGCGCGGAGGACGCCGTCATCAGCGATGAACTGAACCATGCGTCCATCATCGACGGCATCCGCCTGTGCAAGGCGCAGCGCTATCGGTACAAGCACAACGATCTGGAGGACCTGCGCGCCCAGTTGCAGGCCGCCGACGCAGCGGGCGCGCGCTTCAAGCTCGTCTTTACCGACGGCGTGTTCTCGATGGACGGCACGATTGCGCGGCTGGATGAAATCCGCACCATCTGCGATGAATTCGGCGCGCTGCTGGGCATCGATGAATGCCATGCCACGGGCTTTCTCGGCAAGCGCGGGCGCGGCTCGCACGAGCACCGCGGCGTGTTCGGCAAGATCGACATCATCACCGGCACGCTGGGCAAGGGCCTGGGCGGGGCGTCGGGCGGTTTCACCAGCGCGCGCAAGGAAGTCGTGGCGCTGCTGCGCCAGCGTTCGCGTCCGTATCTGTTTTCGAATACCGTGGCGCCGTCCATTGTCGGGGCAACGATCAAGGTGCTCGACCTGCTGGAGGCCGATACCGCCCTGCGCGACAAGCTCGAAGCCAGCGCGCTGTATTTCCGCCGCAAGATCGTCGAACTCGGTTTCGACATCAAGCCGGGCGACCACCCCATCGTGCCGATCATGGTGTACGACGCACAAAAGGCGCAGGCCCTGTCGAAGCGCCTGCTGGAACTCGGTGTGTACGTGATCGGTTTCTTCTATCCCGTGGTGCCCAAGGGGCAGGCGCGCATCCGTGTGCAGATCAGCGCGGTGCACGAGCGCGAGCAGCTCGATGCGGCGCTCAAGGCCTTCGAGACAGCCGGCAAGGAACTGGGGATCATCTGATGAGCAGCGGGACTGGAACGAGCGGCACCGCGGGCGCGGCGCCACGCATCCTCATCATCGGCGCGAACGGGCAGCTGGGCACCGAACTGGCGGCCGCGCTGGCCGAGCGCTACGGCAACAACAACGTCGTGACGAGCGACATGGTGCCGCGCGGCCGGCACGCGCAGATCCGCCACGAGACGCTCGACGTGACCGATCGCGGCCAGCTGCGCGAGATCATCGAGCGCCACGGCATCACGCAGATCTATCACCTCGCGGCGGCGCTGTCGGCGGCCGGCGAGCAGTCGCCCACCTGGGCCTGGCAGCTCAACATGAACGGGTTGCTGAACGTGCTCGAGGCCGCGCGCAACCATCAACTCGAGCGGATCTTCTGGCCCAGCTCGATTGCGGCGTTCGGCCCGACCACCCCGCCGGACAACACCCCGCAGAGCACGACCATGGAGCCCAGGACGGTCTACGGCATCTCCAAGCTGGCGGGGGAGGGCTGGTGCCGCTGGTATTTCGAGCACCATGGCGTCGACGTGCGCAGCCTGCGCTATCCGGGGTTGATTTCGTACAAGACCGCACCCGGCGGCGGCACGACCGACTACGCCATCGACATCTTCCATTCCGCCGTGAAGGGCGAGCGCTACACGTGCTTTCTCGACCGCGACGAGGCGCTGCCCATGATGTACATGCCCGACGCGATCCGGGCCACCATCGAGCTGATGGAAGCGCCGGCCGAGCGCATCACCGAGCGCGGCAGCTACAACCTCGCGGGGGTGAGCTTTACGCCGGCGCAGCTGGCGGCGGAAATCCGCAAGCACCGTCCGGCATTCGAAGTGGACTACGCGCCGGACTTCCGCCAGGCGATTGCGGCAAGCTGGCCGAACTCGATCGACGACAGCGTGGCCCGCCGCGACTGGGGCTGGAAGCCGGAATACGGCCTGGCTGAAATCACCACCGACATGCTGCAGAACCTGGCCCCCCTGGCCACGCAACCGGCCTAGGCGATTTCTGTCGGGGGAAATGAACGGCTCGGATGCGGCTGTTCTCGGTTTCGCTTCGGCCGGTTGTGTTCAACAATGCAGCATGGCCATCACTTCTTCCTCCCGCCGCATGTCCTGCCCGACGCCCGACGAACGTGCCAAGAACTCCGAGCCGGCGCCGCGCCATCGCGACGATCCACCGCCCGCGCAGCGGACATGGTGGGTGCCGGTGGTGCGCACCTCGGTCGCGGCGTGTGTGGTGGCGGCCATTCCGCATACGTCGATCCCGCTGCCGTTCCCGGATGGCACGTGGATGCTGCACACCGCCGCGGCGCTGATCTTCATGGTGGGAGCCATCGACAGCCTGTTTCTATTCGTCATGCGCCGCAAGCCGTAACAGCGGCGTCATCCGGCTGTCAACCGGACAGCGCAGGTCCATGCAATGTGGCGTCTGACGGGCGCCTCGGTAAGTTTTAAAACAGGTTGTAAAAACGTTCAGACGACGTCCGCCGGTACGAGCACGCCGACGTCGCACACCGGGCAGACGTAACAGATTCGTTACAGAAACCGGGCGTATTTTCTGCATTGCAGCAATCACTGCATCAGCCCGGCAATCCTTTGCCACTGCGGGTCTCGGCCGCTTTCCCGCCCCCGGCTTTTGTGCCGGAAATGTAAGCAGATGTTGCGCTGCACGCGCCTGGCCCAATGCTTGCTCCATGACGTGCGGTCACTCTGCAAGTGCAGGGCGTATGCATCACACGCGGCACGTGCAGAACACGCTCTTCCTATAAGCGAATCCGGAATCGGATGTGTCCCCACGGCATTCGCACTTCGCTTTTCCACCGGCGGCTTTGGCCCGGCGCGTGGCAGGGCGCTTTCTCGGACGGTCCCGGGGTTTCGACGGTCATCTGCGCGCGCGCTTGCCGCGGCGGGCGCTTGCGCATGTGTGACCGGAATCGCTTCACAAGAAAACGAGGAAACCATGAAAGCAGTCCTGCTGGAGAATCATCCGTTGTTGCGAGCCGGACTTGCGCAGCTGCTCGCGCATCCCGCCCTGGGCCTGGAAGTCGTTGCTCCCGCACTGCCCGCACGCGCGCTTGGCGAGCTGCAGCCCGTCGATGTGCAGGCCGATCTGCTCGTGATCGGCCTGGAAGAGGCCGAAGCGCCGATCGATGCGACGCTGCTGCGCGAAACCATCGCCCGCAGCGAGGCGCGCCACGTGGTGCTGCTTGCAGCAAGTCTGTCGCCCGAAGAGGCGCACGTTGCCATGACATGCGGGGCAGACGCGTACGCCTCCAAGACGCAATCGCCGGAAGTCCTCCTGGCAACCCTGCAACTCGTGCTGGCCGGCGGCCAGTCGTACCCGCCGCTGATGCCGCGCGCACCGCACGCTGCGGCGCCGCTGGCGCTCGATGCGGCGCAAGCAGCGGAGCGGCTCAATGTGTCGCTGCGGCAGTACGAAGTGCTGGTGCTGCTCTCGCGCGGACATTCGGTCAAGGGTGTCGGGCGCCTGCTCGGCATTTCCGAAGCCACCGTCAAGACGCACGCCTGCACGCTGTACCGCCGCCTGAATGTGCGCAACAAGAGCGAAGCCGTGTACGCAGCCATGCGCCTCGGGATTCCGCTGGAACTGCAGGGCGGCACCTCGCATGAAGCCGCCGCAGGCACGGCGACGCCGCACGTGGCGAGCCGTGTGCCAGAAGACTCTGCCCCGTTTGTCCAGACGGGCGCACCTGCCATTCCCCTTGGCACGCCGGCACGGGATGCCGTGATGGTGTCTTCGTCTGCGCCCGCCGGGGCGCCAGACCTTGGCGCCGAATCGCGCTGGGCTGCCATGACGCGTGCCTTTGGCGGCGTGGCACCCGCCAAGCCGATGCGCGCGCCCCTGCGTGCCGCCAACGGTACGGCCCGCCTGGGCTGACCGGCCGCAGCCGCTTTCCATGCAATGCGGAGAGCGTGCCCATGCACGCGCCGCTTACTGGACACCAGAACAATGACAAACCACGAGCCCACTCTTTGGAGCCTGCCGGCCGAGCGCACGAGCGCGGCCGCGTCATGGCATCCCCGCCGCTGCGCCATTGCCGCCGCCACCGTTGTGGTGGTCGGCACCGCGCCCCTGTTTGCGCACGCAGCGATCGACGACAGCGCCAACGCGGCCACACGCCGCCTGATCGACGCACAACTGAGCGATGCCGCATCGAGCGGCCCCGCCGCGCTGGCCTCCACCACGGTGATGGCCGGTGACGCAGCCTTGCCCGAGCCGCCGGCCGCGGCCTTGCTGGTGGCGCAGCAGCCCGTGCCGCCGGCCGACGCCCCGGCCACGGCAGCGCCCGCCCCCGCGCAGATGCCTGCCGCCGAGGCAGCACCCGCGCCGTCGCCCACGGTGATCCTGCCGCCGGGCGTGACGTCTCCGGACGCCGCTGCCGCCGCGCCGGCGGGACGGAGTGCCCAGGGCCCCGGCGCGCTCGAACCGCTGCCCGTATCGCCCGAAGCGGCCAATGCCGCGGCAACCCACGCCGCCGGCAACCCGCCGGACAACGCACCGGCCGGCGCCATGCCGACCGACCGGCAAGCCTTTCACGACGAAGTCATGCGCGAGACCCGCGAGGGTGCCGCCACGCTGGCGCAGGAGCACCTGCGCCAGCATCCGGACTGGTTCACGGAGGCCGAGTCCTGGCATGTCGACCATGCCGCCGCCGCGCAGCGCATCCGCTGGGGGCGCCAGCAGCTGAAGGTCATCAACGGGCCGGAGCGTTTCGTCATCATCGATCAGGCCGTGGCCGAGATCGAGGCGCTGATCAAGAAGGTGCCCGACACACCCGAGAACGCCGAATTCCGCCAGGCGATCGTCGCCGACGAGGTGGTGGCGCTGGCCTCGCGCGGGCGCATGAAGGATGCCGTCAAGCGTTATGAGGCGATGTCACAGACGGGCAAGATCCCGGCCTACACGCGTGTGGCCGCCGGCGATGCCTATGCGTACCTGGATACGCCCGACAAGGCTGCCGCCGCATACGCCCAGGCGCTCAAGGATGCCGGCCCCGGCGAGATCGAGACGGGCGACGTGCAGGAAGGCCTGTTCTACGCCTACCTCGACACCGGCCGCTTTGAAGACGCCCGCGCGCTGCTCGACAAGATGAAGGCCGACAACCCGGAGTACGTGCGCCTCGCGCCCGAAGCCGGCACGCCCAACCCCGACTACTCGCGCGTCAAGCGGCTGGAAGCACAGTACCTCGTCCTCACGGGCCGCACGCACGAGGGGATTTCCGAGATGGACAAATGGCGGCACGAAGCGCCGTTTGCGGCCTCGCTGGTCAGCGCGCGCGCCGACGGCGCCATGGTGCAGGCCGAGCCGTACCGCTCGCGCGAGATGTACCGGACCGCGCTCGCCGAACACCCGGACGACCTGAGCGTGGTGGCCGGCTACGGCCGTGCATCGCTGGCGGTGGACGACTTGAAGACCGCCAAGGATGTCGCCAGCGGGCTGGACGAACGCTTTCCCGAGAATGGCTCGGTGCGCGCGCTGCGCAAGGACTTGGACGTCTACCAGAGCCCGCAGCTGATCATCCAGTCGACCGCGGACAAGGGCAACTCGGTGTTCGCCAACAACGAGTTTGGCGTGGACACGAAGGCGTACAGCAGCCCGTTTGCCGATCACTACCGGCTGTTCTTCCACAACTTCTCGGGCCGTGCGAATTTTGACGGCACGTCGCAGAGCCGCGTGCGCAATGGCGCGGGCGTGCAGTGGTTCAACACGGGCGTGGAAGTGAACGGCGAGGTGCACCAGTCGGTCGGTTCGGCCGGCAAGACGGGCGGCACGCTCGATGCCACGTGGATCCCGAGCGACCACTGGAAGGTCTCGGGGATGATTACCAACGACGACCTGGAAGTGCCCTACAAGGCGTACCAGGTCGGCGTGACGGGCAAGACGATCAGCGGCAACGTGCGCTACACATGGGACGAGACGCGCTACGCATCGCTCACGTATGGCGTGTCGCGCTACACCGACGACAACCTGCGCCAGCGCTGGGGCGCGAATTTCTACCAGCAGGTGTTCGTCTCGCCGCGCCACACGCTCGGCGTGCTGTTTGGCGCAGACACCAGCAGCAACACGATGACGGGCCTGAACTACTTCAGCCCCTCGCGCGACTACAGCGGGCAGGCCACCGCCATCTGGTCGTGGACGCCCTGGCGCTACGCCGACAAGTCGTTCACGCAGCGCGTGTACCTGACGGGCGGCGTCTACAACCAGCAGTCGTTCGGCACCAGCCCGATGTATGAAGCGCGGCTGGAGCACGTCTGGCAGATCAATCGCAAGACGCAGGTCTCTTACGGCATCGGCTATGGCCGCCATCGCTACGACGGCCAGCCCGAGAACCGCAAGTTCCTGTATCTGAACCTCAACATTCCGCTGTGATGCCCATGCAAGCTTTCCGACAACCGTCGCTGCGACGACTCTTCGCCTGGATGGCACTGACCGTGGCGCTCGCCCTCATGGCTGCGCGCCCGGCCGCCGCCATCCAGGTGGATTTCCTGCCCAAGCCCGACCCGGACGACGGCAAGACCTTCCGCGTGCTGTGCTTTCACGACATCCGCGACAACCTGCGGGCCAGCTTCGAGACGTTGCCCGACGGGTTCGCCGTCGACACCAAGATGCTGACCAACATGTTCAGCTGGATCCAGGCCAACGGCTATCACCCCGTGACGCTGGCCCAGATCGACGCTGCGCGCAACGGCGGCAAGCCGCTGCCAAAGCGGCCCATCCTGCTGACCTTCGACGATGGCTATGAAAGCCACTACACGAAGGTCTTCCCCCTGCTCAAGCAGTTCCGCTTTCCGGCCGTGTTCGGCCTGGTGACGGAGTGGACCAACGCCCCGCCGGGCGCGAAGATCAAGCTGTCGGACAAGCAGATCGTGTCGCGCGACTTCTTCATGAACTGGAACCAGGTGCGTGAGATGCAGGCCTCGGGCCTGGCCGAATTCGCCACGCACACGCACGACATGCACCACGGCACGCTGGGCAACCCGCAGGGCAACGAAATGCCCGCCGCCAGCACGCACGCCTACCTGCCGAAGCTGGGCCGGTATGAAACCGACGAGGAATACCGCAAGCGCGTGCGCTCCGACCTGCAGCGCAGTGTCGACCTCATCGAGAAGAACATCGGCGCCAAGGTGCAGACCGTGGTGTGGCCGTACGGCGCGCACAACCTGATCCTGGACCAGGAAGCCGCCAACGTCGGCCTGAAGTACATGCTCACGCTGGAGCCGGGCCCGAATACGCCGGACGTGCCGCTCACGGCCATCCGCCGCAGCCTGATGGGCTACGACACCAACACGGGCGACCTCGAGCGTTCGCTGCGCGAGCCCGTCACGCACCACGGCGAGATCAACCCCGTGCAGCGTGTCGTGCAGGTCGACATGGATTACATCTACGACCCGGACCCGAAGCAGCAGGAAGCCAACCTCGGCAAGCTGATCGACCGCATCAAGGACCTCGCCCCGCGCGTGGTCTACCTGCAGGCCTTTGCCGACCCGAAGGGCAACGGCGCGGTGGATGCCGTGTACTTTCCGAACCGCCACATGCCGATGCGCGCAGACCTGTTCTCGCGCGTGTCGTGGCAGCTGAAGACGCGTGCGAAGGTGGAGGTGTATGCGTGGCTGCCGTTGCTGTCGTTCAAGCTGCCGGAGAAGGAACCCGCGGCCACGCACTTCGTGCAGTCGGTGCCGGGCGCACCGCAGCGGCCGGGCACGGTCAAGCCGCCGCGCCTGTCGCCGTTCGATCCGGAAGCGCGCAAGGTGATCCGCGACATCTATGAAGACCTGGCCAAGAACTCGATCATCGACGGCGTGCTGTTCCACGACGATGGCGTGCTCGACGACTACGAAGATGCCAGCCCCGCCGCGCTGAAGGCCTACGAGGCCATGGGCCTGCCCGGCGACATCAACCAGATCCGCCAGTCGCCCGAGCTGATGCAGAAGTGGACGCGCGCCAAGACCAAGGCACTGATCGATTTCTCGCACGAGCTGATCACCGTGGCGCAGGGCTACCAGAACGGCCGCGACATGCTGACCGCGCGCAACATCTTCGCCAGCCCCGTGCTGGACCCGAAGGCCGAGGAGTGGACCGCGCAGAACTTTGACGACTTCCTGCACGCCTACGACTACGTGGCGCTCGAAGCCATGCCGTACATGGAAGAAGCGAAGGACCCGAAGGACTGGATGAAGAAGCTGACCGCCGCCGTGGCCAAGCACAAGGACGGCCTGAAGAAGACCATCTTCGAGCTGCAGGCCGTGGACTGGCGCAACCAGGACAAGCCGATCCCGACGACCGTGCTGCGCGATCAGATGCGCCAGCTGCGTGCCGCCGGTGCGCTCAACTACGGCTACTACCCCGACGACTTCATCGCCGGCCGGCCAGACACCGAGGTGCTGCGCGAGGTGATGTCGCTCAAGACCTACATCGAAACGCGCAAGGCGCAGCCGAGCGCCGAGAAGCTCAACGGCGCGGTGCCGGTGCTGCAGCCCGGCCAGTCCCCTGAGGGCGCGCAGGACCGCAAGCCGGCGGTCACGGAGGCGGCCAACCCGCCGGCAGGCCCCAGCACCAGCACCAGCAACAAGGCGGGAGGCTGACATGTTCGACCCCCTTCTGGTCAAGCGCTGGATCTCCGGCTTCGTCTTCTACTACCCGTTCTTCATGTCGTATTTCTGGATGATCGGCGGGTTGCTGCACTACTTCCTGCTCGAGCGCGGGACGAGCCACGTGCGGCACCCCCTGGCGCTGCTGGGGGTAAAGAGCTACCCCAAGGTGTCGATCATCGTGCCGTGCTACAACGAAGAGGCCAATGTGCGCGAGGTGATCAGCCACCTGGCGCGCATGCGGTATCCGAACTACGACATCATCGCCGTGAACGACGGCAGCTCCGACCGCACCGGCGAGCGGCTGAACGAACTGGCGGCGCAGTACCCGCAGCTGGTCGTGATCCACCAGTCGTCCAACCAGGGCAAGGCCATTGGGCTGACCACCGCCGCGCAGGTGACCGATGCCGAGTACCTGATGTGCATCGACGGCGATTCGATCCTCGACGTGGACGCCATCGCCTGGATGATCCGCCACCTGATCGACAACCCGACCGTGGGCGCCGTCACCGGCAACCCGCGCATCCGCACGCGCTCCACGCTGCTGGGTCGCATGCAGGTGGGCGAGTTCTCGTCGATCGTGGGGCTCATCAAGCGGACGCAGCAGGTGTACGGCCGGCTGCTGACGGTGTCGGGCGTGGTGGTGATGTTCCGCAAGCACGCCATCGAGGAGGTGGGCTACTGGAGCAATGACATGCTCACCGAAGACATCGACATCAGCTGGAAGCTGCAGGTGGGCGGCTGGATCATCCGCTACGAGCCGCGCGCGCTGTCGTGGATCCTGATGCCCGAGACTTTCCGCGGCCTGTACAAGCAGCGTTTGCGCTGGGCCAAGGGCGGCATCCAGGCGCTCATCAAGTACGCCCCCGCCATGCTGAGCCTGCGGCAGTCGATGATGTGGCCGATCTTCTTCGAGTACGCGCTGTCGGTCGTGTGGGCCTACAACATGTTGTTTGTCATCACATGGTCGGTGCTGGGCCTGGTTGTCGACATGCCGCCGGAGTGGCGCATGGAGGCCTTCCCGCGCTGGCACGGCACGTTGCTGTTCATCACGTGCGTGCTGCAGCTGCTGATCGGCTGCTTCATCGACCGCCGCTACGACGACGGCATCCTGCGCTACTTCATCGATACCGTCTGGTACCCGGTCGCGTTCTGGATCCTGAACCTCATCACCACCGTGGTCGGCTTTCCGGCCGTCGCCTTTCAGCGCCAGCGTGCCCGCGCGCGCTGGACAAGCCCTGACCGGGGCATACAACAACAGGGGAATTCGCCATGACCATGCTCGTCATTGATGTCTCGCGCAACTCGATCCGGCAGTCGTTTTCCGACAAGGGGATCGTCGGCACGCTGCACCACGTGCTGTGGTTCCGCATCTTCCGGCCGATCCTGGTGATCTCGATCTGGGGGCTGCTGGGGCTGTACGTCGGGTACTCCATCAGCAGCGTGGGCCCGAGCGGCCTGCCGTTCGAGCAGTTGCGCATGTACGGCAACATCATTGCCGGCATGGGCGGGGTGCTCGTGGTGTGGATGATCCTGTCGCGGCTCGACCGCACCATCCGCCGCAAGATCGCGCGCACCAAGCCGCCGGCGCTCACCCTGAGCGCAGCGGCCTCGCGCGCTGCCATGCAGGCACGCAAGCCGGCCTGGCAACGTCCGCACAACACGCGCCTGCTCGTGGTCGACCACGACGACGACGGCGACATCACGCACGTGCGGACGTGGCAGGAGTGGACCGGCCGCCCGGCGCCGGCAGGCACCGCCACACCGCCGCAGCCGTTCGTGCGCAGCCCGGAATACGACCCCGAGGAGCCCGTGCTCGCCTCCAAGGCGATCGTCGTGCCCGAGAGCGGCGACCGTGCCGAGCCGTCTTTGGCCCGCACCGACGCTCCGCAGCCGCGCGACGTGGCCCCGTCCGCAGACACCGTCACGGCCGATGCGGCGGGCTTCCATCGGTTCGGCTATCGCGGCCGGCTCGGCCGCAGCGACTGGGTGGAGCCCGAGGCCCCTGCGTCGCATGGCCTGCGCCCCGGCATGGCACGCCACTACGGCAGCGTGACGGCCGTCGTGCACGGGCACGCGGCGGCACTGGCGGCAGATCGCGTGACCGAGCACCACCGTGCACTGCATGCCTTCGGGGTGCACGCGCAGCTCGAAGACCCCTATGCGCGCCTGCCCCGCGCCGAGCGCATCGACACCCTGCATGGGTTCGGCCGCCGAGGCAACGTCGTCGCCGACGACGTCTGACCGCGGGCAACGCCATCTCCGTGCGCTCCGGTGAGTGACCACCGGAGCGCTTTTCTTTTGGCAAACGTTCTAACGCAAACGGGGGAGGGCGAGATTTTCCTGCGACGCACACGTCGCGCAATCGTTGTTGCACATGCGCGCGGCTGCACGGCAAACGTATGTTGCCGCCGTGGCTCGCGCGCAGGTCAAAGATCGCGCCGGAAAGCGCCGAATTGGCGCCTTGAATGGCATGGCGGCTGTGCCTATGCTGGCTTCTCCTGCAAGCCGCCCATGCCCTCTCTCGATGTATCCGGCAGCCCTTGCAGTGCTCATGGTGTCAGTGAACCAAGCCCACCGTCGCGGCGGCGTGCCGTGGCCCACAAACAAGCTGGAGTCAACTGTGCTGAGTCCCCATGAATTTGCCGTGCTGCTTCTCGTCAACGACGGCGTCGCCTCGGACGACCTTGACCGCGCCGATATGGAAGCGCTGATCGAGCAAGAGCTCGTCACGTTGGAGCGCCGCGGCCCGGACCGCTGTTATGCCCGTGTGACTCTGCAGGGCTATGCGTTTCTGAAGGCTTCGGGCCATGGACGCCCGGCGCCGCGCCGCGTGGCGGCTGCGCCGCATTGAGCCGGCCCTGTCATCCGCCCCCGATGCCCTGAATGACCTTGCCGGTGCCCTCGCACGTGGGGCACGGCACGTCGCCGCGCCGGCCGGTGCCATTGCAATCCGGGCAGACGGCTTCGCCGGTGCCGGGAGTGCCGGGCCTGGCTTGATCGCCGGGGGCGGGCTTCGCTGCGGGCGTGGAGTGTTCGTTCGCCATATGTGCTCCTGGATCCGTTGAGGCGGCGCGCGTACTGGCAGACGTACGCACGCTGTGGCAAGCGCCTGTGCGCTTCGCTTCAGGGCTGCGTGGCCGGAATGTTCGGCGGGCTCGCGGGCGGACGTTCACGCCCCTGCGGGCTGCCGCCCGTCGATTGGTCCTTCACCACGTTGCCGTGCTTGTCCTGATGCGAGCTTGAACCCGTGCGCGGCACGTACTCGCCGGAGGGCTTGGTCCCGATGCGGCTGCGGTTGCGGCTGGCGTCGCGGCCCACGGGGTTGTCGGTGCGGCTGGTGCTGCCGCTGGCCGTGGTGCTGTCCGATGTCACCGATGTCCCCTTGCCGCTGCCCGACTGCGCCCCTGTGGCCTGTGCAAAGGCGTTGGTGCTGACGACCGCCGCCGCCATCGCCGCGGCAACGCAGAGTGACCGCACGATGACGCCTCGCGCGCGATGTTGTCGTGATGGCCTGGTCATGATCGCTCCTGATGGTGTGTCCGCCATGGCGACGCAACTCGCGCGCCCGCGCCGCTACTTGCCCGAGGCCAGCGTGCGTGCGTGCTTGAGCGCGGCGACGATGTCGGCATAAGCGCGCTCCCGGGTGGCCGTATCGGGCGCCCGCAGTGCATAGGACGGATGCCACGTCGCGAGCACCATGCGGCCCGCGTGACGCGAGACCTTGCCGAAGTGCTCCTGCAGCCGCGCATGCGCATCGTCGAGCAGCGCCTTCAGGGCCGTTGCGCCCAGCGCCACGACCACGGCGGGCTGCTCCTGTTCGAGTTCACGCTCGAGCCAGTACATGCACGCTTGCACCTCGCGCTGCCCCGGTGTCTTGTGCAGGCGGCGCTTGCCGCGCAACTCCCATTTGAAATGCTTGACCGCGTTGGTGATGAACACGTCGTCGCGCGGGATGCCGGCGTCGGCCAGCGCCCGGTCGAGCAGCTTGCCGGCGGGCCCGACAAACGGCTTTCCGGCCAGGTCTTCGCCGTCGCCGGGCTGCTCGCCGACAAGCATGATGCGTGCACGCCGCTTGCCTTCGCCAGGGACGGCCTGCGTGGCACGCCGCCACAGGTCGCAGCGCCGGCATGCATCGAGCGATTCGGGTTGCTGGGTCGGGTCCGTCTCGTCCGGCGGGCCGGCAGGGGAAGGGGGCTTCGGTGTCTTCATCGGCAACGCCTTGCAGGATGCGCAGCGCCCAGCAAGCGGGATGCCGCGGCGCAGGCGTGGAACGGACGTTGCGTCGTCGCACAGGTCGATCACAGGCTGGGCCGGCGTGCCGATGGAGACGCGATGCAGCAGCTCTTCGAGTTGTACCTGATGTATTTCCTGATCCCGCTGTGGGTGGTCGCGGGCGTGGCCGACTGGTGCTGCCATCGCGCCACGCACATCGAGAAGACGGCCGGCGCCAAGGAGTCGGTGCTGCATCTGCTCATGCTCGCCGAGATGGGCGTGCCGGTGCTGGCTGCGCTGTTCCTGCACGTCAACGCGCTCGTGCTGGTGATCATGGCCGTGGCCTACGTGGTGCACGAAGCCACGGCGCTCTGGGATGTCAGCTATGCCGTTTCGCGCCGCAACGTCACGCCGTTCGAGCAGCACGTGCACAGCTTCCTCGAGATGATCCCGCTCATGGCGCTGTCGGTGCTGGCGCTGCTGCATTGGGACGAGGTGCTGGGGCTGTTTGGCGTGGGGTCGGCCACGCCCGACTTCAGTCTGCGCCTGAAGGATCCGCCGCTGCCCTGGGCTTACGTGGGCGGTGTGCTGGCCGTGTTCGTGCTGCTGGAACTCGTGCCGTACGCCGAAGAACTGGTGCGATGCCTGCGCCAGCGCCGGCCTGCGACCGCAGCGGCCGAACGGCACCGGGTTTGAAAAAAGGAGCTCAACTTGAATGCAACATCGAATGGCCCGCAGGACCGCCGCCGCCGGCTGGGCGACTGGCTGCCCGAGGGCGAAGACAAACTTGCCGCGTTTCGCTGCGAACTCGTGGAGCAGGCGTTATCCCGCCGGACCACGACGCCGGCCGTCTCCGCCGTACGCGCGCTGGCAAGCCTGATCGACCGCGAACCGGCGCTGCGCATGCACATGGCCCGCGCGATCGACGAGGCTCGGGACCGCGGCTACGTGCTCGGCTATCGGGACACCCGCGAACTGCTCCTTGCCATCGATCACGTCGTGACCACGGCGCCGCGGTTCAATGAATCGAGCATGGTGGTGTGTCCGATCAACGCGCTGCTCGACTGGCCGATATGCATGCCTTCCGGTTACGCGCTGTTCCGCGACCGGCGCATGAACGACGCGCTCAAGGCCGTACTCAACGGCTGGAGCGCCTTCCTCAGCGGGCCGCATTCGCGCGCCTACCTGAACACGCATGCGCCCGACGGCTGGTTCTGCCCCGAAGCGACGCGGCGTGTCGGCATGGACCAGTTTCTGTGCGACCCGACGCAGCCGTACTGGGGCTTTGCCTCGTGGAACGATTTCTTCACGCGGCGCTTCCGTGCCGGCATGCGTCCGGTGGCGGGCGAGGACGACCCCAAACTCGTCGTCAGCGCGTGCGAGGCCGCGCCGTACAACATCACGCGCAATGCGCGCTACGAAGATACGTTCTGGATCAAGGCGCAGCCGTATTCGCTGCGCGACATCTTCGGGCCGGGCAAGGCGAACCTGGCGGAGACCTTTGCCGGCGGGAGCGTCTATCAGGCATTCCTGAGCGCGTACAACTACCACCGCTGGCACGCGCCCGTCGGCGGCACGATCGTCGATACGTATCACGTGGAAGGCACGTACTACTCGTGCGTGGAATCGGAGGGCGCCGATCCGGAGGGACTGAACGATTCGCAGGGTTACAGCGCCGCGGTGGCCGCGCGCGCCGTCATCACGATCGCCTGCGATGACCCGGGCATGGGCACCGTGGCGTGCGTGTTCATCGGCATGGGCGAGGTGTCGTCCTGCATGATCGACGTCACGCCCGGCCAGCGCGTGCGCAAGGGCGAGGAGCTCGGCTTCTTCCAGTACGGCGGGTCGACGTACTGCCTCTTCTTCGAGCCCGACGTCATCGAGTCGTTTCTGGTGGAGCCGCCGCCCGCGGGCAGCGGCGAGCCGGTCAAGGTGAACGCTGCACTCGCGCGGGCACGCTAGCAGCAGCGGCGTCAGGCCTTGACGACGTGGATGCGCAGGGCCGGTGCACCCGCCGCGATGGCGAGCAGGCGGTCGACGTTTGGGTGCGCGCCCGGGCGGTTTCGCGCGTCGGCGGTGTGCTCGGCAAACACGGCCAGTCCGTGCTCGGCTGCCTGCGCGTCGAGCTGGCCGAACGTCTGCTGCAGGTAGTGATACACCGCGAGCGACCCCTGCTTGCCGGGCTTGTTCTCGATGTCGGCCACCACGGCGCCCTGGCCGTCGATCAGATCGATGCGCTCGATGCCGTCAATGGCGGGCAGCTGGGCGAGGTTGTCCTTGAAGACGGGGGTGGGCTGGATCACTGCAATGGCTCCGTTGGTTGATCAGGCGGGCCGTATGTTAGCGGCTCGGCCCGGCCAACGCGAGCCTAGCGGCGGGTCTTGGACTGGTTGACCGCAACGGCCGCCAGGATGAGCGCCTTCAGCGCCTTCTCGTTGACCTTGTCGCCCTCCCGGAAGTCGATCGCGCGGCGCGCATTGCCTTCCAGGCTCGCATTGAACAGGCCCGCCGGGTCCGGCACGGACGCGCCCTTCGGAAACGTCATCTTCACCGCCTGCTTGTAGACCTCGCCGGTGCAGATGATGCCGTCGTGCGACCACACGGGCACGCTCCATTTCCATTCTTCGACCACCTCCGGGTCGGCCGCATGGATGAGCGCACGCAGGCGGGCAAGCATCGCCCCGCGCCAGTCGCCGAGCTCCGCGATGCGGGCATCGATCAATTCGGATGCGGGCACGGCGCTGTCGGGCGCGCTGTTCTTGGTCATGACGCTGGCTCCGTAATGGATGTATCCGCAGAGCATTCTGGCAGGAACGCAGCCGGGCGGCCACTGTGCGCGTCTGCGCCGCGCCCGCGTGCAGCCGCCGGTTTCTCCGGAATGGGAAACCTGAGAAATGCATTTTTGCTGGATTTGAAATTCCAGCAATAAAAATCGAGCTTAAAAAGCCGCGCACTTTTAACGGCGGCAACGCGAGAAACTTTAGCTGCTTGCTGAAATTCCCCACGTGAGTAGGGTGCAAGCGCCGGTTTGCCGCCAAGCCAAGCACGGTAAGGATGTCGGTATGCAATGCCTGCGCATTGCAATAGCCGGATGATGAATATGGGAGTCATCGATTGGTCATCTTTCGACTTCAATAATTGCGCCTCCGATGTTCAGGAAATCAACGGGCGTGTACCTCGCTTTCAGGCGGGGCGATTGAATCGAGAGAATTGAAAAATGACTATTCGTCAGCGGATTACGTTGCTGGTCGTGCTGATGTTCATTGCACTGGCGGCCATTGGCGGCTATGCCGTCTACCAGACGCGCAGCGGCGCCGCAGAGGTGCGCAAGGTGACCGAGGGCGTGGTGCCGAGTGCGCTGGCATCGGCCGATCTGGTGGCGCTCGTCAAGGACGTGCAACTGGCCACGATGACGCTCGTGTATGCGCCCGACGGCAACATCGTTGCGCAGGCCCGGGGCGATCTGCAGGCCAAGGAGGCCGCGCTGCGCGCTGCGTTGCAGGTGCAGGCCACACGCGCCAACAGCCATGCCCAGGCAGGCCTGGTTGCACAGGCCAAGGAAGCCGTCGACAGCTATGTCGAGGCAATCGGGCAGACCACCGACATGAAGCTCGCGGGCAAGAACGAGTTGGCGCAGGCCTTCCTGTTTGCCAACGTGGCGAGCTACCGCGACGTGCTGGAGAAGATCGTCGAGACGCTGCGCATCGAGAAGAACCGCGAGAAGGACGCAGCCATCACCGTGCTCAACGGCAAGCTCGCCACCACGGCCACTGCCATTGGCGCGGTGAGCGGCATTGCCATCGTGGTGCTGACGGCCATCGGCATGCTGCTGTACCGGCAGATCACCCGGCCGCTGACGCGCATGCAGGCCGAGATGAGCGAGATCGCCGCCAGCCAGGATTTCACGCGCCGTGTGCCTGTGGGCCGCATGGATGAAATCGGCCATTCGGTCGTCGCATTCAACCGGATGATCGAGAAGATCCAGGAGAACGCCGCGCTGCTCAAGCAGAAGACGGCCGATATCCAGGCGATGCTGCAGAACATGCAGCAGGGCATCCTGACCGTGGTGGGCAGCGGCACGGTGCACGAGGAGTACTCCATCTATCTCGAATCGATCTTCGAGACGCAGGACATTGCCGGGCGCAGCCTCATGGCGCTCGTCTTTGCCGACACCAACCTCGGCACCGATGCGCTGTCGCAGGTGGAGGCGGCCGTGGACGCGTGCCTGGGGCAGGACATCATCAACTTCGCGTTCAACCAGCACTTGCTGGCCACCGAAGTCGAGAAGCGCATGCCCGATGGCCGTGTGAAGACGCTCGACCTGTCGTGGTCGGCCATTACCGACGACAGCGACACGATCCTGCGCCTGATGCTGTGCGTGCGCGACGTGACCGAACTGCGCAAGCTGGCCGCTGAAGCGAGCGAGCAGCGCCGCAACCTGGAGATCATCGGCGAGATCCTCGCGGTCAGCCAGGAGAAGTTCCAGCACTTCATCGAGAGCTCCACGAGCTTCGTGCACGAGAACGAGCGCATCATCCGCCAGTACTCGCAGGCCGACAGCGCCGCCATTGCCGCGCTCTTCCGCAACATGCACACCATCAAGGGCAACGCGCGCACGTACAACCTGCAGTACTTGACCAACGTGGTGCACGAAACGGAGCAGACCTACCATGCGCTGCGCGAGCCGGGCAGCGAGCACGCGTGGGACCAGGATTGGCTGATGGCGGAGCTGACGCGCGTGCGCGAGGCCATCGAGAACTACGCACGCATCAACGAGGTGAAGCTCGGCCGCAAGTCGGAACCGGCACACGGCGCGGCCGCACACGCCGCACCAGCGGTCCTGGCGCGCATTCACGAGAGCCTGCGGGCACTGGAAGCGGCCAACCCGGCCAGCCTCGATGAACTGGCCGCCATGCGCGAGACGGTGTACCAGCAATTGCGCCTGGCAGACAGCGAGACTCTTGGCGAGTTGCTGGGCAGCACGCTGCAGTCGCTGCCCTCGCTTGCGCGCGAGCTTGGCAAGGAGCCCGTCCGCGTGCGCATCGACGACAACGGTTACCGCATGCGGACCGCGGCGCGCGGCGTGTTGCAGAACGTGTTCACCCATCTGCTGCGCAACGCCGTCGACCACGGCATCGAAACCGCCGACGTGCGCATGGCACAAGGCAAGCCCGCCGCCGGCTCCCTCGACATCGAGGTGGGCGTCGACCGGGGCATGCTGCAGATCACGCTGTGCGACGACGGCCGCGGCCTTGCACTCGATCGCATCCGCGCGATTGCCGTGGAGCGCGGCTGGATCGGACCGGACGATCGGCCCAGCGACGAAGACATCGCGCAGTACATCCTCCGCCCGGGGTTCTCCACGGCCGACGAGGTGACGGCTGTGTCGGGCCGGGGGGTCGGCATGGACGCGGTGCAGGAATTCCTGCGCCGCGAGCAGGGCCGCATCGAGTTGCGTTTCACCGACGACCGCAGGGGCGCGGCATTCCGCCCGTTCCAGATGGTCATCTGCCTGCCCGAGCGATTGGCGGTGGACAGCGTGCATGCCGCCGTTGGCCCGGCCGGTGCCACGCGTGTGGCCGAGGATCAGGAAGCATCGTGATGGAATCGACCATGCTGGCCGCGCTGGCGGCGGGGATCGTGCTGGGCGCGGTGACGTGGTTCGTGCAGCAGCGTCGCGTGAACGCGCTGGCGAGCAGCTTGCGCGATGCGCAGCAGCAGGCCTCCGAGTTGTCGGAAGCCGTCGCCAGGCAAACCGCCATCGCGCAGCGGCACGCGAACGAGGTTGCCGCGCTGGAGACCTCCGTCGCGCAGATGCGCGATGCCGCGGCAGACCAGCTGGAAGTCATCGAGCAGTTGCGCACGGAGCTGCAGTCGGCCGCGCACGCCAAGTCGCAGTTGGCCGACCGCGCCCGACGGATTGCGCAGGAGGCAGCGCGCCTGCGCGGCCTGGCGCTCACGTTCGAGCGCTGGCACGAGCAGATGATTTCGCTGATGGAGCAGAACCACGACATGCATGCCAAGAACCAGGAGCTGCAGTCGATCGTGCGGCACGTGGTGATCGTGTCGCTCAATGCGTCCATCGAGGCCGCGCGTGCGGGCCAGGCGGGGCGCGGCTTTGCCGTAGTCGCCAGCGAGGTCCGCACGCTGGCGGCGCGCTCGGAGGAACTCTCGAAGAGCTACCGCGACAGCCTGCACCTGAACGACCTCACCACCACCGCCACGTTCCAGGACATCCAGGCGGGCGGCAAGATGATCACCGCATCGCTGTCGAGCGTCGAGGCGCTGGCCAGCGCGTTTGAATCGTGGACGGACCGCACGTGATCGGCACCAACGCACAGGACAGCCTGGACCGCATCTTCCGCAAGGCGGCGCGCACGCGGCTCGTACTGCACGCAGAAGACGCATGCAGCGTGGCCGTGGCCGCCGCCTCGGATGACGATGCCGTTGCAGGCGAGCAGGCCGTCCTGCTGACCATCTCGTCGGTGGCGTTCCGGTTGCTGCTGGTGCTGCGCTTCGATGCATCGGAGCCCACGCGCCGGTACTTCACCGGCGAAGGCAACGGGCGCCCGTTTGACGAAGCGTGCATGGAGATCGCCAACCTGTGCTGCGGCGCGATCAACCAGGAGCTGCTGCAGGCGTTTCCGGACCTCGGCATGTCGACGCCGTATGCGGTGAGTGCGCGTTGC